>Ga0214545_1003827_pt1 | contig 28470 bp, 16 predicted proteins | sample CNSS4metaG_FD_160064 | JGI IMG/M metagenome (GOLD analysis project Ga0214545, IMG submission 160064) | Root nodule microbial communities from cowpea collected in UCLA plant growth center, Los Angeles, California, USA - CNSS4 | ecosystem: Host-associated > Plants > Roots > Nodule | place: USA... | reverse complement strand
ATTGAAAGGATGATATAGATATCCAAAAATTCATTCATCTGAAAATATGACAAGTCTATTTGTAAAGTTTTTGCCAAGAAAAACTTTTGAGCAAATGACTCACAAATTCGGACTCTGTCACCTTAATGATGTAAGTTTACAAGAGGGGGAGAAATAGAATATGTGATGAACAAGATTGTATTAAAGAATACAGAATGTTGTACTCTTTTTCCTTCACTAGGTTTTTTATCCCAAAGGGTTTTTCCTAGTAAGGTTTTAACGAGGCACATTCTTTATCAATGGGCACCTCAAGGGGGAGTGTTATGAATTAATGATTATCCATTGATTTGATGCATTTACTCATATGATTCATTACTCTTTATGGTAAATATTTGTATTAACTAAGTTGATTTGTTTTCTTTATGGATTACATATTGTATCTATAAATAGGACTCTTCCTATCAATAATAATACACAAAATGAGTTGCTCCCTATTCTCTATTCTCTATTGTTTCTTCTCTATTATCTATTATTCTCTCTATTATTCACTTTATTTCATAACAATTTCAAAATTTAAATAATTTTCTTAGCACTTTTTAATTATATATATTAAAATTAGAAAAAAAGAAAAACGAGGGGTTTGCCTCCGGACCACCAAATAGCTGCGTCTCTAGTAAAGATTGCTTGGTGAAATACTAAAATTTCTAAATCTCAGGAGGGAAAAAAAAAAAGGAAAAGGAAAAAAAAAGTAAATTAACAAGGGATAAAGAAAAATAGAAAAAAAAAAAAGGAAAATCTTAGTACCTGTTTCTGAGGTGGAAAAAGAAAAATTACCATTGATATTATCATTAACGTTATTTAACAAGGGAAGGCGATATGATCTCATTACCAGATAAAAACCTGTGAGGAAAAAAATAAGAAAAATTGAATATGGTATACATCAATGTTGTATCTTCTTCTCCATGCATGACCCAAATAATGCAAAACTGAGGAAAAGCTTCATGTTGAATAGAGAGAATTGTCCCAATAAAGCTGCTTGTCCATTCATTCATATTTGATAACAAAAGCTTCATTTCCTCTTTGATTTTGACAAGTGAGGAAACACTGTCAGAATGTTGTGTGCCAGAAGATCCTGCCTCGTCAAGATCCCAATCACAGGAGACACCTATGAGGACAACAAATTTAAGGTTAATCTGAGATTACCTTTAAGGTTAAAAATGTTTTATTCTATGTAAAAGGAAGTATAAACTTGTTTGGAAAACAAGGAAAACATTTAACACAATTCCATTTGAGAGACTTCAACTTCATGCACAAAAATTGTCAGAAATTATGATGACTTCAATTTGGACATATGTTGATAGGAGTCATGAAAACTTCAGTATTATGAAAAAAGTGAGGAACTTCGATGTTTCGAAAAATTTAGTAGTCGGAAAAAAGTGAAGTTATCAGAATGACTCAAGTATTAATGAATTTCTATAGACTTACTCGTGACCAATAATATTTGTTTACTTGCCCGTTTTCCTAGTATCTGGACAACTTATATACTTAAAAAAAACCCATATTTCATCTTGAAATGCTTTCAAAAGGCTAAATCAAATTCAATGCTAAAATGGAAGTAATTTTGTGCTGAATAAACTCACCCCAGATGCTTGATACTTTGGCACAACAAGCATATGGCGAAGTCCTACTTGTCTGAAGAGAACCATGGCTTTTGCTACTGACATACTCTCGAGCACTGTAAATGGAGTAGTGTTGGTAAGAGGGTGTAGATCAACAAACATCTCCATTTCTTCTTTAGTCACAGCCACATCTTCAATGTTTCCTTCTCTCTCAGCCAGTTCCACCCATGTAAATTTCTCTCTAACTTCCCATTCCTCAGTTCTCCTTTTCTCCTTCAAGAACCACTTCTTCTTGAGCACCTGAATAAGGTGTGCTCTTAGAATGATTCCATGAAGTTCTGTGGCCTCACTGGCCACTCCTGTTGCTGGCACCACTCCACAATCCATGACAGGAAAACCATTATGTGTGGTGTTTCTCAAGGCATCGACTATATTGGCTACTTTTTCCACTCCTCTAAAGCTGATCACTGCTGGCTTCACATCAACAAGCTCTCCCACTGTGAGGTTTCTCATCCATGGCTCAGGGTTTGCATCCATGAAAGGGAGGCCTTTCAAGTGCAGAATGATCTCATAGATGCTTGGGTTGAAGCTGTCTCCAACAGTTTTAGCTATGAGGAGAACAATCATGGTTATTGGTAGCAGAAGAAGGTTGTTGGTGAGTTCAAGGAAGATAACACAAAGGGACACAGTCATTCTCATTGATCCAGCCATAAGTGAGGCTGCACCAAGCACTGCAAACAGCCCTTGATCAATGTTTGTATGAGGTCTCATTAAGATTCCAAGAAGTCTTCCATAACCTGAACCCATGAGAATGATTGGTAGAAAAAGCCCTGATGGCACAGCAATCCCAAAGGTGATTAGTCCCAGTATGCAGTAGAGTGCAAAGAAAATTAGGATGGAGAAGGGTTGGTACTCAAAAGGAGTGTTGGTAGAGAATATGTTTCTGACAGCATCATCATTGGTGGTCAGAAGCAGAGTTGCAAGATCATTGTAGTGCCCATTTGGGCAGTTGAATTGTTTGAAGTTTCCAGAACGTCCGTTTGTAGGACACATTTCTGAAAGGGAAGGATCACAAGGGGTGCATTTTGCTAGGAATGGGAGACAGTATTGGCATATTGATGTGAAGAGTGCAACTGAAAGACTGAGGAGGAGCTTGTACATTTTTCCTTTCCTGCAAAAACCAAAAGTAGTTGATTCAGTAACACCAACACCAATTTGGATTTTGGATTTAGAATTTAAGATTTAGATTCAGGATCTAAGGTTTAAAACACTAATCTCCCTGTAACTCAAACCATCAAACTCTCGGTTACAGTTACAGCATTGTTAATTTTATTTACAGCTAATTTGTATTGTTGTGGATTATATAATGTACTATTTGATTAAAACAAGATGACAGATTGAGATTAGGTAAAGTTGCTTACTGATTGATGAGATTGTAGAGACGGAGGACTTTATGCAGAAGGTAGTTGTAAAGGCTTCCCAATACCCCACCAAGGACTCCAATGATAACAACAGGGATAACATCCATTACATTATAATTCACAGTGACATCACTAACATCAAACATGATGAGGCCACCTTCACCAAAAAGGCCACATTTTCCTTTGTGGCAAAGTTCAATGGTGGCCCTAAGCACAACCACAACCACAGCTGTGCTGAAAAAGGTTCTCCAGAGGAGTGCACTTCTCCACCATGTTGCCACCTCCTCAAGAGCAAAGAGAACTCCACCCACTGGTGCCCTGAAAGCTGCACACACCCCTGAAGAAGCACCACAGGTGATGAGATCCCTACGGTCACGATCATTGTTGAAATATCTCAACCACCTCCACTTGATCCTGTAATTGTCAGGGCCACCTTGACCAAGTAATGAAGCAATGCAGCTACCAATGTGTACCAATGGCCCTTCTTTTCCTAAATCTAGGCCTGCAGATACAGCTCCAATGCTTCCAATGATCTACACCAGCAAATGTATTTGTTACACTTTCTCAGTGTTTTGGTTAGTAATGATCATTCATCATAGACAATTCCAAGTGTTAATGTCTGAAATCCATAATGCTCTGCTATTATAAGAAAAAATTCAAGAATTCAGTGGTGACATCAAGGAAAAATTAAATTGTACTCATCTCTTCGTTTTTAAGATTTCATTAGATACTCCTCATTTTGGGACCTATGGACAATTCCGTACTTGTTTTAACTTCTTGTAAATTACACAGACCTCCTTGATTGTTTGAAAAATATCACAACAAGAGTATCCCTTTAAAGGTGTTGTAAATGTAGAAAAAAATGGGAGTATTATGTCCAATCCAAAAAAATCTCAAGAGTCAGTGTAATCCTTTTTCCGATCCCTTAAAAAACATTTGTACTACTTTTGAGATCACACTACAGTAAAAGAGTGCTAATCATGAAAAATTAACGATGACAGAAATCAACTTGAGCCTATTTCCTAACCCTCCAAAACAACTCTAAAAACAAGGAAGACTTGTGTATACATTTTCACATTCTTCTTTGATGTGATTAGTTAATCAGAAGTTAAATGGTTGAGGCAGTGCAATTTTCAACATAAAAAACTTTACCTTAACAAACAATGTTGTGGCACCATACATGTTGGGAGTATCAACCCCATTAAGATAAGCTTTGATTTCTGGTATTCCAGGTCCAGCAGCTGTGGGTGCAAAACACACACACAGAATAGAAGCAACAAATGTCAAAATGAAATTAGCTCCAGTGAAATATAGGAAACCTGTCAGGTACCTGCACCATATATCAGATATTCATATTCATTCACAGTTTGCACAGTTCATATAACAAAATTCTCACACACATAAAACCTGAAGCTGGATATCTTGCAAACATTTTTCCCTCTCATAGAAGTAAAGAAATTCTGGGATTACAAGAGAGAATAGAAGATGGGGGAAATTGATCTCTTACCTTTCCTTTTGGATAAAGTTGACAACAGCAAGAAGCTTGTACCCTGCAATGTTCTCTATAGCAAGATTGATCAAAGTGGCTATGACACCAGTGAGAAGTCCAACAAGGAATGCAAGAGCCCATTTCCAGAATATGTACTGCAAAACTTGAGTTCTTGATCTGCTCCTCCAATCTTGTTTGAACAGGTCATTCTCATTGATCCTGCACAGAGGGAGGTTCTTCAAAATGAGTACACAAAGTGACATATACACATGAAAATTGAGCATGATGGTGTCTTGTTCTGGTTTCTTACTCATAATCCAAGCTTTCTATGTAGGAAACTTTTGCTCCAACAAGAGCAAGTGGATTGGAAGACAATGTCCTGTTCCTCTTTAGCAGAGGCTCATTCAGTGGATTGCTTTCTGGATCTCTTTCTTCAACCTCTTCCACCATGGTGTCATTCATTGATGTGCTTTCTTTCTGCACACCAGATTCCTTACTCATTGGAACAAATCACCAAACAGTTGAGGCACACAAACTGATCAATATCTGGAGTTGACACCCTTACGAAAAGAAGTTTTGGATTGGAACAAAGTGCTTCAACAAACCTATATATGAAAAAGCAATTCAAAGCATTGCTCATTTCCGTTTAAATTATGACACATGTTATGCAAGATTTTGACAAAGTAAAACTGGTGGACCCATCATTAGATGAGGTTCTTGTTATCGGTGTGATCAGTGTTTATGATTATCTTTCGGCTTTTAAACTCATTAAGCTAAAGATCTTACAAGGAAAACTTGCAAATTTAACTTTGATAATTGTTGGAGTAATTGTTACTAAATGGGTATAAATAAATTGTTCTTAAATGTTTGGAATGGAAATCGTGGCTGTTATCGCTCTGTGTTTTTTCAATGTCTATTTTAAGTCTTTGTCTCACCAATAATTTATTGTACAATGAGAACATGACATGTTTTTATAATATGGTTTTCTATTTATTTCGGACCACTTGCCATGAGTTAAAGCCACATGCAAGGCATGAATTTAAGGTATGATTGAGGCTAATATTCAGCTACCTAAACAAATTTCCACAAGTTAATTTATTTGGACCATAAACTTCAACAACTTTATGAAAATATATAAAAAATAAAATTATATTTTTTTTTTTGTAAATTAAAAGTTAAATTTATTTTTTGATATGAATCAATATAGTTCATTTAATCAAATTGATTATAATGAAGGTACAATACAACAAATAATATATATGACATTATTTTTGTCAAAATTGAAAAGAGACTTAAATTATAAACATTTAATGAATATATCTTTTGAATGTAGAGATATATTTGTTTATAGACTTAAAAATATATCTTTAAGGGTAGTGGATTTTGTCAAACAGAATAAAATAAAATTGGAGTTTCTTTTTTTCTTTATCTTGAATAGACTGAAATTCAAATATCTTAACAAATGATAAAATTCTGAATCAAATTTTGCTAATAGTAGTCAATAAATGTTATATTAAAAAATAGTATTATTGTTGTGTCATCATATATATTTGATAAAAAACAGAACATTACATTCACAATAAATCAAATCAAAAGGTTATTAAACTAAATTAAATTTAAAATTTGAAGGAGGCAATTTAATAAACAAATTTTAATTTGATTATAATTAATTTTTATTTGAAAGATTTTAGTGTAGAAGCTTATCCGTACAACTCACGATAGTGACAAGGTTTGAATGTTCCAAAAGAAAACTGTTCTAAACCTACTTCGTAATTGTTAATTAAGTTACCATGTTTTGTAAGTAAAGACTCAAAGTTTATGGGTCATGATACATATATTCGCTGTCAAAAAATAATTAGGATTCGTCAAATATTTCTGATCATTACGATTAATACTTAAATAGTTACATGCTTTATCATTTATAAATAAAATAAATATATTTTCTGAGTAATCAAATTTCATAATCATGGGAAAGATTTTCACTCCAACTTTCATTTCATTGACATTAAATATAAATAATTTGTTGTAAGAACTTTTGGGAAACTTCTACGACATCTGAAACAAACTTTTTATGTAATAATAATTAGGCATTGGAATCATCTTTTTTGCGACAAGTCAGCGAAATCATCATCACGTGAGGCACGTGTTACATTCTTTTAGTTATTAGGTTTAGTTGATGTTATGGTTTTCAATTTTGATGAACCCTTTCACATCTCACAAGACTTTTGGTTTAGAATTCTCAAATTGCCCACGTCACTTGTCATTTATTATATAATAATTTTCGTTTAACATCAAACATCTTCTTTTCAACTAATTAAATTACAAATTATTAAGCAAGTACTTATGTTTTTTGTTTTCTTTCTTTTACTTTTCGCAATATTTCTTTTCTATATTTCTCTTTCTTTTTATGCAATCATTCATCTTTTATATTTCTTCTTTTCTCTATCTCTCTATTTTTACACCAATAAAGTTTTAAATGGGATGGGTTATTATCATAATGAAAAAACGTATTAGTAAATTCTACACCATTACGTTTCCAAACTTACACTAAAATTAGCGACTAAAATAATGGCTTGCCTCTACAAATAATTATTATTATTCAAGGATTTTTTTAGCGTTAACTATATTATCTATTTTATAAAATATTTTATTAATTTCTTTTTCATATTGTACTATCAATTCTTATTATTTTCACACGTTCTCACCACTTATAATTTTTGTTCTCGTGGTTTTAAAATTTTACATATTCTATTATCTTATTATTAGAAAAAAAAATGTATTATTTTGAAAAAGTTAGAGATAAAAAGACGGTCATGTTATAAAGACACATATAAAAAAAACGTGAAAATTAAAAAAGAATAATGTTATAGGAAAAACGTTTAAGTGAAAAAATTGTAAAATAATTACACACGAGTATAAAAACGAATATTTAAACATTGTATTACTTATTGAAATTTATTGATAATTATAATTTTTGTACCTTTGAAATTCTATTCAATAAATCCTTTTTTTTATTTATTTTAATAAATTTACTCATAAAATGTGCATTTGAAAGTACATGTTAAAAGTGAGTGTTGGAATGGTTTCTTTTATCATTTGTGAGAGTAATTAGTGTAGAGAGACGAATACACGACAAATCAAAAGAGACAAATTTACGACAACATGTTACATGAGCCAACTAATTTTATTTTATTGTGTGTGGTGTGTGTGTGTTTATATTAGAATTGGGTGGCAGAAAAAGCTTGAGGAAGAAAAAGTCAAAAGAAGCTAGGGAAGTAGGAGAAGGTGTAGTGGGTTAGGATAAAGAAAACTAGAGAAACGTGTGAATGTAGATAAGAGCAGAAAGAAAAAGGTGGCTAATGAAAATAGATTCTAATTCCTTTTGTGTGTTTATACTTTCTTGGACAAAATGGAAGAAAAACTATTATTTATTCTATTTTGGAAATGAATTATTCTCTTTGATATATCCGTGTGATTTGTCCATTCATTTTTAAAATGTTGGAAATGTTAATTTGTTTTTTTCTGTAATGGACGACGCTTAAGTTAAAATTCTTTCTTGTTGGACGTGATCATAAGATTTCGATTCACCGTAGAAATTACGTTCACTTATATGATGTTACCTGGATGTAATAATCTTATTATTATTATTATTATTATTATTATTATTATTATTATTATTATGAGAGTAAAACTTTTGTTAGTTTTCTTAGCTGCGTTCGCAATGTGAGTTATTTTTATTTTGAATTTGGTTTCGATATTTTTGATAATTGGATTGAATTTCTTGGTCTAGGAACATGTAAGTGGGTGTAGGAATTTCTTGGTTTCGCTATCTCATACTCATTCTTGTAGAAAAAATTTATCCTCATTCTTATACTCAAATCCAACGAGTATTAAATTTTTGTTTCATCCCCATTTTCATCAGATAACAAGTATAATCTCGTACCCATACCGACCATACCCGTTTTCTTACTACTTCAATATTAATTTTAATTAATTTTTATAAAATAATAAAAAATTATGATAAAGGAAACATAATATTATCAAATATTCAATATTAGAATGATGATTGTTTATTCGATATCAAATACTTTAAAATAAATTATAATTGTTTATATTTTAGATTATAATACCAAATAAAATTTTATGAGAATCAAAACATTTATTAAATTTGTAAATATTAATAAATCATAGTTGATAAAATTTAAAAATATTTTTTAAAAACTATAATAGGAAAACAAATATTCAAATTAAAATATATTTTAAATGTTTGTTTACTTCGATCTTTTAAATTCTAATGAATTTTTTTTATATACACTAATAAAAGTTATAATATATCATTTGATCAAAATGATACAAAGAACAAATAATAATCATAATAAAAGTTTAAAATAAATTATAATTTTTTACATTTTAGATTATAATACCAAATAAAACTTCATGGGAATCAAAATATTTATTAAATTTGCAAACATTAATGAAATCTAGTTGATAAAATTTAAAAATATATTTTTAAAAATATAAAAGGAAAAAAATATTCAAATTAAAATATATTTTAAATGTTTGTTTACTCATTTCTTATAAATTCTAATGAATCTTGTTTTTATACACTAATCAAAGTTATAATACATCACTTGATCAAAATGATACAAAAAATAAATAATAATTATAATAATTAAATTTTAACATAGATCTTGTATCTTTTGAACTTCAATTATGTTGGATGGTAATAAAAAAATATTCATGACAATTACATTAAATTTTTATATTGTAGTAAATAAAAGTTATTTATAAAATTATAGTGAAAGAATTACAGTATGATGTATAATAAGTTAGAAAATAAAAAATAATTAGATAAAATATATCAAAATAGTATTCTACATAATGAAGATAAACAACAAATAAAAATATTAAAAAATTAACAAATGTTTAGAAACAATTTGAGAGACTATTGAAAGAAATCGCACAAAGGAAAATAGATGTATAATTAAGGGTATGATAAGATGAAAAATATCTAAGAAAACTTTTCAAATATCAACATATATACTCAATGGTTGAGAAATAACAAAAAATGTTTTAGTGAAACAAAAAAGTTCTTCAAATGAAACAAAAACTAATAATAATAAGTAAATTTTTTTTTTATATTACCTAGTAAACGAAAGGTTTGTGCTATTAAATACTTAAATTGAGAGTATTAAACATTCTCATATGTGAAAGAAAAATATACAATAAATAAAAATATTAAAAAATAATAGAAATATTCAAATGTGAGACATTAAAAAAAATTTTGACATACATTCTTTTTAACATAATTACATAAAGGTTATAATAAGATGAAAAATATAATAGAGATGTGAATGAGTTTCATGACAAACCATATAATTATAAGAAATTAAAAATAGTAAGTGTATATATCACCAGTGCTGTAAGGGCTTTTTGTCCTGATTATGTTCCTCATTTTGCCTCGGGTCTGAAACCGAGGCATATTGGGGCGAGGCCAAAAGGTCCCTTTTGGCCTCGGTTGTGCCTCGGGTCAGCTAGGACCGAAGCAATAGGTTAAAAATATTTTTTTTTAATTAAAATTTTCGCAGACTCTTTGGCCTCGGTTATGGTAAAAACTGAGGCCATAGGAAACCTTTTTGCTTCGGTCTTGGTAACAACCGAGGCCTATTCTACTGCTTTTTTTTTTAAATAAATTTTCTGTTTTATTGTGATTCCCACATTTAAACCTGCATATTTTTTTCACAGAGCAACACAAACCAGAACAGAATATTTTCTCAAACATCCACAATCCAAAAACATTTAAAAGATAATTATATCAACAACATTAAAATCAATTAATGAATAAAATCAAATCAAACAATTATAAATATATGGATAGAAATATCAAACCTGGAGGGAACACCATGCAAGACATTTTGCCTTAGTCGTTGATCTCCCTAACAACATGTTATGTCCAATAATTGAACTATGATAAAGGGAATAAGTTAGGATACTTTCACTAGTGCAGAAATTGATTTTTACCTCGCCTTATATGCCTCGGTTGTCCAGGAACCGAAGCATATAATGATGCGGTGACATTTTTGCAATTTCAGACAACTTTTATGCCTCGGTTCAGCCTAACCCGAAGCAAAAGAGAGATATATGCTTCGGTTCGCCAAAAACCGGTTCCAAAGGAGGCTCATATGCTTCGGTTACACAGACCCGAAGCCAAAAACCCACTAGTTGTTACCTCTTTGACCTCGGGTGAGTATGAATCGGTGCCAAATAGGGCTATATGCCTCGGTTCAATTAATAACCGAGGCCATATGGTTTAATTAGGGCACCAAATTCGCGAGCCCCCTTTCTTTTCTTCTTCCCCGCGCCCCCTATCCGCAACAGTACCCTTTCTCTTCTCCCTCTGGCATGGCTGTTCCATGGCTCGTTGACGCTGTTGTTGCAGGTTGCTCTCGCTGCTGCAATGGAGGTGTTGGTCGCAGTTGCAGATCTGCGCAGCGTTGAGGATTGTTCGAATCTGGCTCGCGTGCAGGAAGTGGATCTGTGTTTGCTCTCGCTGCTGCAATGGAGGTGTTGGTCGCAGTTGCAGATCTGCACAGCGTTGAGGATCGTTCGAATCTGGCTCGTGTGCGGTTGCAGGTCCAGACAGTGTTGTTGCTGTTGCGGAACGCAGGCTGCTGTTGCGGTGCCGAAACTCGTGGTCGCGGTGGTGCTGCTGAGTGTGACGCGGTGGCTTCCATGGAGGTTGGCCGTGGTTATGGTTCGTTGCAGGTGGTGCGGTGGCTGACAACGAACATATGCAGATCTAGTTCGCTCATGGCGAGGAAGATGGTGGTGGCCGCTGCGTTTCGTCGGCGATGCGTTACGGAACACTATGGCTTCGGTTCATTTAGAACCGAAGCATAAAAGGAACTTTATGGCTTCGGGTAACGACCGAGGCCAAAAGGGGTGTCTTTAGGTCTCGTCCCAATATGTCTCGGTTCCAGACCCGAGGCAAAATGAGGAAAATAACCGGGGCAAAAAGCCCGTACTGCACTAGTGTTTTATATAACACGTCATTTTCATAAGATTGAGATTAGGTTTCTTACCAATCTATCACTTGTCTAAGATGGTTGGGAGGAGGGCGGTGCAAAGAGCAAAACCACACAGCAAGGTTCTCCCTTAGAGAAACCAAGTAATTGCCAATGACGTTTGAGAAGAAAATAAATTCATTGTTATGCATTATAAGGCTTCGGTTTTTGGGTAACCGAGGCATATAAGCGAGGTAAAAAGAAATTTCTGCACTAGTGTGTGTATATATATATATATATATATATATACATGGTTACTTAATTAATTGTAAATATTTTAATAATTTAAACGGACGAGTATTATGGCGGAGATATGTACATCTACATACCTATGCCCATACCCAATTGAAAAAGTCAAGAATTTCCCATACCCATACCCATATCAGTCAATGCAAAAATTCTTTGTAAAACCAGGAACGAGTTTATATACCATCTCTAACTGAGTGTGTATACAAGTTTTTTAATTTTGGAAGTCCATTAAGTATTTAATTTTCCAAAACACACCATATGATATAGCCTTTGGTGAAAGACACGTCGCTTTAAATGAATCACATTAAATTTCCTTATTTAAAGGTCTTATATCTCATTCATTTGTATTTACTTTGCTTTGAACTCTTAATCTCAATCATTATTTCCTTTTCTTGGTCAATCAAGTATGATTCTTTTCATATTTTTCTCTTCTTTGTTTTCATTTTTTTTTTGGCAACTACCTTATGGATAGGGAGGTCCTTAACACCAATGAAGATTATGTTTTACTAATTCTTTCTTCTTAGAATAAGAACTCATGGAGGTTTTGAGGTTTTTTTTTTTCCTTTTTCTTTATCGAACGGGTCAATTTGATCAAATAACTCCTCTTAGCATAGTTTTGTGAAGAATTCAAATTTAAGTTTGAACAATCGACCAATTTAATTATTTAATTAAATCAATTATGTGAAACAAATCAAAGGATCATTTAATTTAATTTATATCTAATTATCAAATCAAGATTTATAAAACCAAAATTGTAATTTATAATCAAAGAGAAAAACAAACTCAGAATGTACAATAATTGGTACAAAAACTCAATTCAAATTGTTTGATCTTAATTTTTTTAATAGATCTTCAAATATTAATTCTCCTTTGCCGAAGACTAGAAAACGCATATGAGAAAAGAAAAGGAAGAGTCAAAACAAAATTTGAGAGAAAATAGTGAAAATGAGATGAATAGACACTTTCTAAAACTAAAAAAATTAAGCAAATGATCTGTGTAAATGTTTAGAGCACATTTAAGTCATATATAGGCTATGTAATCTGAAGTAAACATGGTTCTAAATGTGCATTACAATTAGGTTCATAAGCAAAATGACCAAAGTTTATGTTAAACCAAACGAAAATGAATATGCATGGGTTATTTTAAAAAAATTCAGCATATCTCAACTTCTAAAAATCATAAAAAAGAAAATAGCAGAAAACTTTAAATTAAACAAAGCATGTGATAATTTTGAAGCCTGAAAATATAGAATTCAATGCAACTAAAAGAAGTCAAAATAAGATCTATATGAATACTTATAGCCACAATAGTAAAAAAAGCCATATGAGTCGAAAATACAATAAATAAATAAATATATACATTGAATCCAGTTTATTAAAAATGAAAATAAAGCATGTATATCGAAAGTTCTTTCAATATACAATAAAACTATAAATACATATACAAAATATGTGTCATGAAATAGGTTCTCCATGTATGTTTTGAGACTCTTGTATTATCATTAATGGATTCATCTTGAACTCTGAAAGATAGTGTTTTGACTTGGAAAGAATTGTAGATTTGTGTAATTTGAGAAATACTTTACCCACAACTTAGAGGAAACTTAAATGTTCTTATCAAAATGAATTTTAAAACGGAGCATATATTTTTATTTGATTGTAGACTTATGAATTATAATTATAGCGTTCAAATACAAAATGAATGTATACTTATAAAAGATTCTTTAACACTCTATTCATCACAAATACAAAATGATAATAATATGAGAGTAAAAAAAATTTATTAAATAATATTTTAATAAATAATATATTTATAGACCTTTAGGACACTATAAATAAGATTAAACAAATATATATTTTTTTCATTTCTTAGTTAGGCTCCTTGCACTATATTCAATTGGTGAGGTGATTTAGCTATTTTTATTCTTAAATTGGATTTCAATTGATAATTACACTTTAATTCTATTATAAGAAAGTAAAAGTTGTCAAAGTGTTTATTTTAAAAAATAATGGAAGTTACCAAATTTCACAATGATTTGTTAACAAAACAATTTGTTTTAAGTATTATTAAACGACCTATATGTTGAATGCAATTCATTAGTATCAAATTTATACTTAACCTACTATCTCTGAAAATAAATTACCCTTAACAATTCTATATAACTTGTAAAGGAAGAATTTTAAGATCCAATGCTAATGTAAAATAGTTTATTATTTAATGAACTACTAACTCAGAAGATTTTGACTGTTTAACCGATACTCAAATATCTTAACACTTTCTCAATGGGAATTAAATCAAAGAAATATTAGTTGATTATGATTTACCTAACTTTCATTTGACAATAATTATTTTTAAAATATAAAATGAAGCAACTAATTATATTTTAAAATAAACTAAATTAAATAGACGCTGAATCAGATATAGAGAACATCAAACAATCATGATCATGTTTGCAGAATCGTTTTCTAATATAAACAAATGGTTTATGATTGGTTCTATCGTTCCATAAAAGTGATCAACAAACTCCTTTTACATTTTGATTCATTCACCTTATAATATTCAAACATGCATTAATTATGCTATCTGTGAGACAGTGCTGGGCCATATAAAATAACACAGAGGAGACACGTGTAAGGAGCAAAGTGTTGGTGAGATAGAAGAAATTTTAGGATCAAGGGTGCAGAACTACGTTGGCCCTTCACTTCTTCAAAGGTTGTGTTGTTTGGATATATTTGAAATAAATTATGATTACTTTATTCAACCAAACACAATCCAAAACCATAGACTTGCCACCTCCAACAATAGCCACAAATAGCGACAACTCAAGTTTTTGTCTATTCTTCGCGTCCAATGGATGTTGTGGTGTTGGATCATGTGTTGCGTTTTGGAGTTATCATGGATTGTGGCATGAATTCAGGCTTTTTGGTTGGTTCAGATCTAAGGTACAAGACATTTTGAACCACAATATATAGTGTTACAGCCTAATATGAACAGTTCTGGGAATTTTCAAGTGTGAATATAATTCAGTTATGATATAAGTGAAATACCTGTTAACATGACAATTATTGTTAATAAATTAACAACTAGGTTATCTCTTTAATGTATGAAACATGGTGATATTGGCTCGCAAATCATAGTTTATTTTATGGATGATCTAGTGGTAACATGCACCTTAATTTTCTGTTGTTTGATAGTCCATTTACTAGGAAGTTTGTCTGAAGATTGATCCAGAAAATTTTTAATAAGGTTTCTGAATCATCAAGCATAATGTCTTAGTTTCTATTGAGACTTGTATTATAATTGGGCCTCCAACTGGGCCTCCAACTGGGCCTCCAACTGGGCCTTGCACCTACAACATAAGAAAAGTATAGAAAAAGAACTTGGCGGTTTTGGGTGTTATGTTACCTCTTGGGTTGGCGTTGGTTCCCATTAGAATGGTATTTCATCTGTTTCAAATGGTCATTTAATGCAAGTAATTGTCCAGATGTTGTTCTTTTGTAAGATTATTTATCTTGTAATGTCATTTAGAAGTGATGATATAACTTTTACCTTTTTTTGATAAAACATTTCAATGCTGAAAAAATAAAATATATTATATTTGAATTGTTTGTAATTAAATTTTTTTCATTTCTAAATATATTGTTTGGATAAAGAAATTAAAATACCTTTCATTTCAATTTTTTGTTTGGATAAAATAATTGAATTTCTTGTGAGATAAAATTTCATTTTAACAATATTTATTTTAAGCTTAATTATGTTTTGAATTCATGATAAATTTGAAAACGGATTCGACGATCCAGATGGGCCGGACCAACCTGACTACCTAACTGGGCTGGCCCAACCCTATGACCCTATGTCTCGGCTCGTTTGGGTCATTGGCTCGGCTTGGCCGCACGAAGTCATCGGACCCGCCCAACCCATCTGGGTCGTTGGGCTCGTTTATGTTATCGCCCCCCACCCCCCAAACCCATCGAGTCATCAGCCTGGCTCGTCGAGTTCACCTATGGATTAGGCAAAATTGACAACTCTACCAGAGAGTTAAGAGTGTGAGGTTGAGTGAGAAGAATTTTAAATTCCATCTATTTTGAGAGTATTTGAATTTCTACTAATTTAACTAATTAAAATATTTCAAAAAGAAATACTTCCATTTTGAATACTTTTTAATTTCTATGTATCATTAAAGATTTTGGTTCTGCTTGACTTGAGTAGAAGTGCTGATAAAGTTTGTGTAATTTAACATATTATGATAATTGACTACAAATTAACTTATCCAAGTGGAATTCCTACTGTTGTTCTTATAAACTGTTGTCAAGATTCTATTTTCTCTTATTTGTGCATGGAACATGAGAACCAGCGGCTGAGCGGTTTTCTCCTATTTGATGCAGGGCTTCCAAGTGCCTCTACTGAGTCGCCTCTGCTGCTAGTCTTGCATACTCCATCTGTTGCAGGGCTAGGTTTTGTTGATTAACCATGTTAGCATTCTGCTGCTGCATGGCTGCGATCATCGCCTCAATTGCTCCCACCAAATGAGGATTATCTGGGTTTGGAATAGGAGGAGGAGGCCTAGGTGCCATAGCTCTGACCACACAAAGAAAGGAACCATCAGATTAGTCAACAGGTACCACAACCATGCCAAAGACGTTACGAGGAACACACAACAGAAACTAAGCAAGCTCACACCTACAGATCCTAAAGGAACCACTGCTCTGATACCAAAAATGTAACATCCCGTTTTAATAGTTTTTATGCTATCAAACAAAACATTAAATTATGATAATTCAAAAGCAGATGATAGTAATAGGCCGGTATAAGGTATCAATACAATCATCCTCAAAATAACTATACATGTATTGCCTATACATACAACCTACACTTAGAAAAGGGTTACAAAACGCCCAAAACATCTAAGCAAAACTAAAGGTGAAAGCTACTACTGGAAGCGTCCAAACACCACTCAACTCCTGTCCAGTAGAGGTGTATCCTCACCTGCACTTTTAGCTGCTCACGCCAATCATTAAGGGGGATCATTGCAAAATAGAAAGACACACAGAACAAACATATGCAAGAAGGGTAAGCTAACTTAAATAAAAAGGAATCATACAATTTAATAGTTAAGCATCAATCAAGGTCTATCATACAATTATCAGAATTGTTCAAATCACCACAATCATAACACATCATCACCATTCTAGACTTGATATCCGGATTATGTAAGTGACATTGGAGTCTTGGTGGCTTGCACCTATGACGGTTCCCAAACTCTGCAGAGTTTTGGGCACAAGGGGTATTCACCCAACCACTTCCAAGGTAAACCCCCTTCTCGTCTATGACGGATCGGGTCCATAGATTGGGACCTCCTGCTACTCCTCCCGACATAATCTATTATACTCTATATGAGTCTTAATGGTTATAAGAGCGTCAGGATACCACCAATTTGAGTCCTCATGTCCTTACATTCACTAAAACCACCATCTTTAGAATTTCCCTTGAAATCCTAATTTCACCACATTCTCATACAGACCAATTTCACACAATTACATCACACTGACTATCATGCATAAAACTCACATACTAGATAGGCCATTATCACATCAATCCAATTAGCACAACTTCGTTTAATCAAAAATAGGGAAGGAACTCAAATTCTGCAGTGAATCTCGCTCAAGCTAAAGGATCTCACTTGAGCTAAAGAGTTGTCTCGCTTAGGCGAGTCACTTTCGCCTGGGCGAGACTCCAAACAGAGAGTAACCCCAAAATCTGAGCGAATTCTCGCTCAGGCTAAGCTGTCTCGCCTATACGAGATTGACTCTCGCTCAGGTAAAACCAGCTCGCCTAGGCGAGACCTCGCGCAGCATCAGGGGTGAGTTTCTAGTGTTTTCGCTCAGGTAAGAGCTGCTCGCCTGGGCAAAACTATCAGAATTTCAATTTGTTTTCACATGCAAACCACACAGTTCATGCCACACTCGAAATTCATCACACACAATTGTTCATACTCATCAATCAACACACAATTCATGTAATTCTAACCCTAATCAACGATTCCTTTGCGAAATTAGAGTGAGAGGTTAGCTTCCCTTACCTTTTTCTGATTTTTGAACTTGGCAAGACAATGCCTCAACAGGGAGAGCTCAGAACCTCAATCCAACCTAAGAAAATGCAACACAGTGTTGCAAGAGAAAGGTTAGACCTAATTAACCCAGAAACTGAAGATGAATTCTGTGGGGAGAATCAGAAGGAGCTATAGTTGGTTTAACTTACTCTGAAGAAGGAAACAAAGGTTGAAATTTCACAGAGGGTCCACCAAGGGCTTCACTTCCAGGGCCTAAATGCAAGAGAAAGTAACTGTGACTGAGGGAAGAGAGAATTGTGAAGGAGGAGTGGCTGATGGAGTATTCAGTGTGTGAGGAGAGTGTAGGGAGAAAGAGTTAGTGTTCTGTGTTTTGTAGAAACATGGGTCTCACATTCCCCCTAACTACTAAAATTTTCAACGCGAAAATTGAGACTTACCGGAGAAGAAGTGTGGATATGACTTTCTCATGTTTTCTTCTAATTCCCAAGTGGAATCACCTGTCCTCTTGTCTAAAAGACCTGGACTAAACTGATGGACTTCCCTCTAAGCTGCTTTTTTTGGATATCTCCTAGACCAACGGCTTGAACCTCCACTGTAAAATCTCCCCTAATCTACAAATCTTCCACCTCAAGCACATGGGAGGGGTCAGGCACATACTTCCTGAGCTGTGAGACGTGAAACACTAAGTGGAGGTTGGCCAAAGGAGGAGCTTAGGCGATCTCATACGTCACTGGTCCAATTCTTCTCAGAATCTGGTATGGACCAATGAACTTAGGAGACAACTTCTTCGAGCGAATTGCCATTCCCACACCAGTAGTCAGGGAAATTCTCAACAAGACATGGTCCCCCGGTTCAAAATCCAAGGGTCTTCTCCTCCGATCAGCATAGGATTTCTGTCTACTCTGAGATGCTCTCATTCTTTCTTGTATATGCTTGACCTTCTCAGTGGTCTGCCTCAGAAGCTTTGGTCCCACCACCACTGACTTTCCATCCTAATACCAGCACAAAGGTGTCCTGCACCTCCTGCCATAGAGAGCCTCATAAGGCATCATGTCAATGCTGGCATGAAAGCTGTTATTATATGTAAACTCCACTAAAGGCAGGACCTCGTCCCACACACCTAGATGGTCAAGCACGCACATCCGCAAGAGATCCTCAAGAGACTGGATGGTTCTCTCGGACTGCCCATCAGTCTGAGGGTAATAAGCGAAGCTCTCAGCCAATCTAGTACCCATAGGATCCTGCAACATCTGCCAAAAGCGGGAGGTGAATCGTGGGTCTCTATCAAAGACTATACTCGACAACACACCATGCAACCTCACGATCTCACTGATATACAATTGCGCCAGCTTCGCCATGGACATCCTCAAGTTTACTGCTAGGAAGTGGGCACTCTTGGTCAGGCGGTCTACTATAACTCATATAGCATCGTGGCTCCTCACGGTCCGTGGTAAATGGGTGACAAAGTCTATAGCAATGCTATCCCATTTCCACTCTGGTATCTCAAGCTGCTGTAGCATCCCTCCCGGTCTGTGATGCTCTACCTTAGCCTTCTGACAGGTTAAGCATGATGACACATACCGAGCAACATCTTGTTTCATGCTCGACCACCAGAAGTATTCTTTCAGGTCATGATACATTTTAGTCATGCTTGGGTGCATGCTAAAATGACTCTTGTGCCCTTCCTCAAGAATCATACCTTTTAGCTCTAAGTCTTCAGGTATGCAGACCCTACCTCTGAATCTCAACACCCCATCACCTCCTATTATGAAGTCCTTGGCCTTCTCGGTGCCAAGCAACTCTACCGTCTTCTATAGCTTGGGGTCAGATAGTTGCCTCTCTTTTATCAAGGTAAGGAAATCACTAGACACCGTGAGATGGTTACATCTAATGACTCCCTCACCTAAAACCACCTGCAATCGCATGTCTCTGAACTGTTCCACCAAGTCTAACTCCCTGACCATCATATGAGACGCGTGAACCGCTTTTCTGCTTAAGGCGTCAGCCACCACATTCGCCTTTCCCGGATGGTACAACAGCTCGAGGTAAAAGTCTTTAGAGAACTCCATCCACCGCCTCTGCCTCATGTTTAACTCTTTCTGGTCAAACAAGTACTTCAAACTCTTATGGTCACTGAAAACCTGGAATTGTGCACCATATAGATAGTGTCTTCAGATCTTCAGGGCAAACACCACCGCTGCTAACTCCAAGTCGTGTGTGGGGTAGTTCTTCTCATGATTCTTCAACTGCCGTGAGGCGTATGCCACTACTCTCCCGTCTTGCATCAGAACACATCCCAATCCCTGATGGGAGGCATCATAGTAAACCTCAAAGGGTTTACCGGTATCAGGAATCACTAACACTGGGGCGCTAATTAACTTTTGCTTTAGCTCTAGGAAGCTCTCTTCACACTGGTCGGTCCAAGCAAAAGGTTGATCTTTACGAGTTAGCTGAGTCAAGGGTGCTGCTATCTTTGAGAATCCCTTAATGGATCTCCTAAATAGCCCGCCAACCCCACAAAACTCCTTATCTCAGTCACTGACTTAGGACGCTCCCATTTTAACACAACTTCCACCTTAGATGGATCCACTGATATGCCCTGAGCGGAGATCATGTGCCCCAAGAACTGAACTGAAGTCATCCAGAACTCACATTTTGACCGCTTTACATACAACTGCTTCTCTCTTAGTATGCTTAGAACTGTTTTCAGATGTTCTGCACGCTCTTCATGAGTTCGGGAGTATATCAAGATGTCGTCGATGAAAACCACCACGAACTTGTCTAGGAATGGCCTGAAGATTCTGTTCATGTAGTCCATGAATAAGGCGGGGGCGTTAGTCACACCAAACGACATCACTACAAAATCATAGTGCCCGTACCTAGACCTGAAAGCGGTCTTCTGCACATCATCAAACTTGACTTGAATATGATGGTATCTTGATCTCAGATCAATCTTGGAAAACACTATAGCACCGTGCAACTGATCCATCAAGTCGTCAATCCTTGGCAGATGGTACTTATTTTTGATGTTTAACTTATTTAGTTGCCTGTAATCCACATAGAGTCTAGAACTACCGTCTTTCTTTTTAACCAGTAACATTGGCGCTCCCCAAGGTGATACACTATGCCTGATAAACTATTTTTCTAGTAGCTCTTCAATCTGTTTCTTTAACTCAACTAGCTCAGCAGGAGTCATTCTGTAGGGTGCTATAGACACTGGTCCTACTTCTGGCACCAAATCAATGGAGAACTCAATCTCCCTAGTAGGGGGTAAGCCTGACACATCCTTAGGAAATACATCTGACAAGTCCCCTACTACAGGTGTCTCCATGTGTCTGCTTTCAGTCTCAACAGACAGTTGAGTCAAAATCATGAAGCACTGAGATCCTTCCTTCATTGCCTTATCCACCTGCTGTGAGGACATCAGTAGGTCTTCATCTTCCAAGCTAGGAAACAACACCTTTCTCTCGTTGCAGTCAATGAGAATGTGATTGGCAGATAGCCAATCCATTCCCAAAATGACATCTAGCCCCTCCAATATGAGGTTTACTTTGTACTTGCGTCCCTCAACCTCGATCTTACACCTAGCACACGCGGTCGAGGTTCTGACTAACCCAGAAGCAGGTGTGGACACCACCAGGTCATACTGGAGCTCCCTCACCGGAAGGCCCAACTCTACCACTCTAGATTCCGACACAAAGGAGTGTGTCGCTCTCGAAGCATACAGAACACGCAAGCTCCTACCAGCTATCACACAAGACCCGATGATGAGGTTACTTGATCCAGCTGGCTCTGCACTCATCACGGCGTACACCCGATCAGTTGCCTTTGGTCTCGCACCTCCCCTCGTCTAATGTGGCTGAGGCTGTGATGAAGGCCTCGACACTATACTCCTACCAGATGGGCAATCCTTGATGAAGTGGCCCTCCTGGCCGTATTTATGGCATGTCCTCTTACCAGAGAGTTGGGGGCAGGCATTCCTCAAATGGGCCCCCCGCAATGAAAGCATTGTGGCCTAGAAGGCTGGGATTGCTGAGGCTGATGTGAGAACCTCCTAGGCCCCTAAGGCTGAGGCCTAGAGTATGGCTTCCTCCTATCGTCGTGTCTACTCGTGGACCTAGATGGTCCTCCCACCTTCTCTTGAGACCTCTGCTAAGCTTCAACTTCAGCCTTAAGTTTCTCCATTACTTTTGCCTTCTCTACCAAGGCAGGGAATTCTTTGATAGAGAGTGGAACCACCATGAGTTTGAGGTCACCTCTAAACCCATTCTCAAACTTTCTACACTGTTAGTCTTTCGCCATTTTTAAGGTGTGAAATCTGCCCAAGTGTTTAAACTTTTCAGCGTACTCCGACATTGACATGTCTCCTTGCATCAGTTGCAAGAACTCAACCTCCTTTGCATACCTCAAACTATCTGGGAAGTACTCAGCATAGAACTTCTTCTTGAACAGTTCCCATGTGATGGGTTCTCTGCTGTCTTCCAACATCATCTTCTCCAGCAAGAAGATACTCAGTGTATGCTAGTCTGTTCTCTGCAGGACATCTATTTGCATCATAGATTCATTCCATGTCCCGCATCCACTAGTCGGCTCCATCCGGGCTAACCTTGCCATCAAAGCGGGATGGATGATGCTGTAGGAAATCCTCTAAACTCCACTCTTGCACTCGTGGTAGTGAAGCTTGGGAAGAACCAGTGGCTGAGCGGTTTTCTCCTATCTGATGCAGGGCTTCCAAGTGCCTCTGCTGAGTCACCTCTGCTGCTAGTCTTACAGACTTTATCTATTGCAAGGCTAGGTTTTGTTGATTAACCATGTTAGCATTCTGCTGCTGCATGGCTGCGATCATCGCTTCAATTGCTCCCACCAAATGAGGATTATCTGGGTTTGGAATAGGAGGAGGAGGAGGCCTAGGTGCCATAGCTCTGACCACACAAAGAAAGGAACCATCAGATTAGTCAACAGGTACCACAACCATGCCAAAGACGTTACGAGGAACACACAACAGAAACTAAGCAAGCTCACACCTACAGATCCTAAAGGAACCACTGCTCTGATACCAAAAATGTAACATCCCGTTTTAATAGTTTTTATGCTATCAAACAAAACATTAAATTATGATAATTCAAAAGCAGATGATAGTAATAGGCCGGTATAAGGTATCAATACAATCATCCTCAAAATAACTATACATGTACTGCCTATACATACAACCTACACTTAGAAAAGGGTTATAAAACACCCAAAACATCTAAGCAAAACTAAAGGTGAAAGCTACTATTGGAAGCGTCCAAACACCACTCAACTCCTGTCCAGTAGGGGTGTATCCTCACCTGCACTTGTAGCTGCTCACGCCAATCATTAAGGGTGATCATTGCAAAATAGAAAGACACACAGAACAAACATATGCAAGAAGGGTAAGCATCAATCAAGGTCTATCACACAATTATCAGAATTGTTCAAATCACCACAATCATAACACACCATCACCATTCTAGACTCGATATCTGGATTATGCAAGTGACATTGGAGCTCTTGGTGGCTTGCACTTGTGAAGGTTCCCAAACTCTGCAGAGTTTTAGGCACAAGGGGTATTCACCCAACCACTCCCAGGGTAAGCCCCCTTCTCGTCTATGACGGATCGGGTCCATAGACTAGGACCTCCTGCTACTTCTCCCGATATAATCCATTATACTCTATATAAGTCTTAATGGTTATAAGAGCGTTAGGATACCACCAATTTGAGTCCTCATGTCCTTACATTCACTAAAACCATCATCTTTAGAATTCCCCTTGAAATCCTAATTCCACCACATTCTCATACAGACCAATTTCACACAATTCCATCACACTGACTATCATGCATAAAACTCACATACTAGATAGGCCATTATCACATCAATCCAATTAGCACAGCTTCATTTAATCAAAAATAGAGAAGAAACTCAGATTCTGCATTGAATCTCGCTCAAGCTAAAGGATCTCGCCGGAGCTAAAGAGTTGTCTCGCCTAGGCGAGTCACTTTTGTCTAGGCGAGACTCCAAACAGAGAGTAACCTCAAAATCTAAGCGAATTCTCGCTCAGGCTAAGCTGTCTCGCCTAGACGAGATTGACTCTTGCTCAGGCGAAACTAGGTTCACTTCCAGGGCCTGAATGCAAGAGAAAGTAATTGTGACTGAGGGAAGAGAGAATTATGAAGGAGGAGTGGCTGATGGAATATTCAGTGCGTGAGGAAAGTGTAAGGAGAAAGAGTTAGTGTTCTGTGTTTTGTAGAAACACAGGTCTCACATATCTAAGGTAGCATTTCCAAATAAAAAAATAGCTAATTAATTGATGTAATAAAATAAATTATTCAATAAATTATCTTTATTTAAAAACATTAAAAAAATTATCTTTAATAAAAAAACATTGTTTATTAGTAAGAGGGGCAGGAGGGGGCCATGCCCCCACCCCCACAATTTTTTTTAATTTTTAAAATTTTATGTATATTAAAAATTTTAATTTTTTTGAAATTTTTTAAATTAGATTTAGTGAATATTGGGAATTGATGAAAATTAAATTAGGTATTTTCTATGTCTTTCATAGAGCACAGTATTCAATGTTAATAAATAATAAAACATAAAATCAAATATAATAAAGAATAAAAATATTTATTAAGATATTTTTTTTTTCTTTTTCATTATCTTTTGAATTTTTTACGAATTGTATTCATCTCCTACTGTCACATATTTTCTTTTTGTTCCTAAAGAAAAGAAATTTAGACACAGACCAATTATTTCTCCTCTCATTTTTCATTTGTTCTCTTTCATTCTTGAAAAAAAAAAGGACAATTCTCTCTTGTTTCACTTGATACTTAAATATTAGTTTAATAGTTAACATTATTTTTTATCTCATGAGTCTTTTGTATATTCATTTTATATGAATATAGGAGAAAAAATAATGTACCATATGTTTTTCCATATTCGATTTTTAATTGTGGTTTGATTGTCATATATATTTTTTAGTAATTACGTCTCAAATTTTTATTAGATTATGATAAATTTTTTTGTCTTAAACTTAAAAAACAAAACAAGTATATTGATAAAGAGATGATTAGTTTAAAATTTCACTCCAACATTTCATTGTTGATGTTCCTAAACATTCAAATTTGAAGAATTTATCAACTATTATTGAATTATGTCAATCTTTGACAAGAACAAACAAATTAAAGACATTTTACTTTATTGATCGTCTAATTCATTTATTTTAACTTTTCATGTATCATTTGTTACAATGAAGATTATCAAAACAAGATTATGGAATAAAATGAATGATGAATTTCTTGACGATAGTATGTTTATTTACATTAAAAAAGCAATAACTAGAAATTTTGTTTTGATTCACTATTGATGAGTTCAAAATTTTTTAGTATATATTATTTTGGCTCCCGCCAAATTATGGGCCAAGATCCGTCACTAATTATTAGTATTATTATTATTATTTATTGTGATAGATTAGTCACAAATTAATAAGATTAAAATTGTGACAAATTAGTTACGGATTAACGAGAGTAAAATTACAACAAATTAGCTATGAATTAACGATAACAAAATTGCTACAAATTGCAAGAAAAAAATTGCGACAAATTAGCTACGATTTACTGAGAATAGAATTTTACAAATTAGCTTCAGATTAACGAGAACATAATTGTGAAAGATTAGCGAGAAAATGTGCTACAGAATAGCAACGAATTATATACCTCTTTAATTACCTACCCGCATTTAGCTACGAAATATTCCTTAGCAATCGGAAAGCTAATATGTCACAAAACTTGTTAGCAGAGGATTAGCTATAGAATAGTTACAAAATTTTTTGTAGCTAATATGCAATTTTTTTGTATTGATTAGTGTAGATAATAATAACATGAAGAGTGAAGAGATAAAGAAATAGAGAATAAACATTATATTTTTGTACTAGTTCATTTGACCGTGCGAATTACGTTCAATTCTCAATCTGAATATTTTTTGGGCTCATAATCATTGTTGGCTAACCTCTTGAGTATTGTTTCGGCTCGTATCCACTCCTCGCTATCACTTTGAGTATTCTTTCAACAAGTAACTTTTGACTCAATTAAGTTTTGTTTTTCAAACCACTATTGACTAAATCAAGTTTTTTTTTCTTCCGAGTCACTCTTGACACAACACAAGTATTCATTCAACATGTCACTTTTAGCTTATATAAATATTCTTTCTCAAGACACTTATGGTGTGACGACCAAATATGTTTTTTACTATTATTTTCTATATTATACTTAAAAAAAATTTAACACATAATTTTACAATACATATAACATACTTAAAATATTCACATATACATATATTTATATATTTTATAGTACTGTATGCATCTTAAATTTACATCATTTGGTACATATTATACTTTCTACACTAGAAGAGGAAGGAGTATTATTTATTTATAGTTTTCCCCTCGTATATTAAACTTTAAACATGTGGAGGAAAAAAGTTATGGATAGGATTCACTTGGACTATTTGGGATAAATAAAAAGTGACTCCAATTTGTCCTTCCGGGATAACCGATGCATTTGGAGCATTTAGTAATGTAATTGTAGAATTTCCTGTCCGTTGAAATGTTACCGAATTATTTACCGCATTGGTTTGCCATGCATTTCCCGTAAATACTTTTACTATATCGGTAAAAAATAGGTCGGGCATGTTAGGGGCAGCCATCTACGATGAGATCATAATATTTTTTTTATATACAATCATAAAATAGGGAAGTGAGACAGATATCATGTAAAAATATAGTATATCTCAATAAAATAAAATAAAATGAAAATTCTTTCAATTTCATGAAATTGAGGTTTTATCATATTTTATAAAGATTTTGATTAATTTTGTAGTGACTAGTCAAAATAAATGAGCCTCATCATGGCCAACATGGGAATTCAAGAACATCTCATCTTGAGTAATATTCACTCCTTTAAATCCCCAAGGTCGTACCTCCAATTACAATAATCAAATATTTATTTATCATAATTTTAATTTTGATATTAAACCATATAATTGTATAAATAAATAAATAGGATTAATGCATAACTAAAAATAAATAAAATAAATGAAGAGGACCAGTACGTGACTGGAGATAAATATAAATAAATAAATGAGAGTAAATATAAATTAAATAAATAAGACTAGTGCATAACTGAAGATGAATATAAATAAATAAATAACAATGAGAACTAAAATATAAATTAAAAAAAGGTTAAGGACACCACACTTAAGGTAAATATAAAAATAAAAATAATTATGAGTATATTAAAAGATAATAAAAGTAAGAGAATAAGGTGATAAATGTCTTCTCCCCTTACTTAGTTAGTGTGGAAGATATATTCCAAAAATTTGTAGCTACTCTCTGAATAACTTCGTGAACGTTTTTGCCTTCTTCTTCTTTTTTTTTTTTCTTCACTGTTAATCTCCTCTTTCTTTTCTCACACTTCTCACACTCACAAACTTCTCTTCTCTTTTTTTCTTATTGTCTCCATTCCTTTACTCCCTTTCACCCACCCCTATTTATAATGCATTTGTAATCATTGCATTTAGTTAGAATGCATTGTATTTTTTTTTCTTGTTTCAGTTTCCCTAGTTAGTCTCGTTATTTAGGATTAGGCTTTCCAAATTTTGTTGGGTTAATTATGTTTTTCGTTCTGATTTTGGTTTTAGTCTCCTAACTAACGTTTGCTCCAATTTGATCCCCCAACTAACGGCGTCCAAAAATGAGGACCATTTCCAATCGTTTCAAAACATGAGGGACCAAATTGGAGCAAACGTTAGTTGGAGGACTAAAAACAAAATCACACAATACTTGAGGGACGAAAAACATAATTAACCCATTTTTTTTCTATCGTGTATTGCATTAACATGACACTAATTGCCATCTTGTCATATGTTCTCCTTGTAGATAGGGATGGCAACGGGGCGGGACGGGGACGGGTTTCACTATCCCATACCCATCCCCGCATAAAAAATTCATCCTCATCCCCATACCCAAACCCAACGGGTATCAAACTTTTGTCTCATCCCCATCCCCACCGGGTAACGGGTATAATCTCGTACTCATACCCGTACCCGTGTTCTAACTATTACAATATTAATTTTTATAAAAGAAAAAAAAATTACGGTAAAGAAAACATAATATTATCAAATATTCAATATTAGGAGGATGATTGTTTCTTCCGTATCAAATACTTTGAAATAAATTATAATTGCCTATATTTTAGATTACAATACCAAATAAAATTTCATAAGAACCAAAACATTTATTAAATTTGCAAACTACAACATTGATGAAACTTAGTTGATAAAATTAAAAAAATATTTCACAAAAATATAAAAGGAAAACAAATATTCAAATTAAAATATATTTTAAATGTTTGTTTACTTCAATTTTTTAAATTGTAATGAATCTCTTTTTTATACACTAATAAAAGTTATAATACATCACTTGATCAAAATGACACAAAGAACAAATAATAAACACAATAATAAAATTTTGACATAGATTTTGTATCTTTTGAACTTCAAT
>Ga0214545_1003826_pt1 | contig 28478 bp, 32 predicted proteins | sample CNSS4metaG_FD_160064 | JGI IMG/M metagenome (GOLD analysis project Ga0214545, IMG submission 160064) | Root nodule microbial communities from cowpea collected in UCLA plant growth center, Los Angeles, California, USA - CNSS4 | ecosystem: Host-associated > Plants > Roots > Nodule | place: USA... | reverse complement strand
ATACATATACATACATATATATATACATATATATATATATATGTATACATATATACATACATATGTATGTATATATAAATGTATATATGTATGTATGTATATATGTATATATATGTATATATATGTATACATATGTATATATATATGTATATATATATGTATATATATATATATAAACACCAAAGGAATTTCATTCTTTGATTTCATACATTTCATTCTTTGATTTCATACCACATGGCCACCACTATATCATCTATGGTCTACGTCTTTAGACGAATATCTCAAGATGTCTTGTTGTCATATCTACAAGCCATAAGTTGTAAAGCACGTGCGGGAAACCTGCTACAGATCATATTATGTAACGCTAGGTGAAGTTCCCAATATGAATATCATTCATAACATCCTAAGACTACCAAACTCGTTGGTCTCACACCAAGGAGGGCAATCTATCTTGAACTGCCGTACGAGCCACAACTTGCACACTCACACTGGTAACACTCGCCAACCCAAGCCACAACTCAAGAGTTCCTCGTGTTCATCCGCCATCCTAAGCCACAACTCAAAAGATGTCATTCCGAACCACAATTGAAGGAATGCCACGTGCTTAACCCCTATCTTGAGCCACAACTCAAGGGATACGTTCTGAGTCACAACTCAAGGAACACCAGCAAGCCGACCTTCGAGATATCACCAAAGCCTTGTAGACCACGCACATCCAAAGCAAGCAAAACACGCTTCCAGACAGCCTGGCGGGGGACACGTGTCGCCAGGCGCCAAACGCCTCTAGTGCCACTGTCTGCAAGTGTCGCCTGACAGGACGACCCTCACTACCAGGCACCACATGTTGCAGTAACCACTGCGAGTGTAGTTATCGCCTAGCAATCCAAACTCCTCCGTCAGGCGCTACACCAGTACAACAAATTGTACTGGTTTAGGCCTCTCAGATTTGATTTCAGTCCTTCTCCTCTTATCCATGATACATCGCATGATTTCCTATCAAGTAAGTTCCATTTTATGTTGCTGAACTTACCTTTCTTGTGCCTTACTATCATAATCACCCTCACTCTCTTGACTACACAAATCTCCTTAAATCAACTAAGGTCAAACAATATTACTCTAATTTAGACCAAAGTCACAAACAGACCTGAAACTTATCACGGTGTTCCACTGCCACATCAATCTCAAAGCAATTACAAGTAACATACCCATTTATACCTTACCTTAGCATGATAACACATCTTTATCTTAGGCAATTTTACCTCACATCCCAACTCTTAACTCAGATTATGGCTCATCATTCAGCAAGATTCTGGTTTACATTGACCTTTATTACATTGTCATTATATTCAGACTTTTAACATAGCTCAACATTTAGAATTCTCCCTAATCTCATTCCATAAATTTCTCACTCCATGTATTACTTAATCATTGTAATACCATAGCCAACATATCTCAACCATACTTTCACATAACCCAAATCTACCTCGCGTCGCCTGGCGGGTGTTCATCACCGCTAGGCCATTCAAACAAAACCCAGGAAACTGGGTGAACAACCAAGCGTGGCCTGGCGACAGTTCATCGCCCGTCAGGCGATTTCTGGAAAAAATCCAGAAACACGAATTTGAACAAAATTAACAAAGCTTGGGCAGTATAATCATCATACATCTTGCAACAAATAGTAATACAAGTAAATATGTGGAGTCCAACTCCCCTAACCTGGTTTCCTTGTTAAAACTTGAATATTATTAATTCTTTCCTTGCTCCCAATGGCTTGCCTTAGCTCTCTCTCCAATTGAGCCCCTATGCTTCAATCAACAACACAGTTTCCACTCTGAATTCTCTCTCCCTATTGTGCAGAACAATGGTAGCCTTCACCCTCTCTCCTTTTCCTCTTAATTGGCTAATTACTAAGCCTTAATGATTGGTTAATGGCTCAAAACGAAAATACCATTAAAATTAAGTTTTAATTGTCATTCAATGGCTATTCCATGGTGGTTTTTCAGCCCCTTGGCCGCCCCTTCTAGCTGCTAGGGTTTCTTACCTTTCTTATCCATGCCAAAAAGAATTTTGGCAAAAAAAAAGTTCAATTTGGGACTACCAAGGTTTAAACCCGTAACCATGCGGATATCAAATCAATGCACAACCATTCATCCAATTCATGTTTCATGATAATTCCTATAATTCTAGGATTATATCATCACTCATCATGATCAAACCCAAGTCCTTTCACACAACCAAGTACTCTCAACCACTTGAGCTAGTACTTTTCCACATTACATTAATTAACATTTAATGCTATAAAGGCTCCCACTAACCTCATTTATGAATTAATTATTTATTTAATTAATTAAATTTCACGGGTCTTACACCCGAGAAAGGGTTGTTATATGAAGATAAAGAAAGCACTCAGGTCTTTGGATACTATGATGCAGATTGGGCAAGTTCGCCTATTTCATGGAAAAATAAGAAACAAAATGTAGTGGCCTGGTCTACAACTGAAGCTGAATATAGGGCAATGACGTCACTAACATGTGAACTTATATGGGTAAAGTAGTTCCCTTAAGAGCTTAAGTTCTGTGGCATCCAGACTATAAAGATGTATTGCGATAATCAAGCTGTTATCCACATTGCATCAAATACAGTGTTTCACAAGAGAACTAAACATGTAGAAATTGATTGCCATTTTGTTTGTGAAAAATTGTTGACGAAAGAAATATATACTAAGCTTGTTGAATTAAATGACCAACTTGCTTATGTGTTGACCAAACTTGGAACTTGGAATAATTATCTGTTACAAACTTGGAACATATAATCTATATGCTCCAGCATGAGGGGGAGTCTTGTAATAATTATTAAGTCTACCTGAAGTAAGGAGTAGTGTGTTGGGTTACCTCTAATTATTTCTTTTAGTTTTGTAGCTAGCAGTCTAGGGTAGTCTCTTAATCTTCCATATCTCTATTGTATTAGCTTTTAATCTATACAAATAGATGAACATGGGAAGCGTCATTTAAGCCCTCTAAATATATATTTTCTCTGTTTAATCTTAACTGGTGTGTTTGGGACTACATTGCTATGTTAAGGTTGTGTTATGTAGGGTGATTGAAATGTAGTTTGTAATGTGTATCAATGAATGACTAAATGAAATTATTAATTTTTGTGTTTTGTTCAATTTAGTCGTTGTTTTAGTTAAATAATGTTCGATTTAGTGGTGTTTTAGTTAAATAATGTTCAATTTAATCTCTATTCATCACCCCTAACCCTCAACTTCATCACCACCAGACCCTCCACTTTATTGCCCCCTAAACCTCCACTTTGTCACCCTCATCGCCCTCTTTGTCAACTAACAACTTCTGAAACACAATCAACAAGACTATTATCTCCAGTCTCTAAAGGTCCATGACAGTAGCCAACAACTTCATTTAAATCATGCCATGACAAAACTTATACTAGTTTATCTCCCTAACCCTCATCCCTCTTTTATACCCAATTTTATTCCAAAATACAATAAACATTGTAATGACAACATTCATTAGAAGCTCAAGTAATAAAAAATCATCCACGTAACACAAATAGTGTCACCTTGTACAATATCTCGTCATCAATTTAAATAGCGTCAAGAAAAATGACCAAATAAAACATGATTTAGTAAAATAGGAACCAAATTAAAAATGACCAAATAGAACATGATTTGGTACAATATCTTATGAGAAGCTCACATCTTCATCAATATTTTACATTTTTTTTTCAAGATTCCATTTTTGGGTTTTTTTTTTTTTTTTTTTTGTGTAACGTTCTGAATGTGTGGGTGTTGTGCATTTTTTCTTTTTGGCAGTTGATGTTTTTCTTCGTTCTCCTGTAACGGTTATGATTTAAAATAATTACTTTCTATTTATAATAGTTTATTATATAAGTACGTTGCTTCATTTTAAGCAATTTTGCTTGCCATGCCAGGATTCTTGAATGATTTGATGCTTACCCTGGTGGAGATGCTATAACAGGTCTTATATAGTAATTTTGCAAGTTTGTACTGTGTAGCAACTTGCACCGGAGAGCCAGACATTATAAAAGCTTTTTCTTTTCTTTTATTTTCGAGGGGTTAAGTAATGGGGTCGATCAATGACCCATAACAACAGCACAACAATACTGACAAACAACGAACACTAAACAGTCAGTAAAATGAATACAAGGATGGGACCTGATTTATGCATCTCTATAGACGATGAATTTGGTCTTTTGACAACCGTTTTAAGTACTCCTTAGCATGCTCACGCACCTGCGAGAAAACAAAAAGGCACAAAGCCCGTTAGAGTTACTCAATACAGAAGGCAAGCTCAAGTTTAATGATTCAGCGACCGGCAATGTGACGGGTTTGAGGTTCGAAGAAAGTGAGGTTTTGTCACACACCAGTGTTGTAACACCTCCCAAGAACCAAACCAAAATATATATAAAGGGAAACCTTGACTATAAAATACGTACACAAACAGTAGAATCATACTTCCACGTGCATGAAATATAGGATAAGAATGAAGTTTGTAATTGAATAGCTTATCTCAATTTGGGGAAAGAACTTCAACACATGGTAGCTCACTTATGGGATGGCATTTGGTGTTTACTTGTATTAGGAAGCATATTCTACTTTGAAATATGAAGTAATAAATGCTTGATGTATTTAACCATAATACCAATTTCAGACCAACTAAGTCCAAGTCAAATAAAAGCCTGCAATTCTCATCCTAGAACTAAAATAGTTAAAATTAATAAGTCAGCAAACTCCTTATGCCATAAATCCATTAAGTACTATTGATATGAATGATAGCTACAAGTTACATGTTCACATTTTCCCCTTGAAACTGGAAACACACAAGGCTGGAGAAGTGATATTATCAATGAAGCTAGACAGACGAAACCAACACCAGTGCTGAAATGTGTGCAATACAGCTCCGAGTCCTGGGCTTTAGACACTTTCATATGTTTCAGCGCCTTTAAAATAAGGTGTTTTCCCTTCCATTACATTCTGTAAAACATCACCCAAGTGCACTTGCAGGAAAGCCTTTCAGTACTCAAAATCTTCTGGGCCTTTTCCTATCCAAAATAGCACCAAGATTGGCTAATGCATCATTATATTTCTGAATCCTGAGGAGGCCTTTGATAATAGATATTTCGGATTGTGAGAATCTTCCTTTTTCCATCACCATATTGATGAGTTGGACAAGGGTGTCCTCCCTTGATAAAGAGCAAAGACCTTCAGCCAAGAAACCAAATGACTGGAACTCTGGTAATATTCCTTTCTCCAACATTTCAACCGTAAAATCAACAGCCTCTTGTATGGGTCCTCCACCATTACAGAGACCACGGAAAAGAATCTTGTATGATACAACATCCGGAGGATCACCCTTTTCCATCATTTCTCTGAAAAGCCTCATGGCTTCGCTGGTTCTCTTCCTTTTGCAGAGTGCTTGAATCACAGGGTTATAAGCATGGGGAGTCAAGACCATACCTTTCATCTGAAGAGATCTAAGGAGCTTACTTGCAATCTCTACTCTCCCCGCCTTACACAGCCCCATAATAAGGGTCCCATAAGTTACAATATCCGGTTCACACCCATTCAAACTCATATTCTGCACAATATCAGCTGCCTTCTTTATATCCCCCTGTTGGCAGAAGTACTTAAGCATTGAAGTATAAGTGAATTTATCCGGCTTTAACCCTTCCATTATCATCTGATCCATAAGCTGAGCAGCTTCTTCCACTCTCTTGCTCATACAAAGGCCATTAATAAGGGTGTTGTACGTCACCGAGCTTCTCGATACCCCCAACATCTCCATCTGATCAAAAATATCCTCTGCCTCCTCAATCCTATTGCTCTTGCACAAACCATCAATCAAAGTATTATACACCACCACATTTCTAGCACAACCACATTTCTCCATCTCTTTCAGCAGCCGCAACGCTTCCTTAAGTCTCTTGTCAGAACACAGACTCTCAATCAATATACTATACGTAAACTCATCCGGCTCACACCCTTTCTCCTTCATCTCCTCAAACAACTCCATCGCAATCTCTCGGTTACTCGTCAAACACAAACCTTGTATCAAACTATTGAACGTACACACATCAGGCAAAAAACCCTTGCTGGTAAGAACACGGGCAAGCTCGGTCGCCGCTTCAACATGATTCTCCTTACACAGAGTACTAATCAGTGTGTTAAAAGTCACAGTATTCGGCGAACAATCCCTCGAAATCATATGGTTTAGAATTTCAACAGCCTCATCAATCTCACCCAACTTACACAACCCAGAGATCAAAGAGTTATAAGTATAAACATCCAAATCAAACCCTTTCTCAAGCATAAAATCCACCATCTCCAAACCCTGCTTGATATGCCCGGTCCGACACAACCCACTCACCAAAGCATTGAACGTAAACTGGTCAGGGGAAAACCCTTCTTCGTCATAAATAAATCTCAAAGCCTCTTCAATTCTACCCTCTCTGCAAAGCCCATTCACCAAAACATTCACGGAAACAGTAGTTAGCGTGCACCCGGACTCCACCATGAGTTCCTTAATCCTCAACGCGCCGTCCACATCACCCTCTTCGATAAATCCCTGCATGAGCGTGGTGAACGTTTTCTCGTCGGGCCTGAGGCCGTGGTTAGGCATGTCCTCGAGCATGAGAATGGCGGGCCGCAGCTGGTGAGCCTTGCAGAGGGCCCGAATCAAAATGTTGAAGGTGGAAACGTCAGGCGCGACGCCGTCAGCAACCATCTTGGAGTGCAGCGTTTCGACGAGCTTGAGCTTGTTGGCTTTGACGAGGAGGTTGAGGGCAACGTTGTAGAAGCGCGTGTGGGGTTTGAGGGCGAAGTCGCGTTCCATGAGGTGGATGACGGCGTTGATTTCAGCGTGGAGTTCGAAGTTGGCGTAGGTTTCGAGAAAGATGAGGAAGGTGGACTCGTCGACGGGGCAGGCGGAGGACTGCATCTGGTTGAGGAGGGATAGCATTGAGTCCACGGAGCCGACTCGGCCGAGTTGGCCCAGGAGCTCGTGGAAGATTGAGGGGTGGGCCGAGTAATTGGGCTGGGCAGAGGCCCATTGGAAGAGGCGGAGCGCGGAGGACTCGTCGGGCTGGCGGCGGAGGAGGTCGAGGAGTTGGGAGGGGGAGAAGTCGGGGGGGAGAGGTTGGTGCGTGGCGGAAGTGGAAGATGAGAGAGCGGAGGAGAATCTGAAGGTGGAAGAGATAGAGAAAGAGAGGGAGAAAGGTATTGTGTGGCGTTGGGTTATTACAGTGTAAGGAAAAGGGTGGCAATGGAGAGAGGATAGTGCCATTGAAACAATTTTACAAACATGTGGCGTGCGTGAAGAATTGGGTGACCGCTGCAGCACTGTAGAGTGTGGATGAATTGGGAAGAGGGTTTGCCACTTGGTGGTGAAGAAGAAACAGTGATCCTGGTGTCGGATGAGGACCAGAAGAGAATCTCTTTCAGGGGGTAAGAAGCTATGTTCAAGGAGGATAGAATTCTATTTGTTTGGATATTTTCACCGCATATACGAAAACTAGCTTTATTTCGAGTTTTAAAACTGGAAAAACAAATGTAAAAATTAAACAATGCAAAATAAATTAAGATAATTTAAACATTGAGGATAGAAATTAAGATTTTTGCAAATACTTTAAGATCTTACGCTTTTTTGTTGTGACCTGTTATGCGAAAACTAATTATACATCTTACTTTGTGGGAGGCTTGATTGTATGGTCATTTGTAAGATAAAAAAAAAAAGTGTTGATATTTATTTTGTGGAGATTTCATCTCTTCTATGTATTAATGAAAGACAACACACAACCTACCTCACAAAAAATCTTCTTTATTTACATGGTTTTACAATTCTTCATTGTTTTCCTATTCCATGCTATGATATATATGGGGCTTCACTATTTTTAAGGGTTTATGAGAGAATAAAAATACAAAGTGATTAGATACCAGAAAAAATACTCCAAAGAAAAAAAAAATGACATCCATTAACTATTTTTTACTATGAATCATAAATAAGGATACAGATACAACAAACACGACAATTAAATACAATTTTTTTATAATTATATATTTATTAAGTAAAATATATTTTTAATATATTTATTAAAATATAGTAATAATATTTCATTTTCTTATTCAGTGGCTTATTAAGTATATTTATCTTAATTTTCAATAATAAAAATAAATTAAACATCATGTAAGTACCGCACCTAGGCGATCCCATACAATTACACAGTAGAACTCGTCTACATGAATTCCCGCAAAACATGTGAACATATATTAGATGAATCAATCAAGCAAGCGTAAGCGGCCCAAGCTGCCTATATCAGAAGATAAAACGAAAACCTGTCAACTATTCCAGACTTAAGGTACTACAAACAAGTCCCCTAGAGCCAATAGGGATCGAACCAAAGGGCTTGGCCCAACCCCAAACGATGGCCCAGCCTATGACGTGGTCAAACATAATTAATGATCTATAAATATGCATGGACCCCAACAATTAAAGGTACGCATTCATTAATCCCTTAATCACGAGATTTGACTTTTTGAGAATCCTTTGCTGACTTGAGCGTCGAAGTCTTCTCCGCAGGTAACCCCTCTTGGGTCTAGGCCAGTCCAAGCCGAGATACCAGCAGATGGAATATGCGAGCTGAGAAGAAGCCAACTAGAGAGATTGTGGGTTGAGGTAAGGTGATATTTGTGTCTGACTTCTCTTATTTGTTCTCCGCAGGAACAATTGGCGCCCACCGTAGGGCACGAAGTAACATCTTACGTATCAACCCGCACTTTCTTGACGATGGTTTCTACTCGCAGCAGAGTTAGAGTCACGAAGCAAACTGAAGCAGGTCCTGCAGCACCTGCTGGCACCACCCCGGACTTGACCGCCATCCTTGAAGGCCAAGCCAAAATGCAACAAGAGCTGGCTGATCTGAAGAAGCACAGTGCTGATGAGATGGAGGCACTCAGACAATAAAACTCTCAGCTAAGGAGGAAGATCGAGGCTGACCCCACCCTGAAGGGGAAAGCCAAGGAAGCGTCAGAAGCCACAAAGTCTCCGGCTTACCAGCCTAGTGAGGAAGAAAGCGAGTACAATCCTACCCCGCACACTTTCACCACCACTCAGCAAACACCCATCATCTCTACCCATCACACACACTTCCACCCCACCCTCCCAAGACACCCTGGTGCCACCATTTCCACTACCCATATCCCACCTCACAACTTTACATCCACCTTTCCCACCCTCGTCCACCATCTCATTCCGCCTCACCCGTTACGACCCCAACAACCCAAGCGTCGCCACCCTTTTACCGATTCCATCACCAACACCCCTCTTCCTGCGTAGTGGGAACCTTTCACGCTAGACCGTTATACGGGAGAAACCAACCCAAACGAGCACCTCAAAATATACATAACATTTGTCGCCCTCTATACATCCCATAATGTCGTTTTCTACAAAGCTTTTCCAATCACCCTCGAAGGCCCTGCACTCGAATGGTTCACTACTCTCCCGCCATATTCCATTGACTGCTTTGACACCCTCTCCCACATGTTCACTACTTATTTCGCCGGCAGCCGTCCACATCAAACCACAACCGTCTCTCCTCGACGTTAGACAAGAACAAGACGAGACGCTGCAGATCTTCATAGACCGCTTCAGCAAGGGCGCCCTCCGCACACCCCACCTCAACCAAGAGATGATATTGCAATGTATGGCCCTCACTCTCAAACTCAGTTCGTTCGCTAACAACGTCTACCCACACTCACCCGCATCCATGCATGAACTTAAGCTCCGCGCCGCGAACTACATCCGCATGAAAGAGATGCAAACCCTCCACACGAAGTTCTGCAATGACTACACACCCTCTGCTGCTGCCCTCGCAAAACCACCCTCACGGCCTAACTTCAGACGCAGACAACCCAGACAACCACGCTTCACCAGATACGCACCATTAAATGTCCGAGATCCTGCCTTCTTGATGAAGCTCTCCAAGCCGACCTCATCTAACCACCTCGTAAAACATCAACCCTCCCAAATACTGTCGCTACCACTGTAACAATGGCCATACCACAAACGAATGCAAAGAACTCCAAGACAAAATAGAAGAATTGGTTCGTGCTGGCCATTTCCATCATTTCATCCACAGAGACGACCACCCACATCCTTCACGATCTGATCACCGATACACCCCCACGATTCTCGCCACGACAGACGCCTCACCCAACCAACTAGCCATGACCCACAACCTGCTCGCACTGATGTTGCCCCGTCTGATCCCCTACTACGCGGCACGATTAACACCATCTCTGGTGGCTTTGCTAGTGGCGGGTCCACCTCCTCTGCCAGAAAGAAACATCTCCGCCAACTCCAGTCCATTAACCACATAACCCACTCCCACCACAGACGCCGCATGCCTCCCATTACCTTTACAAACGATGATTTCCGTGGCATCGACCACCAGTAGGACAACCTCATGGTCATCATGGTCGAACTCGAAAACTACACAGTAAAGAAGGTCCTTATCGACCAAGGCAGTTTAGTTAACATGCTATATTGGACGACATACCAGAAACTACAGCTCCCCACCACTGCCATGGTCCCCTATGATGAACCTATATACGACTTCTCCGGGGAGAAGGTCTCCACTCACGGGTACATCGATCTCGACACCGTTTTTCATGATGGCACTCAAACCAAAACAATCCCCATTCGTTTCCTTGTCGTGGATGCGCCTACATCATACAATGTTCTCCTCGGCCGACCATCCCTCAACACTCTAGGCGTTGTCGTATCTACCCCACACTTGGCCATGGAATTCCCCTCTCCATCTGGTGACATTCTTACCATTAACGACGATCAACGGCTCGCGCGCGAATGCTACATGGCCTACTTGCGTCCACAACTACCCATCCTCCAAACAAACAACATTGAACGCCCACCCAGCTTTGACATAGCCTTATTTGGGGATGACTTGGACCCTAGAGTAGGACGCGATGCACGCCTTGAACCAGTCGATGAAACTGTACCCTTGGAACTCCCTAATGGACGCACCCTCAAGCTAGGCACTGGTCTCCAACAAGAATAGCGTGACATACTAACATCCACCCTCATCAGCAACACCGACCTCTTTGCCTGGTACCAAATGGTGGAAAAGCTGGCCCTATCCCTAGTACATCCAGCACGACGCCTACGCCCTTACTTCCAAAACCACAACATCATCATCAAAATCGATTATCCCATCCAGGAGATACTCCATAAGCCGGACCTTGTCGGCCCCATGTCATTTTGGGTCGTGGAACTATCCGAGTTTAATATACGTTACGAACCCCACGACCCCATCAAAGCTCAATGCCTTCTCGACTTCGTCAACGACCTGTAACACACCCTAGAAGAAGACCAGTGGACACTTTACGTATATGGTTCTTCGAATTCGAAGGGGGCGGGGGCCAATATTGTCCTTAAAGGCCCCAACGACATCCTCATTGAAAAATCCCTCCATTTCGCCTTTAAAACCTCCAACAATCAAGCCGAATATGAAGCTATCCTAGCTGGCATATCCCTCGCACGCGAAGTTGGCGACAAAACACTCACGTGCAAAATCGATTCCAAACTCACAGTGGACCATCTAAACGATGAATTCCAAATCAAAGACCCTACCCTCCTACAATACTATCACCTGGTCCGCAACGTCATCCAATATGCTTTTGAACGTGTGTGCGTCCAACACATCCCCAGAAGTGAAAATGTCAGGGTCGACATACTATCTAAACTAGCCAGCACTAAGCTAAAAAGTCGGCACAGATCCCTCTTACAACAGACATTATCCGCACCAACCACAACAAACATTTGCCTAAACCTAGACCTGAACCAGGCCGACACTGGACAGCTCCCTACATCCAGTATCTCAAAACTGATAGCCCTCTGCCGGATGCTGACAAGAGCTGGCTGGCTAAAGTCGCTGGGTATACGATGATAGGGGATGACTTATACAAGCGAGGATACGGTTAGTCACTCCTCAAATGCATCACAACCGAACAAGCCCAGTACATAATAAGAGAATTGCATGAAGGCATATGTGGATATCACTTTGGTGCACGAACCATGACCACCAGAATACTCATAGCTGGTTACTTTTGGCCAACTATGGAGGCGGAATGTCACACCTTTGTCATGAAATGCATACCATGCCAAAAGCATGGCAACCTCATCCTTCAGAAGCAAGAACAACTCCACCCCATACTCTCCCCATGGCCCTTTCCAAAGTAGGAAATGGACATTCTCGGCCCTTTTACCCCGGGAAAAGGACAAGTGAAATTTTTGATAGTAGCCATCGATTACTTCACCAAATGGATAGAAGTAAAACTGTTAGCCACCATCACAGCTCAACAAGTCCAGCAGTTTGTCTGGAAATATATCATATGTCGCTATGGCATCCCACATACGATCATAACTGACAATGGCCGACAGTTCATAGACAAAAAACTCGCTAAGTTCTACACCGGCCTCGACATCAAACATGTAATTAGCTTTGTCGAACATCCGAAGACCAATGGTCAAGCTGAAGCAGCCAACAAAGTTATACTAGTGGAGCTGCGCAAAAGGTTGGATAGCGCCAAGGGTCGATGGCCAGAAGATTTAGTGGAAGTGTTGTGCGCCTACAGGTGTACCCCCTACTCAGCAACAAACGAATCCCCTTTTAGCTTAGTATACGACACATAGGCCATGATTCCAGTAGAAATTGGCAAATCATCTCTGCCCCGAGAACTATACGACCCAGATCAAAACCACCAAAATATGTGCACCCACATCGACCTCCTAGATGAATTAAGAGACAAAGCGCAAATCTGCAACTTAGCAGCTAAGTAGAGAGCGGCTAGAAAATATAACGCGAGCTTATGCCCGCGATCATTTGTAAAGGGAGACCTAGTTTGGAGAATGGCCAACAGCGCAAGAAAAAAGGATGGCAAATTCTCCGCCAATTGGGACGGCCCGTACCGAATACGTGATGATGCAGGAGGCGACGCTTATAAGCTTGAACAATTATCAGGAGAAGAGATACTGAATACGTGGAATGTATCTCATCTCAAATTTTACTTCAGTTAGACTAATTACTGTACTGAATACTTGTAACTCTAGGCGTACTCTTTTTCCTCACCTGTCATTTTCCCCTAAGGAGGGTTTTGGCCAGGAAGTTTTTAATGAGGCACCCCAAATTTCATGAATAAAACAAAGGGTTCTTGATCACACGCTCGACTCTTGTTCCAGCTTCTAATCACTTAAGTTCCCCGCCCTTACCACAAGTAAGCGGCCTGGGTCGAACACCCTCTACATGTTTTTAATCGTTTAAGTTCCCCACCCTTATCACAAGTAAGCGGCCTGGGTCGAACACCCTCTACATGTTTTTAATCGCTTAAGTTCCCAACCCTTACCACAAGTACACGGCCTGAGTCGAACACCCTCTACATGTTTTTAATCGCTTAAGTTCCCCACCCTTACCACAAGTAAGCGACCTGAGTCGAACACCCTCTACATGTTTTTAATCGTTTAAAGTTCCTCACCCTTACCACAAGTAAGCGGCCTAGGTTGAACACCCTCTACATGTTTTTAATCGTTTAACATTCCCCACCCTTACCACAAGTAAGCGGCCTGGGTCGAATTCCCGCTATATAAGTTTTTAATTGTTTAAGTTCCCCACCCTTATCACAAGTAAGCAGTCTGGGTCGAATAATACAACTTACATATCATCCACACAACAATACCCTAACTACACTACAACAGTCAATAATACTCATCCCAACAAACAACATATAAAGTAACAAACTGAATACATAACAACATCATTCAAACAAGCATGTTCCTATCACATATACTATCGTCAACAACCACAAAATAGATATATCTAAAATATGCATCACATTAAAAACAAGGAAAAATATTGTACGAGTTATTACAGACTTAGAATAAATCGCGAATAGAAAACATAAAAAACTCTATCCTAAGTTTGATCATCACCACCCTTCACGGCCTCTTCAGCATTCATGTCTTCGTCAACCGCCGTCTTCTCTCCCTCCTCCTCAGGACTCGTCTCAACTTCACTAATAAGTTGACTTTAATCTTTTCTTTAGAATCCAAGCATCGAACCCTCCACGTTCCCAGCCTCTTCCTCTCTTCCCGCCATTCCTCCATTTCTTTCTCCCACGCTTCCTTCTCCTCCGCATGCTTGTTGACTTGACCTTGCAGCTCCTCGAGCTTTGCCCGGTTCCCCTCCTTCAGTTCCTTCTTGTACAACGATCCCACTCGACGCCCCAATATTAGCGCCTTATTATTAAACTCCATCGTAGCCCTAACCAAAGCATTTGGCTCCATGCTATCAATTGAGTTAATCAATATCTCCGACACATTAATTTCAATATCTCACCGAACAACCGTCTTTGGCAGCTCGATTAGCCCAGCTTTAAGCCCCTTCCCACTAGCAGACGATCCCGACCCTAACAAAGCGGCCTTTACTTTCTTCACGTCTTTTCCTTTACCGGGCCTAGCCAGCAACTCAGTCTTCCTCTTTGTTCCCCTGTGCACATGTAAGTTGGGAACCTTAGTGCTCCTAGCAGCCTTGGCCTTTGCTGCCTTTTCCTTCCTTAATGTCTGAAAAAGCGTTAGATTTTTCTTTCCCATTTGTGCCATATGACCTGTAAACAACAACGCACACCCATTAGTTAACTCAAACACAGTATAATACTCAGAAATACAAAAAGATACCTTCAATATCAATAATCGGATGAACCGAATTATAAACCCTAACTAAGCCCTTAGTGGGCATCTTATCGCTAAATTGCATTACAACATCCACCACCTCCTTGTCAACCACCGACAACTCCTCCCTTACCATCCCCTTATACCTCTAGGGGTTGTCAGTCCAGTAAAAGGGGAACTTAGTGCTCCCATCGATAGTGTAAAAATGTGAACGTCCATCCTGCTTCACCATCACCTTAAAGAACCCATCCTTAAAGTGTTTAAAAGATTGGGTAAACGCATCCAATCTATTTATCCTTGGCCGACTTATAAGTGACAACCAGGTTGTTGGACTTCTCAGCCGCCTGTCAAAGAAATAAAGAAATGACCGTGGAGAAGGCTGTAGATACAACGCCCTGCATAGCACTCGGAACACCTGCAGATATGCCCAACTATTCGGATGCAGCTGAGTAGGAGTGACGTTCAGCAACCGCAACACCCCTATGGTAAACTCATCAAACGATAGCCTAATATGCAGCTACGAAAAATGACACATATACATATAGAAGAACTCCTCGACAGCTCCCTCTCGGCCGTGGCATACACATTCGACAGCACTAACCCTCTCCGATGCAACAATGTCTCTTCGAGTGCCCTTCTCAAAAATGGGAGTACAATTCAGCCACGACTTCAGTAGTCACTACCACCGAAATATAGAGTATTGTGTTCGCATATCCATCGCAACCCATTCATATCCTACTTTCGCCGGCCAGTTGCTTTTCGCCAACTCTTCTGGCAGATCTTCCCTAACTTTAACCATTGTCTCAATTGGGATCCTCCCTACACCTCCCGATTGCTCCCTATCACTACTATTTGACTTACTATTTCCACTCCCCCTGATCGATCACTACCCAGACTCGACAAGGAAACACTATCACTACTACTCGATATACCTGTTCTTTTTCAGGAAGACGGTGGAAACAAGGAAGGTATCAGACACGATCTCACATAAACAAATAACTCCCCCCAATTTCTTACAAATGAAACAAAGTGAAGTTCTTTTTTTCTCCTGCACTTGTATTTATAATCATCATCTCAAACGTTTCAACTTTTCCCGCCAAAAACAATGATTAGATGAAGTGTCACAACGCATACGAAAACCCACAAACCTCAAAATGACGACGCAAAACCCTTTTGATTAGACCTCTGACATCTGCCACCCCTTCACCTCCCACAACCTATTAAGATTCTAGCCTTAACACTGTTCATCACACTCAAAGGTTGGGGGACTGGTGTACTGCACCTAGGCGGTCTTACAGAAACTATCCACACTTCTCATCCTTTACCGTTATATCTTCACCAGCAAAGGTTGGGAGACTGATGTACCGCACCTAGGCGGTCCTATACAACTACACGGTAAAACTCGTCTACATGAATTCCCGTAAAACATTCGAACAGATATCAGATGAATCAATCAAGCAAGCGTAAGCGACCCAAGCCGCCTACATCAAAAGATAAAACGAGAATGATCGAACCAAAGGGCCTGACCCAGGCCTAGGCCCACCTGCAACCCCAAACGATGGCCCAACCCATGACGTGGTCAAACATAATTAATGATCTATAAATATGCATGGACCCCAGTAATTAAAGGTACACATTCATTAATCCCTTAATCACGAGATTTGACTTTTTGAGAATCCTTTGCTGACTTGAGCGTGAGAGTCTTCTCCGTAGGTAACGCCTCTTGGGTTCAGGCCGGTCCAAACCGAGATACCAGCAGATGGAACATGCGAGCCGAGGAAAAGCCAACTAGAGAGATTGCAGATTGAGGTAAGGTGATATTTGTGTCTGACTTCTCTTATTTGTTCTCCGTAGGAACCTAAAATATATCACAATTTGAAAATTAATTATAAAATAAATATATTATATATTTTTAAAACAATATTAAAGAATTAGACTATTTAATATTATGTTATATTTGAATTTCGATTTGATTATTGTTTAAAAATATTTTAAGATTTAATTTTTTTTCTTAAGAAATAGTCTAATTTATTTTTGCATAATTTTTATACCTAATAAGACTTCAAGTTTTCATTTAAAAATGTAAAAGTGGCTTCAAATAAGAAAAAAATGCACACAATATATTAATTTTTAGGTTTAATTAGTCAATGTGTTTTTATCCAAAAATGTTAAGTTAGTCACTCAGTTTTTTTTTCTTAATTTGGTTTCGATGTGTGAAAATGGATGCAATTAGATTTTTTCTTTAATAATGTACAAACATGGTTAAAAAAAGGGTTAAATATGTTTTTGGTCCCTTAACTTTCAGCGAATTTTGAAATTAATCAATTTCAAAAATTTAGACCAAGTTATTCTTTCATCTTTCGAAATATGTGGATTTAGTCCTTTTAATCAAATTTTGTTAGATTTATTGGATGTTTCGTATGCATTTGAAGATTGTATTTAAGTTGTTTATAATGTTTGACACATTTTTTCTTTAATGTTAAGTCAAATACTATTATGAAAGGCACTTGAAATGTCAAATAAACTTAACAAAATTTGATTAAAAGGACTAAATCCATATATTTCAAAAGATGAAGGACTAAATTGGTCCAAAGTTTCGAAATGAACTAATTCCAAAATTCACTTAAAGTATAAAGACCAAAAACATATTTAACCAAAAAAAAATGTTACGTGTCAATTTGTAATTTTTTTAATTTTTTTAAATTTTTATTACAATATTACAAAATTAGTAAATACTATGTATATTTTCTATTTTATTTTATTAAAATTAGTTATATCCGACTGAGATGTTACAGAATGAATTTATTTTTGCTTGTTAGTTTTCATGACTTTTGGGTTGACTTTTTGAAAATCAACTTTTACCTTAGAATCAGCTTTGGGAAGCTATTTGGTACGTCAAGATATACTTATTGGAAGTTGGAGAACCCTCGAAAGAGCGCTAGAAGTTGACTTAACGGGTCATTTCATTTTGCACTTGTTAAGCTAATTAGCTCAGGGTGTGTTTGGATTTGAAGATGGATTTGAGAGAGTGGATTTGAGTGAATTTGGAAGGAAAAAGAGGTGAAGTTGGAGTTGTTCAAATTAAGGAAAAAATAGTTTATGTTATTCTATTACAATAAAAGTATAATACTTATACATTTTATCACATAAGCTTCTTTGCGTGCAAATTTTGCTTATAAGTGAAGAAAGTTTTCAATCAAAACTCATCTCGTGCCTTATGCTTTTATGCATCGAAATTCCCACTTCCCTCATAAATTGTTGCATGTTATCTTTCCGTTTGTGGAGCCAAACACAAAATTAGTTAGATTAGCATAATTTGGTGGTCTTTTTAGTAAACTAATACACTAACTTGAATTTTATGACTTTGGTACAGTCTATGCAGACAATGCAAGTGATCAAGGTTGGCTAGAAGAAGAGCGAACACTATTGACAACAAGTGCAGATTGACAAGGAGGGTAAAGCTTTCCCATGCTGGAATGTTGACCTAGAGTCAACTTTCACATTTTGAGCTCCAAATTGTGGCTAGGTTGTGGGAGACTCTTAGAGGTGCATTTTATGACTTGTTGAGCAGCTTTGGAACACTTGGAATGGCCTGACATTTGTATGGTTATGAGTTCGAACCTTGGCCTAAGAAAAATAACTTTCTTTTTGCCAAAATTTCTTTTGGCGTGAATGTGAAAGGCCATAAACCCTAACTACCTTAGGATAAACCAAAAGGGTTGGGAAACCCAGAAATAATGAATCATGAATAACAATTAAGCCTTGTTAATGACCACTTTCGTTTTTGGGTCATTAAGCAAAATTAAGGCTTGGTTAATTGTCCGATTAAGAGAAGGAGAGAGGGTTTAGTGTCTGACCTTGTTGAGCACTGTGAGGGTTAAGAATTCAGAGGCAAAACAATGAGTATTGAGTGAGGAAGAAGAGCTAAATTGCGAGATAACTAAGGCAAGTCAGCGATGATCAAATAGGAGCTCTATATTCATCAAGTTTTAGCAAGGAATCCAGGTTAGGGGAGTTGGACTACGTTCTCTTTATGTTTTTGCGTAATTGTATGAATTATAGCATGTATATGTATGATCATTCTCTATTTTCGCTTGAAATTCGTGTTTCCGGAATTTTTACAGAAACCACCTAACGGGCGATGAATTGCCGCCAAGCGACTCATGTCTTTTCTGATTGTTTCAGGGTTCCTGAAGAGAAATCGGCTGGCGATACAATCCTAACCGCCAGGTGACGCATGTCTGCCACCCAGTTTTTTGGGTTTCTGGATGAAGAGCCTGGCGGTGATAAACACCTGCCAGGCGATGCGAGCCAAACTGGTTCGATTTTAATGTTTTGGGCTTTCTGGGCGATTTTTGATCGGTGGAAAGGGTGTTTAAATCATTAACTGATTAAATGGAAGTGAATAATTGTGAAATCATGATGTGATAAAGGGAAATTGGATGATTATGGCCTATTCTCGTTCTAGGGTTTGAATAATTATGGATTCTTGGGTTTAGAAATCAATTACAACGTAAATTAGACTGAGAGTGATTTGTTGTATGTTAATTTAATACTCGAGTGCATTTAGTTGTGTTATGATTTGACGAATTGGCCAAATGAGGATGAGGGCGAGTTTAAGGTTTCAAGGTGCAGGAAATTCTAGATATTTTTCCAGAATTTGTATACGCCGCTTGGCGGCACCATGTTTTCTGCCAAGTGCCAGACCAGAATCATGGCATTGTGTGTTAGGGTGCAGTGGGGAAATTGGGAAATTCAACCTACGACATTTGGAGTATTAAAAGAAAATTTGGATATGCTGGATAGGGACTGAAAGGAGAGGTAATGCATGAGATGGGGTGTGCAAGAATGCTAAGTTATGATGTTTGGATACATTTGGATGCTATGATAGAGGATTTCAAGTTAACTAAACCAGAGTTAGGTTTGGTGGGAAGGAAAATTGAAATTGTAGAAGGCGATGTTAATTGAAGTTGTCTAAGCTAAAAGTGTGGTGTAAATGTGGTTAAGTTATAATTGTTATGTTAGTTGAAAATTAATAGAGGCTCAGGTACTAATTGGAGTAAATGATAAAGTATAAGTATTATGAGATTAACAATGACAGATTGTGAATTTGAAAGGTTGAACTTAAGCAAGTCTAAGTATGGGTAATCTTGAGTTGATGAACCTCAAAGGACATAAGTACATTGGTAACAGGTTAAACACGTGAGAATTGATGTAATTCACTTAGTGAAGTTCAATGTGGGTTTTGATACCTGGCTTAGAGTGTGCAATCTGACTTGTGTGCCTGGAAAACAGCACTACGCAAGTCCTGGTGTATCGCCTGGCGGTGGGGTTTGCTCTGCCAGGCGATAACTACAAAATTAGAGTAGACCTGGAATGCATGACGCTTGGCAGTGAGGGTGGTCCTGCCACGCGATGTCTGCAACGTTAGTGTGTCTCAAGGCGCTTGGCGCCTTGCGGCACGTGTCCCCCGCCAGGCGGTCTAGAAGTGCGTTTCGCCTGACGGCTCAAGGGCAACACAAGCAATATTGTTGAGGCAGAAATTGTGCTTGCTTGCTTTGGATGAGCGTGGTCTACATGGCTTTGGTGATACTTCGAAGGTTGGCTTGCTGGTGTTCCTTGAGTTGTGGCTCGAAACGTATCCCTTGAGTTGTGGCTCGGGATAGGGGTTAAGCACGTGGCATTCTTTGAGTTGTGGCTCGGAATGACATCTCTTGAGTTGTGGCTCGGGATGGTGAATGAACACGAAGAACCCTTGAGTTGTGTTGTCGATGTGAATGTGCGTGTTATGGCTCGTACGGATGGGTCCAAGTAGATTGCCCTCCTCAGTTTCAAACCTACGAGTTTGGTAGTCTTGAGACGTTATGAACTATGTTTGTATTGGGAACTCCACCTGGCATTACAGAATATGGTCTGTAGTTGGTTTCCCGCACGTGTTCTACAAGTTGTGGCTTGTAGGTGTGGCGGCAAGACATCTTGAGGTATTCATCTAAAGACGTAGATCATGGATAACATGGTGGTGGCCATGTTTTGTGGAATCAAAGGATAAAATTTCCTTTGATGTGTATGAATAATTCACGAATTGTATGTATATGTTTCATACTGTTAGCTCACCCTATCTGCTTGTGTTTGGCGATGATTGTGTATTGCGTTACACGTGAGCAGATGATGTTGCAGGTGGATCTGGTGAGGCTTAGAGACGGAGCGGGGATAAATCGGGAGAAAAGAATTATTAGAGTTTTTACAATTTTTGGTTTTAAATAAATTTGTAAACACCCATGTGATCGACTCTTATATTTTATTCGAGTTTATAATTATGGATTTTGGAATAATTCTGGATGTGATAAATGTTTTAAATTTCCCGCATTTTTAGGGAAATGAACTGGATAAATGAGGTATTATTATTATATTTTTATTTTATTATTTAAAATTTGTAATTTCCGGACGAGATGTTATAGTATAAACTGCTCTACCAAGCTACCACTCACAACATTAATCCTTGTTATCATCATCAGAATAGTGGAACCACCCTTATGAAAAGACTTCCTACTACTCTCTCCACCTAATATTTCGCCTCTACATGAGTATGAATAGTTAGTAGAGTTCAGGATTGCCTCACAAAATGGAATAGTCCTAATCTTAAGGCATTCCCTAGTGAACACAACTCATCAATGGAATTTCCTCTCTAGGAAATACCTTACAACAACTTAAAACATACCTTTGTGTCATAATATAAACCAATCATATACTTCATTTCAAAAGTCCACAACATTCACAAAAACAAAACACCCAAACAGTGAAAACAACAAAACAAGGCATTTGGCATTCAACATTAGCGCTTAATGTCATTTGCCTCGTAAAAATGGGCGTTGTGTGCTAGCATGCCGACACCTTGGAGCTAAAATACTCCCAGACCTCTAGTGGTCTCCAACGCTCAGTGCCACATGGCCAACGTTTAGCACCAAACGAATCGTAAAATGTGGCACTTAGTAGTGGAGAATGCCACTTAGCGCCATATCCGAAAACGACACATGCATTTTGTGGTTGTAGGTGATCTGGATTTGTTTCATAGTTTAATTTGGTACTCCTCATCTAATATTGATCCTTAATAGTTCTTCATAGCATAAAAATTGGTACCAAATTGACCAATGACTCAGATTCAATTTTCTCCCAAATACCATAAGATCAATCAAATTAATAAAAGTTAATTTAAAATAAAATGTGGACATCAAAGTTTTAGAAAATGAAAATGAAATTAAAAATAAATAGAAAAAAAAAGAGAAGTCATGCTTCAATTGAAAGACTTTTACACAAATAAAAACAATAAAATAATATAATATGAGAATCCAAAAATGAAGAAGTCGTTCAATTCTATCACGATTATGCTTTTGGAAGAATTCACCAAATCATTTCACAAATTTAGCTTAAACATAAGTCGCGTAACACTTTCATGATTTTGATTAAGTCTATGATTAATTACCGTTTATCTAATGAAAGTCGCTTTTGATTCCTAGGACTTTAACATTAACAAAGAAGTTGTCATGTGCTTCCTCAACTTCACCTCCACAAGTTAGAAGTCGTCCAGGACAATGGTGGCTTTTTCATAACAAAATCGTTCCTATTAGGCACGATTTAACCCTAAAGGTAGTTTTTTTGAAAAGCAACCTAGATACATAATTTCAAAAGAAAATTAACCTAGGAATATGGCTACTAACCATATTATCACAGGAGAAATATACCACACCACCTTCTTTCAAAAATACCATCAAGAGGATGGGTTACTAACCAAATCGTATCATATGCATATACATAGGAATTGAAGCTTGGAGTCTCCTTATTTCTTAGTCCTTTCATCCTAAAGAGAATATTCTTATTTATTATCTTAGGATCAACTAGCTCTAATGAATTAAATACTAAAGCAAACAAATCTAATGCAATCCATACATAGCAACTATAAACAATTCCTAGCTTCTCATCAATAGAAAGAAAAAAAATACTCACACCAATTTAAATATTAACAAGCAAAAAGAAAGTTACAACAAAAGAAACTTACACCTATGTAGCATAAACAACTTACAAATATAATGAAAATAAACAATGGTTAGAATAGAGATAACTGATGGATCTCAATATTGAAAAGATAACATGCTCAAAGTTCTACTTTACTATATATCCTTGTAATAAAAATGTTTATTATTATGCTAAAACACCAAATATTTGTTATCATGAGCTAGTAAAAAAATTCATACATTTATGTTCTAGAGTAAGATATTTTTGTGTATTTCTTAGTTCTTGATTTAAAATTTTATTAATGTGAATTAGAAGAGCAAGTCAGGTTCTTTCCCAGCTCTTGAACATAGTTGGGGTGTTTTCAGGCCCTTATTTAATATTTCATGGCCAAATTCCTGAAGAGGTGATCATAGGCGTGTTGATTTTGGTGATTACCTTATGGGTCCTGAACTGGAAGAACTTATTGAGCAACTCACCATAAATGACAAGAGAGATGCCATGCAACCATATATTTACCATTCTGACTGCATTGTTCCTTGGTCTGTTTAGCATAACTCATGCCAGCACCACCAGCAGTGGTAGCAAAAGGCAACAATTGATAATTCTTCACAAGAAAATATTGCCAAAACAAACCACAACAGATGATACCTTTAACAAAAAAGAATGCGAGGAAGATAGATCATAAGACAAATTGTATGTAGCAAATTCAATCCCTTCTAATCCTGATAGCTCTACTGTGTTTGTTATAATCATTAATTCACAAGGTAAATGTGGTACTTACATGAAACACACAGGTCCTCATGGCAACCAGTAGCCTTTCGTGTTTGCTATAATCACTAATTCATGGTTAAAAATCCTAATATCCTTACCAAAATTGGGTAAATCATGTTACATCTTCAAAAAATTGATCGAACACTCACCAATTGCCCTTAAATGAATATTCTATCGGATTCTATGACCTAATCTAGAAAATCATGTTTGGAGCATTTCTTCACTCAATCTCTTAGCCTCATCTTTCCTTCCATGATTTGAGAAATCATGTACCATGATATCATATGTCCATCCATTAGGTTCATAACCCTTTTGACATATCCGAGCAAACAATAAACGAGCTTTGTCCATACCACTCTTGGATAATTCTTTCAGCAACAAATTGTAGGTAAAAATCAGGCAGAAAGCACTTCTCTATTAATCGTTCCAATTCTGAAATATATTGGGCCACTCTCAAACGAAAAATGCACCAATCACTAAGTTAAGTGTTGAATTACCAGAAAACCCTGTCAAATAAATTTGTAATTTTCATACGATTATATTCATTATGGAAAACTATTTTAGGATCTTTAAGATTTAAGATTCTCACACAATAAAACATAATAGAGCACTAACTTAATCCATAAGAGATCCTATGAGAATACGCTCTTCAATTTGTCTCCAACCACCATTTCTCAATCTATCTCTTTGTTTTTTTTTCTCCTCTCACACGTTCTTGATGACTTAATGTGGAAGAACCTTATAGGTGAGACAAAATCCTAAACCTTTTTAATAAACCAACATCCATCAAGTTGATTTTTATTTTATCTTTATTTCATTTTATTATCACTTCCCATGATAACCAATAAATTTTTATATTTTGTTAAATCACAATTAGACCCATCATAATATTTCAAATGAGTCACATAATAGAATTAATTCGTCAATTAATTCTAACAAATCCTTCCTCTTCCTCTCATCTTAAATAGAGGCATGTATTGTAGAGTTTTGGTGAAAGCAAAGAATGATGAAGATTTATATTACCGATAAAAGAACTCATTGGTCATCCAATTTTCTCATATGCATTAACAATACATATTGCTTTGTGATATCTTCGTAATGAGCAAAGCTTCTACATAATAAGCTCATAGTGAGGGACCACACAAGAGTTTGGGAGGCCTAAAACAAATATAAGAATGAGGTCTTTTAATTAAAATTTATTTTTTGAGCTTTTTTTTATGTAAAATTATTTATTAAATTGTCATAATTGATTTCATTTAACTTTCACTGTTTTTCAATTCCAATTCATGTTCATCACTTATTTCATTATAGATTTGATCTCCATTATCTACCAAAAGGCTAAACCCTAACCTAGTTTATAGTTTTGCAATTCAATCAAAAAAAAAATGTTGGTTCATCATAAAAATATATGCATAAAAACTCTCGAAATCCATAAACTGAAAAGTACCTAACATCAAAATCAAGCAAAAGAAACACATTTTTAATCCTATAATTCAAATTCAACCAATAGAATAAAAACAACAACAATACAAATAGTAAGAAAAAACATACTAACAAAAAATAAGGATAAAAAGATTGGTACACATAGACACCATGAGATTTAAGGAGTGGAATCTGACTAAACCTCAAAAGAAAAACTCTAAAATAGAAGAAAGTAAAGAGAGATAATCACTAAAATGGTTAGTAGATGAGGAGTCACATAGAGAGAAAAGAAAATAATAGAAAACAAAATTGATTATAAGAGAATATAATAACTAATCGTTATCTTTTTCTTAAACAAAATAATAATTTATTGAAAAAACATTTTAACTCTTTAAATATCATTTTTAATACAAATTAAGAGATACTAATAATAATTTAATTAAATTTGATTCTCAAACATAAAATTATAATTAATTTAATAGAGATATTTTAGTACTAAATTTATTTTAGGCATTTTTTTCCTTAAACATAATTTTATAATTAATTCAATGTAGATAAATTAGTAATTAAAAAAATATTTTGAGGTCTTTTTCTTAAACATAATTTTATAATTAATTTAAAAGAGGAATATTAGTATTAGAAAATATTTTTAGGCCTATATTTGTTAGAGGCCTAAGGTAGGAGTTTTACCTATTTCACCTCGAGCCAACTCTCCTCATAACATTTCAGACTTGGATTCAAAAATATTTTTAGGCCTCTATTTGTTGGAGGCCTAAAGTAGGAGCTTTACCTATTTCACCCTTAAGCTGACTCTCCTTGTAGCATTCCAGACTTGGATTCAATCCAACTTTGATCATTCTAAAAAATAATCCTAATGGCATGTCTATCCTATTGGACTTGCAAATACCAATAACCAAGGTAGTATACAACGTCTTGCGTGCCAAAACCTGACCCCATACAACATTAATAGAAAACTAAGAGCATAAAAATTTCTCCCACTGAGCAAATAACCTCACAACACAAAAGCACGAGAGAGAAAGTTGGGCTCAACACCATTTCTTTCCATCAATTCAAATACTTCCATACATAAATCAAGCTTCAGGGCACGTCCAATTCCTTTGATGAAAAAGTTATAAGTCTGACGAGGAAGTTCACAACGAGTGAGCATTTCTAGTAAATTGAAAAAGTGTTATTGAATTTATCCATTTTAGGTAAGCAACAAATTATAGTTCTACACAATTTATATGTCAACTTATACCCTTCACTTTCATTTCAACAAGAAGTCGAGCATCAATATCTCACATACCCGACTTAACAAAACCCTTAATCATTTTAACATACAAAGCCCTGATAGCAATAATCTTGAGTTCCCCATGTACCAAATAACCATTTTCCAATCTCGTAGCCTAGCACAAAGTAGATATGAACTGGCTATACACTAAAGCAGGTGGCACGATATTTCGCTGACAAAAAGATGCATAAACTTTTTCATCTCATCAATCTTGCACTCACTACACAATGCAATAACAAACATGCAAAATGTGCGTGCTCTGTTCTTTTCTCATCTTCTCTCGTTTTTCTTATGTTGTGTTTGTATTTAGGGATGAATTTGGGGGAGTGGATTTGAGTGGATTGAGAAGTGAAAATGAGGTTGTTTGGATTAATTATGTGATTTAAGTGGATTTGAGTGAAAAGTCTGTGTATGATGTGATTGATAAAATACATTGAACTTTTTTATTTAATATATAAAAATAAAAGATTGTCATTTTGCCTTGATGATAAATATATAAATTTCAATTTCATTAAGGGAAATAATGTTGAAATAAAATTATTGTTATTTAAAATTAGAAAAATATAATTTATTAGTATTGTTATTATTAATTTATTATTATTATTATAATTTTTATTATTATTAATATTATTATGTTAATTAATATAAAAATAAAAATAAACTAAAGTTACCCAACACAGCACAACAAAGAGTCTCTGGTTTTCATGACAAATGCGGTGCACGGTACAATGAAAATAAGTTCAAAAAGAAGTAAAAAAATAATTTAAAAATGAGGGTATTATTATAATTTCATGCAAGTTGAACAATCTTTCTCTTCTTTTCTCCTAATTACAGCGAGGAGCGAATGGATGCCTAACCATTCATTTCTCCGCTTCTAAACACAACATTAGTGTCTTTCTGTCATGGCCTCAATGTAAAATCCGAGAAAATTAAATATTTATTTAGTTAATTATTTAATTAGGACGGGTAATGAGAACATTTAAAGCAATAAATGTGAAGGACTATGACGTGGAAAAGTACTAGCTCAAGTGGTTGAGAGTACTTTATTATGTGTGAGGACTTGGGTTCAAGTCCTATGTGTGTCACTTAGATGTTATTAAATTATGCTTTTTTATGTAATTATATATTGAATGCGTGGTGTCATGATAAACTCTTAGAATTGTAGGACTTATCATGAAATAAGGATTGGTTGAATGGTTTGGCCTTGGTTGGGTATTTGTATGAGTGTGGGTTCAAACCTTGGTGAGAATTAAATAATTCCTTTTTGCCAAATTTTTCCTTGTGCATGAATATGGAAGGGTTAGAAACCTATCAGCCAAGGGAGAGGTAACCTAAGGGCTGGAAAACAGAGAGTTAATTAAACATTTGGTTAGCCTTAGTGTCATTTTTATTTAAAATTCGTGTAAGCCACTAAAGGAGCAATTAAGTGAGAGTGATAGTGAGAGAGAAGGTTAAAAGAGGAGAAAATAGCATTGAGGGTTCGTGGTAATCATAAGCAAAGGTTTTTCCAGAGGATTGGGGCTGATAGAGTAAGGTAGTGAGGCTGAAATCGCAAAGGTTGGAGTGGAAAGCAAAGGCTAGGGAGGTTTTGGTGAAGGGATAAGCACACCAACCCGAATTTAGCAAGGAATCCAGGTAAGGGGAGTTGTTTTTGCGTGCTATTAATAGTATACACTCTGTTGTGCCTTGTGCGATCATAATTGCATGGATTATCTGACTGGTATGCGTTGTTTTTCGTGATTTCTGGGTTCTGCTCAGAAACCGCCTGGCGGGCATGCATGAGCCGCCAGGCGGTTCATCTGTCTGTGTGTAATTTTGGGTTCTGGTTGCTTAAACCGCTTGGCAGGGATGAATATCCGCCAGGCGGCGCGTCAGTGTTTGCGCTTGCTGTTGACTTGCGTTCTGTGCAGGGTCATTGAGACTTCTGATTATGATTTTATGTATTGAATGTATGGACTGATTAGAATTGGGGTCTAATGGTGTATGAGAATACCTTTATATGTTAATATGAATGGAGTGGGGCTATTGGAATGGTAGAACCCGAGTTGAGGTATTAGGGTTCATGGTGAGTACGAATTTGAGGACAGTACGTCAATGGAAACTGGGTCAGTAAATTAAGTATGATTTATGGTGTGACATTGTCTGGGTAGTATAAGTCGGATTCTGGCCAACTTGGCTCGTTGCAGGTGCAGCAACCTAGATATTTT
>Ga0214545_1003825_pt1 | contig 28480 bp, 27 predicted proteins | sample CNSS4metaG_FD_160064 | JGI IMG/M metagenome (GOLD analysis project Ga0214545, IMG submission 160064) | Root nodule microbial communities from cowpea collected in UCLA plant growth center, Los Angeles, California, USA - CNSS4 | ecosystem: Host-associated > Plants > Roots > Nodule | place: USA... | reverse complement strand
ATATTATTACTTAAATGGTTACTAACCATGGTGAGGCCAAATCCCCACTCCCTAGCTTGATAAGAGGACTCATTCAATTATGATATCAGACTCCTTCTTTCTTAACCTATTAGCACTCGTAGATTCTTTACCACTAAGTTGTTGTCAACACTCTTTCATTGTTTGGACTCCAATTCCCAATAATTGGTCAATTGTTAGACCCCCTCGTACCCAACTATTTCAATATTCAGAACCACCATTACCCTACAATAAAGGAAGGCCCCTAATATTTAATCTCACTACCTCCTAAGGTAATTCTCCCCCTTGAGACGCATGCACGACTCCCTCATCAAACCTTCTCAAATATCACGAAAATTCCACCTATTGACCCCAACCCAACAGAAAAGAATCCAACCTCATCGCACAACACTTCCGCCTGCAGCCTCTCTGCCACTGCGCTGGCGCCTGGCGACTAGCCCCCGTGCCGCCAGGCGGTGCTTACCATCTGGGTATTTTCCAGATTTTTCCCGCACCCAATGCCCGACCATTTTTCCATCTTCATGAATTCCTATTACACACAAATCTAATCCCAGCACAATCATAACAATTCATTTTATACTTTCATTGATCACCAATTCCTATGTCCAATTCACAGTAACACATTCCAATTTGTGATTTCCGATAACATACATTCAACCCTAACTCATATTCATTGTTCCATTCATTTAAGCCTTCGATTAGGTGGTTATACCTACTGTTGGTCAACATTACCACTCCATAAGAATTACCACTGCCTTTTGCCCCGATCAGATTTCACCCAGAATTCCAGAAAACCCAAAAACGAGTCAAAATACTCCGCACCGCCTGGCGGTTCAACCAGTCCCGCCAGGCGCCTCATCAGCAAACCCAGAAAATAACTAAGACACTTTGCGTCGCCTGGCGGCCGGGAATGTGCCACTAGGCGGTTCCTCTTCCAGGAACCCAGAACACACGAAATAGCATGAGTCGCCTGGCGGTGGTTCATCACTCGCCAGGCGGTTTTTGGAAAATTCCAGAAACGCAGAATTATAAGGGATTTAACAGTACACAAACAACCAATATACCATACAGTTACACATTATTAATCATATGTATAAAATTACGGAGTCCAGCTCCCCTAACCTGGATTCTTTAGCTTAAATTTGACCAATTGATGAAGCTCTCCCTTGATCACCAATAGCCAACCTCGGATTCCCTCAATTCCGCCTCCAAACTCCCTCACGTCAAACCCCTCTCACTCACCTTTGTCTCTATTTTTCTAAGTCTAAGTTCAGCCTTGCCAAAACCTTGCCTAAACTCTAACTTTTGCCTTTTAAACTAGTACTTTAGGTTACCCAAAGCATTAAAACGAAATTCAGCTCATTTACTTTTTAATAACCATCCATCTCTCATCATGAATGGTGAGTGCAGCCCCTTCCTTGGCCGTACTGATTCCCATGGTTTCTGTTAACCTTTCCAATTCCATCTAAAGTCACCATTAGCAAATATAAAAATAAGCATAAGTTCCATTTAGAATTTCCAAGGTTTGAACCCATGCCCCTTTGTTACCACTCAAGTGCATAACCAATTCAACCAATCATGTTTCATGCTAACCATCATAATTCAGGCATCATATCATAACAGACATGCTTTCATAGATTGAAATAATAATAATAACACAAAAAGTATCATGCATAGGACTTTTCCACGTCATAATTTAATGTCATAATTATTTCCCCTCCCGCATTTATTAATTAATTAATTAATTAAATTTTCTACGGGTCTTACAAAGAACACCCTTATTAGTAAGAAAATCATGAAGAGACAACTCTTTAGCATTATCGGAACGAAAAACTTTGATGTTAACATGAAAATGATTTTCAATATATTGAAACTTTTTTGGAATAAGCATAATGCAATCAGATTTGTTTTTAAGGAGATACACCCATGTAAATGGCTTTTATCATCAACCAAAATTAAGAAATAACGAAAACTATCATAAGTAGGATAACGAAAAGGGCCCCAAACATCTACATGAATAATATCAAAGCAATGTGGACTAAAAGTATTTTTAAAAATGAAAGGTAAACGTTGTTATTTAGACAGAGGGCATATGCTACAATGATGGTTTTTATCAACTGCAGTTAAGGAAGTGTTGGCAGTAAGTAAGTTGTAAACAGGAACAGACAAATGGCCTAAGCGCATATGCCAAACATCATTTGTCACATAATTGCAAGAATTAAAATTGTCAGAAGGTAAAGAATGTTTATAGAAATCAAAAACCAAAAGGCCATGACGCGACTTAGCAGTGCTAATCGTCTTTTTGTGATTTGAGATCCTGTAAAATGAAAAATTAGGTTGCATAATAAACTGGAATTGATTATGCTGAATTAAAGTAAGGAGAGATAACATATTGAATCTAAATGAAGGAATGTAAAGGACATTATGAAGAAATATGTCTTGAGTAAGTTTAATATTACAAATGCCTTCGACTTTAACTTTGAAGGAATTAGGAATTAAAACATATGAATTATTCATAGCCACATAAAAATCATACAAAGATTTGTAACAACAAATATGAGATGTGGCACCATAATCGATAATCCATTTATATGAATTAATAGGTAAAATAGAGTTTAGGGTATTACCGATAATGTTGGTAGCAATGTCATCAGTGGAAGGAGTGGCAATTAATTGCGTGGTGAGGTATTGATTAATTGTTGACATTGACCAGTGGTCAATGTAGGATTATGTGTGGGGTTTTGTTCAGAAGAGCCATCAACATTATTAACATACGAATTTGATCGATTCTTGAAATAATTGGGGGGGGGGGTGTACCCAACAATTTTATAACAAGTTTCTTTAGTATGACCTAAGGTATCATAATGTGTGCACCTAGGACGAGATTTCTTGGCAAATTTTTGTTTATCAATCAGGGGTTTTTTAGAAGAATTAACAGAGAAAGCTAAACTTTCAGAATTATTTAATGATTGGGTATCAATAATTTCTCGTTGAAATTCTTCTTGCAAAATTAAGGAGAAAACGTTACTGATAGGTGGCAGAGGATCGGAGAGAAGGATTTGACCACGGATTTGGGAGAAGGAATCATGCAAAGCTATAAGGAAGGTCATGACATATTCTGAGGCGGTGTGTTCTTGAAGTTGGTGGAGCGCACCGCAAGAATAGTTGAAGGTGGGTTTGTATCCAGAAAGCTCTTCCCAAATCGTTTTGGTTTGGTATAATAGGTACTCACACTATCAGAACCCTGTTGTAGGGACAAAAGTTGACGCCGAAGTTGATACATGCATGAACCATTTTTGTGGTGGAGGTGAAGAGGATGCTTGTCACAATCTCTTTCGAAATTGAGTTGTATAACCATGAGATAACAACGTTGTTCGCCCTTGACCAAGCAGCGAAATAAGGATCTTCATCTGAAGGTATGGCTAGGGTTCCATCGATGAGCGGTAATTTGTTCTTGATGGAGAGAGCAACCCTCATCGCACGACTCCAAATGACGTAATTTGTGTCATCTAAGGGCTGCAAAGTGAGAAGGAGGCCGAGATCATCTGAATGATGTATGAAAAGAGGATGGGTGGATCATGATGAGGTTCTTTGACATTGGGTGGATCATGATGAGGCCGAGAAAGAGAGAACTAAAGGGAGAAAGATATTCAATTCTCTACTAATACCGTATCACAGAAACAAGAACACTATATATCGAGATTGATGCAGCAGAATGTTTACAAACATAGTATATAAAAGTTACAGACTAACTAAAACAAACAAACTAAACCTAACTAGACTAACAGAATGTAACCAGGGTTAAACTAATATCTTTTGTTGAGAGGTATCTTCCAAGTTATACTCTCTTCCAATGAACCCATTCTTATAAAGAATCTTCCTTTCTTCTTGCAATTTTTTTTTCTAAGCGTTTTTTCCCTTTTCTTAAGTTGATATTTTTTCTACTACATTATTTTTCGATTCAAATTTGATTTTATTTAGAAGTTTCAACTTCTCATGACCCTAATTTCTATTATTGATTCATGTTTTTTAAAGCTCATTGAATCTGTAGTTGATGAAGATTAGAGTCTCCGAGATGCTCGAGCAGAGAATGACATCGATATTGTGATTGTGGCACGCACCGAGGGTCGGCAAGTCGTATCTTTGGGGGATGCGCGTGACATGTGTAATGTATAATTGTTGTAATATATTGGAATTTTTTCAACCATGTAAGTTAAAAACTAGTTCCGGGTCATTTTTACAGATAGAATCAACAACACCAAATAGTTGAAAGGAAAGAAGACTATATTATTGTGGAGTATCAAAGCTTAAACTTAGGGTATGTGCAACTTACATCTAAGAAAATATTGCTAAATTCCACCTTGTTCTTCAATTCTAGTTGTTTGATACTGATAAAAATTAAACAGACGCACAACAGAACAAGGGGATGGAACAACAAAACCTCATTCTTCCCTCTGGCTTTCGGTAGGAAAGAAACTAGAGATTGGATGGCTGAATAAAGAGAGATTATATTAAATTTGTGAGTTGATAATGCAGGGGTGGTGATGCAACAAATGCAGTTTATATATGTATGGTTCAGGTACTATAAGGAACAAAAGTTTAAGATTTACTTTGATTAATGCCTTTGTTTATATTTATCTCTACAAAAATATAAATTAGTTAACATCAACTGCTAACTGTTAACTGCTATTTGGTTGTTTCTTTTATAGTGCTCAATACAAAATATATAAGTCCGTGTAAAACATTTCATGCCCATGCTTAAATATTAAATGTGACAGTAGTTGGTATGTATATATGTGAGGGTAACAATGGATGGTTATTAAATTTTTGTCAAAAATCTTGCTTAACACATTTTTCTCACACACTTTGGGTGAGACTAGTTCCATGCTCAGAAAGAGAAGGTTGCTTCAATGTCCAATAAGTGCTCTATTTATCTTGTGGAAAGAGATAAAGAGGCAAACTTTTATAAAGGCACCTTACATTGTCTAAAGCTTAATACTCAATTTTGTAACTACTCACATCATATTTTACTTTCCACCATGTTGAGTATACAATTGAGAATTTACTTCTCTATCTAACTACTAACTAAAAATACCCCACTATATGTAACATGTACAAGAGATGGATCTCACTGCATATTTTAGTTTATTTACTGCCCACTATGAATGAGAGAATGAAGTAACTATAAAAGTAATAAAAATGGTGTTGGTTGGAAAATAAAATGGTAGTTTTATTGTGGTAGTTTTTTGAATGATAAAATGAAACCAATTAAGTTACTCTATGACTCATTTTTTAACGTTAAAGTAGCACAAAGCCACTAACCTCACTTTATTATTCCTAATTCTTTGATATCTCTCTTTCTACTCTGAGTTAACATTGTATCAATTTGCTAGGCCGCAACAGAATCAGGTGCACTTAAAGAGGCAAGGAGAAACTTGAAAAAAGAGTGGAGGAATTCACTTGACGTCTTCAACTAGAGAAAATTTAAGGGTTAGATATACGTTTTGAAAATACGTAAATTTTGGAAGATCAGTTTCAACATAAGACAATCCTAAAGAAAACTATTTGAAATCTTATAGAGCAGCCTAAAAGAATCCAAAGCACAAGAGATAGCAAAACTGCATAATTTATTGCAGAAGATGTAAACAAAGTTGATGAAACTAGTGCATTGCTAGGGCTGGCCAAAATGACTATACTATTAAAAACTACACTGAACTAGAAAATAGTTTGTATGAACCGAACTAAACTGAAGAATAGTTCAGATGAACTGAACTGAACTATTTTTCATTCCAACAAATTGAACTGAACTGCACTGAATTGAACTGAACTGCAATCTAAACTAAACTAAATATTAAGAACTAAACTCTTTTTCAAACTGCACTATATTTAAAATGCATCTTCTATTTATATTTCATGCTTAATTTATTGAATTGTGCAAAATAAGTGCTACAACAAAAAAAAAACCACAAAGCATAATATATATATATATATATATATATATATATATATATATATAATATAATACAATATAATATAATATAATATAATATAATATATATATATATATATATATATATATGTTTTCACGACACCATACCTATTTTACTATTTCAAGATTAAAAGTGTTTTAGTTGAATTAATATAACTATTGATTTATTATATATCTAAAAAATATGTTAATGGTATCATATTCAAATAATACATAATATATTGTTAAATATATATAATCATTATCATTATCAATTTTGTGATGAAGTGAAAATAATTATCACTTAATTTAATTATGATGAATAGATACGATATCAATTTTATTTTTAAATCACAACACCTTAATTAAATTAATGCAAGTTAAATTAGTACAATTTTAGTAGTATACATTTATCAACCGTTAAAAAATATAGAGATATAACAAGAGATATTACCTATGTAAACAATAACTACATACACCATATACTATATAATTTGAAAAACATTACAATAAAAATAAATCAAAGAGGGTGAATGTAAATAGAGAAAAATCCATCGAAGTTCTAATTCACTTTTTTGTTGTAGGTTTCATGCAATTCGTGGAGTTTCTGATTACATTAACTACCAGGAAAGAATTATTCAATACCAATACATCTTTCACAGGATGAAATGGTTTAAATAAAAGTGAATACTTTTATATCTAAAAAATAATAAAAAATAAAGGATAACAAAGAAATGGGTGTAAAAAAAATTGTTTCAACTACCTTAATTAAACCTCCCCAGAAGGTAATTTTAATGTGGCCGATTTTCCCTCTTTTGCAATTAGTTTCGCTACAGCACCAGCTGCTCTAGCTAATTGTCCACCCTTTCCGAGTGTGATTTCTATGTTATGTATGGCCGTGCCTAAGGGCATATCAGTTGAAGTAGATTCTTCTTTTTGATCAATCAAAACCTTTTCCCAAACTCTTCCCAAACTGTACAAGCTTCTTACAAAGCATACGACTTTCTGGATGAGACCCCAAAGAGTTTATTAGTTAAGATGAGACATCTTTCTTTCACATCATCATGCCTTCTAATAATATCAATAGTTTAGGAGCTCTCAATTAATGCACCACGGTTCTTGGAAGATTTGGATTCTCTGTTGGGTTTTTGTACTGTTTCTCTACTGTGCATTCATAATACATTGATTACCACTCATTTTGACATTTTAAAATATATTAAAAAGATATTTAAAATATCAAATTCAGTGTATTTTTAATGTTCAGCAGAGAGCAACACCAAAAATATCAGTAGAGAATCTGGACTCGTCCTTGGCGCATTGCAGCGTGAGAATGGCCAAGTGAACGAATCTCAGAAGTTTTGGAACACTCAAATCAATTCACACTCAGTGGTTCAGTTTTTTAAAACTGAACTATTAAATAATTTAGTTCAATTTTAACTTTAAATAGTTCAGTAAATTTAGCTTAATATAGTACAATTAATTGACAATTTGGAACAGTTCAATTAATTCTGCCCAGCCTTATGCATTGCTTATAAAGGAATGAGAGGAAGCAAAGAAAGCTACTGAAGAAACATAAGTTATTGTTGAAGACACTCAGAAGATTGAATCCCTAACCGTGGAAATTGAGAGTCCGAAGGTAATAAGAAAATTTGTTTTACAACACTTAATTTCTATTAGGCAACCCTTAGTTCAACCATGTTTGTATGTTTTTATAAAATGATTCTTAATAATAATTAAATATTGTGTAGACAATATATAACACGCAACTTGTTTTATTCATAGAGTGGTTCGTCAATTGTTTTGCCTCTCTTACTACTTTTCATTGGTTGATTGGCACAAATTTTAATTAAGTATAAGGAATGTGCATATTTTTAGTATCATGTTGCATGACATTAATGATATGTGATATATTATAAGCTTTCATTTGTGATAAAGGTGTAACTCCAGGGATTTTTGAACACAGTGGAATGTAAATAAATGTGTTGCAGTTTCTTGGTAGCGTTGTGGCATTTGAAGCAATGGTGTCTATAGCCGTGATTGCCCTGCATATTGTATATGCCCTACCTACATATCAGTTTCTCTGTAAGTTGTAATTTGTAGAAATTTGTCGAATGAGACCATAATACTTCAACGCTATTACTTTGCATATTATTCTGCAACATAATAGAAAAAAAAAAAGCATATTTGCCTGCATTGTATTTAATATAAAATTTAATTAATAATGTTGCAATTACTGTGCCACTAAATATTGAATAATTCTTTTTTCTTAGAATAATTATGATTTGTTGGCAGTTACAACTGCCACTAAAGATTGGATAATTTTATTAAAATAATTATAATTTATTGGCGGTTTTAACTATTATTAAATGTAACCTGAATTTTCTTTTAAAAAAAAATTCATTTTGCTTACCGTTATAACTATCGTTAAATATTGATAATTTGTTTTCAATTAATTTAAGATAATTAAAATTGACTTTAATAATTTTAATGGTGGTTATTCGGATGATTGTATTAAAGCAATAATATGGTACTTTTCTAAATTTGGTGGTAGTTGATTAATTGATGAAAATAAGAAATAGTGGCAGTGTTAACCTCACAACGCTAAAAATCAAATATTTTAGTAGTGTCCTACTTTAACAAGATACCAAAGCATAATAACTTTACATTATTAATGATCTTGAAAATGGAAATGTATGATAAAATAAGTCATGTCCCTATGAAAGTATATTTCTCTAGAATTTAATAACACCAATTGCAATGACCATCCTTATAAACAAAAAGCAGAGGTAAATGGTCAAGAGTCCGATTCCCAATGACTTATCAAGCTTCATATTCTTCTTTGTGAATATCACAAGGGCCCAAAGCACACCTCCCATCAAGAACAAAAGAGTTGCATAAAGAGAAGGGTCCTTGGGAATCACATAAGACTCTGGGTATTCAGACCATGCTGAGAGTACAAGAGGTAAGCCCAAGCCCATCAAAATGTTAAACATAGGGCCTGCATAACAAGCAGAGACAGCTATTTGGGCCCCATCAGCTCCACCATTCTTGGCCATTGCACCATTGGCTATCAAATCTCCCAGAGAATTACCCCAAGCCAGGACAGTTAGTCCAAGGATTGAAGGACTAACCCCTATCACATTCCCAAAAGCAACTAAGAGGGAAACAAGTTCCTCAGCAATTATGTAAGTCCATGTTACACTCATGGAAAAGCCCCCAGCTAGCCAAGGAAACAAGCACTTTCTGGGTGGACTTGTGCTCTTGGTTGTCACACATGCCATGTTCCCCAAAACAATGCCAATTAATGCAGCTGTTAAATATGAAACAAGACTACTCCTTGAACTCTCATTTTCCCTTTGGGTGTTACAAAGAGCTGAAAACAACACTGGTGCCAATGTCACAGATATAACAGCATATGGCTTTGACCAACCTTCTTCACTCACTACTGGTATAGTAAGCCTTCTTGGTAAGCAAAGAGGTAGCTCTAGTACATGTAAAAACTTGCTCAAGTAAGTAAAGTCAAAAGAATTACTATTACCAAAACCCTCATGTTTCTTCTGCCCTTCATCTTCCATTACCTCTTTGTTTGGTTTCTCATCATCAACACACCCTAGCAAGGGTACTCCTGACTCAGTCAAGTCATCACAAGATGAGGCAAGTTCCCCTTCTGTCCTGTCCCCTCCATAGATGAAATGTGTTGCAGACACAGCACAGACATAGAGGAAGTAAATGGAAACATAAAAAATTGAACCAAGCAAACTGATTTTACCGATAGAAATGATGACAAGGAGAATGAAAAGTGAGAAAAGGAAGAAAATGACATCTCTAATGAAACTAGCCTTGTCAATTGCAGTTTCATTTGCACCGACAAGAAAACTTATGATCCCAAGAACAGCACTGGACACAAAAAACGCTCCTCCCAGAATACTGTTCAGGCCAACTGCACCGTCATTCGATCTTGTGAAAGAAACAACACTGGCAAAAAAATCAGGAGCACCATTTCCCAGAGAAAGCAAGGTTACACCAGCTATGGTGGGGGATAGTCTCAAGATGTCTGAGAGACCTTCCAGGTTACTACAAAAGTAATTTGAAGCTGTATCTCCCAAAAGATAAAACAAAATCACAAGCCACAGCATTAGCAGGGCATGACCCAAAATTGGGGAATGCCCAAAGCTGCAGTAAAAAATCTGCAGATAATTTATATAACCTTTTGACCTGCACTGAGCATGGGATTTGACATATAAGCACTTAGAATCATTATCCAAGTACTTGTGAAGATCAGTGCAACCATCAACACTGATGCCACTGAGCATTCTAGCATGGTTGAACACATTTGTGGAGGCATCGACATTGGAACTAGAAGGATGGAGGTAGGCATTGAGGAAGAGACAGACGAGGAAAACGAAGGATATATTGAGGAGTAGTAGTTTTCTGTGTAGGGGTTTTGTGTTATAGATGGAACGTGCCATTTAGAGCATGTTCTTGAGGATGTGTTATTCGTGTCAATATATGGAGGATTCAGAAGTTGTCATATGATATGGTGTGAAGTTATTGTGCCGTGGAATTTCCTCTGCTGCGTTAGAAGAGCGTGAACTAGTACGATAAAGGAGAGGTAGAACATGACAGGGATTGAAGGTTCAATTCTCATCAGTTTTTCTAGTACTATTATTGGAGTACCAGTGTTTGGCAGCAAAAGTGTTTGATACTGTGCAGAGCGAAATTTCTGAAGTACATAAAAAAAAACGTTGGGAAAGTGCTTAACAGTTTAGAGATTAAAATAAAAGAAAAGAAAAGTGATAGTTGAAATAATAACGACCAACTACCAAAACATTGATGGGAACCCAATTAGGTTTCTTTCTGCTCTGGAAAAGTTGTTCCAAGATTAATTGAGAATAATTAGTTTTAGAATAGATTAATTTGAATAAATCCTGATGAAACTCTGTTTTCATGAATTAATTAGTTTGTTGGACATTGAAATCAAACACGGAAACAAAATTAAAGAGAAGTAAAAGATATATTGTTTGTACAGATAAGAAAAGAAAAATATAGAAGTAAAAGAAAGTACTATTTTTAATGTTCAAATAAGTTAAAATTTAAAGATGAAAAGAGCTTCAGATAACACATGGTGAAGTTTAAACATAGTTATTTTCACATTAAAATCATATAAAATAAATTGAAAACCCCAAACTTCAGAAATTGTATACATGACGTATGGTACAAAATAACTAAATTAAAAAGGTTAATAAAAGCAAGACATATTCAGAAGTTTCATATGATCATTTTTGGAATCATATAGGAAATTGCGTGCCATGAAAAGAATAGAAAATTGTTTTTAGAGCTGAAAATTATAAGCTATTATATCAAATAGAAATAGAAGAAAATATTATTTTGACTTCTATACATATAAAAAAACCAGACATCAGTTCTTTTTTTTTTTCGCTATATCACGCTCCAGACTTTTTGATGTAGAACCTTACACATAAAAATTAAATAATTTCTTTAACATTTATTGTTTACAAATGTTATAATACTATAAAAATATCATTAAAAAAACAACTAATTTTTGAGACTAAAGATATTTTTTTCCTTTAAATTTTAGTTAAAATTAAAATTAGTTTATCTTTGAAACTTTGATTTAATTTAGTCTCTTAATTTTAAAAATGCATATATTTAATTCTTTTAATCAAATTATGTCAAATTTATTTAACTTTTTAACGTATTTCATAATAACATTTGAGTTATTTACTATCGTTAAATATCCCCACTAAGTGGTTAGAAAGAAATGTATTAAAAACTAATTTAGTGTTTAAAAAAGTTTTCAATTTAAAATTCAAGACTAATTTAAAATTAATAATAATAAGCAACTCAAATAATCTAATATTAAAGATTAATTTATACTCTAATTTCATAAATTAATCATAATTTTTTATCCATAAATACTATTTTGTTATAAATGAATGGTAACCCATTAATTTGATACCTTACTCGTATTATTAAAATTTTTTATATTACATCTTGTCTCTCTAAATAAGACTCTTCTTATCAGTAATAAATATATAGAAAGAGGTTACTTCCTGTTCTCTCATTCTCTATTCTTGATTTACTTCTTTTCTTTATTATTAGCTTTATCTTATAACTTGTTATCATCATCATACTCCAACCAATTGAGTGCTAGTGGAAACATTTTCTCTCTAAAGACAATGTTCTGCGTGTCTTAATCTAGGTTCTTTCTAATACTTTTTTCATTCATAATTTTATCTTATATTCTTATTTCTATGATAAGAATGATTTGACTTTATCAATCTTCATCTTTGTCTTATTATTATTATTTTAATTTTAATTATTTTAATTATGATTATTATTATTATTATTATTATGATATTGATTATTATTATTATTATTATTATGATATTGATTATTATTATTATTATTATTATTATGATATTGATTATTATTATTATTATTACTATTATTATTATTATTATGATATTGATTATTATTATTATTATTATTATTATTATTATTATTATTATTATTATTATTATTATTATTTTATGTGCTAGTTCTAAACATGTAAAATCTTACAAATTTTGAATTTGTGACCCTTGATACTACGAGGAAGAATTACTTATATTAGATATTGAATGTTGAAATATATTTAGATGCAATGGGTATTGGTGATGCCATTAAAGAAATAAATAAAGCGTGTGAGCAACTAATTTATTCCTCCAACAACAATATTGTGAAAAGAGATTTCACAAATATTTTGAATTTATTTGATGCTTTCTTGTGGCTGAACAAAACAATGAGTTTTTGATAGAAAATCATGAAACCTGCCCAATTGGTTCTACTCCATCCCCAGAAGTGGATGTAGCAACATTTGATCTATATTTTCATGGTTGTGATAGTGATTATGGCAATGGTCATAAAGGAAATTTCAAAGACACATTTTATCACCAGAAGTGGAACAATAATGTGAAAAAGGGAAAAGAAAAATGTGAAAATAATGGAAAATAAGATGAGAAAATAAGTTATCATTACGGGGGTAAAAACCATTTGAATTATACTTATTGTACATCAAAGCATCTTAAAAAAATAAGGAGAAGAACATAGAAACAAACTTTTCTTATGAAGATGGTGATTATAATTATGGCCATATGGATGCTAGTCATCTTGATATTGTCATTTTCTTTGTTAAACCAAATGGAAACATTGATCACCTCATTGGTGATGAGAGTGCTAAAAAATAGATTTTCTTATATTATATTCTTAATTTTAAGACGAAGCTTTATACTTGTTTCATGTTGCTTATATATAAATTTTTCTTGATCAATAAAATCCTCTAAATATTTTATTCTTCTCCTCCTCTTACATAGTAATATCTAATATTGATATTTATTAGAGCTGTCAAAATGGCCGCCCGGTCCGACCCAACCCGACCCACCACGAGTTGGTCATTTAGTGGGCCAACCCAACCCGGCTCACTTATTAGCGAGCTAAAAAAATTCGAACTCGGCCCGACCCACCACGGGTTGGTGGGTTAAATGGGTTGGTGGGTTAAATGGGTTGGGTCACTAGCCCACTTAATTAAAAAATATAATTTTTTTTCTTAAGTCAGAAATTATATTTCGGATTAAAATTTAAATAAACTTGAATACAATCTCAATATAATCCAAAATGATGTTAAACTCCAATACAAACCAAAATAAATAAATAAAAATACAAATACTATCTAAGATCAAAGAATGCAATACTTTTTTCAGCAAACTAATTATACTTTTTCCAATAATTATACTTTTATTAGTTGAAACTAAGTTTCCATTTGCCAACCCACCAATGTGTTTGGTTAAAAAAATAGCCCAACATTGCAGAGTCCAACATAACGTGTGTCACCATGCGGGTTGGTGGGCCAACCCGGCCCACCACAGGTTCAACCCGGGTGAGCCGGGTTCTTGGTGGGTCGGGTCAAAAATTGACTCGTACTGAAATTTGTAAAAAAATTTTAACCCAACCCGGCCCGAACCCATGGTGGGTCGGGTTGGCCCACGAGTTCTGACCCACTTTGACGACTCTAATATTTATGTTTATATGAAGAATGAATGTTGGCACTATCACAAATGATGAGGATATGTGTCTTATTAATAGTGCAACAACTTATACAATTCTCAAGAGTAACAAATTTTTCTCTTGTTTAGTAATGTCTGAAGTTAATATTAGCATTATTTATAGTATTACAAATATATTTGAAGGCTCCAAAAGAGCTACTATACTTCTATCAAGAAGTTTAATAGAAACTTATTACGTTTCAAGGATCTTTGTCTAAATGGATATCATATTGAGACAAACAATGAAGAAAATAGGAAATATCTTTATATCATTAGAATTGAGTTGAATAAAAAAAGTTTGTATTGGAGAAATTATCAAACTTCTCTTATGGTTTACACATATATTAGTAAATTGAGATGCATGTCATGGTAAACCAGAAGTTTACGAATTAAAATGAATTTTTTGCTTGGCATGATCAGTTGGATGGTGTGTACTATGCATATATTGGTACAATTAAAATGCATGTCATGGTAAACCAGAAGTTTACGAATCAAAATGAATTCCTTGTTTGACATGATTAGTTGGGTCATCTTGGATATATTATGATGTGAAAAAATAGTTGAAAAAATCACGTGGAAACTTACTTAAGAATAAAAAAAATTTAGACTAATGAGTTCTCATGTACTGCAGGTTCACAAAGGAAAGTTGATAATAAAACCATCACTAGAAAAATTAGAAATGATTTAATATCATTTTCAGAATGAATACAGGGTGATATTTGTGGTCTAATACACCATCATGTGGATCATTTAGATATTTCATGGTTTTAATTGATGCATCAACTAGATGGTCACATATTTGTTTATTATAAACTCTTAGGCATTTGTAAAGTTATTACGATAGTTAAGAGCTGACTTCCTAGATTATCCGATTAAGAAAATTTGTTTTGATAATACTATTTAAATTACATCTCATGCATTTCATGAGTATTGTATATCAATTGGAATTAAAGTTGAACATCTAGTAGTAGATGTTCATACTCAAAATAGACTTGCGGCATCATTACTAAAACGTCTAAAATTGGATGCAAGGCCATTACTTATGAGAGCTAATCTTCCAATGGCTACTTGGGGATATGCAATTTTGCATGTTACACTATTGATTTGCATCAAGCCAACAAGTTATCACAAAGACTTTATTATGCAGTTGGTTTTTGGTCAGTAACCTAATATTTTTCATTTAAGAATTTCTAGGTGTGGTGTATATGTTCCAATTTCCCCACCAAAAGGGACTATGATGGGTCTTCAGAGACGATTGAGAATATATGTTGAATATGATTCTCCCTTAATAATAAAATATCTTGAACTACCAACAGGTTATAGTTCAATTTTTGGATTATCACTTTGATGAATAAGTTTTTCCAACACTAAGAGGAGAAAGAAAACAATTGGAAAAAGATATTGGTTGGAATGAATTATCATTATCTTGTCTTGATCATCATACAAAAGAACGTGATCTGAAAGTTCAAAGGATAATTCATTTACATAATTAGTCAATCAATTACCATATGTTTTTACTGACAAAGGAATAACTATATCATATATACCAGCTGCTAATGCTCCAAATAGATTTGATATTAATTAATAACATGTTTGAAGCATGGTAGGCTTGTTGGTTCCAAAGACACGCTTGAAGCGAGGTAAGCTTATTGGTTCTAAAGATAAAAACTCTTGAATGAGAAAATAAGATAAAATGCTAGATGACCTAATAAAAAAGGTGGAAATCTCAAAAGATTTATTTGACATAATTAATGATTCGGTTCGAGAAGAATCCGAGATACCTGAAATTGTTGAAAATGATAAGATCTCAATAAATTATGTAAAGAATCATATAATATGGAATTTAAATGAAATCAAAATTCATGAGATTTTTTGCATATAATATAACGATGAATGTTATGAGTGACAACGAGGATCAATAACCCATGACCATTAAAGATTATCGATAAAGAAATGATTGGCCAAAATGAAAAGGTGCAATATAAGCATAATTAGATTTTTTTGCTAAACGAAAAGTTATTGGACCTGTAGTTTGCACCCTAAGGGTGTGAAACCCGTTGGCTACAAATTAATTTTTGTGCAAAAACAAAATAAGAATGGTGAAATTTTTAGATACAAAGCACGATTAGTTGCTTAAGATTTTTCACGAAAATCTGGTATCGATTTGTGAAGAGACATATTCACTAGTATTGGGTGCAACAATATTTTGATATTTGACTAGCCTAGTTGCACAATAAGCTTTGCATTTACATTTAATGAATGATGTTACAACCTATTTGTATGATTCTCTTAATAATGATATTTATATGAAAATCCTTAAAGGATTTAATTTGCCCACCATGGCAAATTCTAAAGAGGTTCATTCAATAAAATTGAACAACTCCTTTTATTGATTAAAGCAATTAGGACGTATGTCGTATAATCGTCTTAGTGAGTACTTGTTAAAAGAAGGGTACATAAGTGATCCTATTTGTCTTTGTATTTATATGAAATTATTAGAAAATGAATTTGTCGTAATTATTGCTTATATAGATGACATAAACATCGTTGGAACTTCTAATGAGTTTAAAATGGCAATTGATTGCTTAAAGAAAGAATTTGAGATGGAGGATCTTGAAAAGGAAAAAATTTTGGTTGAGATTAGAAATTGAGTATTTAAAGGTGTTTTTGTACATCAAGAGGCTTATATAATGAATGTGCTTAAAAGGTTCTAAATGGATAAGTCACATCCATTATGTACTCCAATGGTTGTGAGGTCATTAGATGTTGATAAAAGTTCTTTTATACCTACAGAAAATGATGAAGAACTTATTGGTCCAGAAGTACCATATCTTAGTGTTATAAGAGCACTAATTTATCTCGCTAATTATACTCGACCTAATATTGCATTTGTTGTAAATTTGTTAAGTAACATATAGTTCTTCACCTACAAGAAGATAATGGATTAAAGTAATACTTCCTTACCTTAAGGGTACTATGAATATGAAATTATTTTATCCAATTGATTCCAAATCATATCTAATGGGTTATGCAGATGCATGTTATTTATTAGATTCTCACAATGTCACAATGGTTGATCACAAACAGGATATTTGTTCATATGTGGCAACATAATGATTTTATGGCGATATGTGAAAGAGACCATAACAACAACATAGTCAAATCATGCATACTTTTTAGAATTACATGAGGTACGTTGTGAATATGTTTGGTTAAGGTCTATAATTCAACATGTGCGACAAACTTGTGGTCTATAAATATCCAAAAGATTTGTTCATGTGAAAATCTAGCAGATATATATTTTATAAAGTCTTTGCCAAGGAGAGTTTTTGAGGAAATGATTCACAAGTTTGGACTCCGTCATCTTAATGATGTATGTTTACATGAGGGGGGCAAATAGAAGATGTGATGAACAATAATATTGAAGAATAAAGAATGATTACTATTTTTCCTTCGCTAGGTTTTTATCCCAACATGTCTTTCCTAGTAAGGTTTTAACGAAACACATTATGTGATCAATGGACACCCAAGGGAAAATGTTATGAATTAATGGCCGCCCATTGATTTGATACAGTTAATCATATAATTGATATGATTGATTGATTTGATACAATTACTTATATAATTTGATTACTCTTTATGACGTTTAAATATTTGTATTAACTATTTGATTTGTACTCTTTTTAGATTACATCTTTTATATATATATATATATATATATATATATATATATATATATATATAGGACTTTTCCTATCAATAATAAGATAGGTAGAAAGGTTGCTCCCATTTCTCTCATTCTCTATTCTTCTTTTTCTTCTTTTCTCTATTATTAACTTTATTTTATAACATATTTTAGATATTAACAATTTTTAATTTATAAGATAGTATCTAACTAAATTAATGTAGTGATTAATTATTTTAGTTTATAAAATAAAACTGATTATTTATTTATTGATTTAGTTGTTAATGTGAGTTTAATTAAGTGTAAAATGTGTATGCTCCTTTGGCATATACCCTACCCTACAACTACGCCCAACTAATTTGTACATCGATTTTGGTATAAAAAGAAGATAAGAATGTAATATGTTAAATAATGTTGTTATATTTGTTAATTTTTATGTTATTAAATATAAAATTCTCTCTTCAAAAGAATTTAATCCATGAACCAAAAATGAAAACATAATAATAATATATTTAAGTGTATTAAAGGATAAGAACATTAAAATTCATTTCTCATAGTCGGACACTTGTAACAAACCTGTAAGTTATACACATGGACTTCAAAACTGTTAGCCTTTTACAAGTAAATAGGCCTTCAAAACCAGGCTCATACAAGTAAGTAGGCCCCCTATTCCAGGCTCATATCTAGGTAAGTTATACATAATGTGTTAGGTAATGATCCTTAAAATTATTATAAATACACGTGGACTAATTAGGTATGTTTTTCTCATTAATCATGTATTTTCTGACTTGACTATCTACTAAAGCACTTTCTTGGACGTCGAAGTGCCTTTTGTAGGTATAACCCTTATCCGTTTGAAGAAGGAAAAGAACTTGAAGGAGGACGAGTACACACTAAAGAGTGAAGTATTGAGTGATTTGAAATCTTTGAAAGGTATTACAACGGTTCCATAAGAATAATTGGCGCCCACCGCGGTGCCAAATAGTGTTTTGCAAAGAAGGATTGTTGAATGGTTTCCACATGAAGCAGAATGGTGTTGACACAAGCAAGCTTGAAGCAAAGAATTGATAAAGCCATGTGCATGAAGATCTTAAGTGTTTAATGAAGATCCTCTTGAAGATTAAGTTTTAGTGTATTAAATCTGTATATAACATGTTAAATGTAATGTGTTAGTGTTATACATTGTTGATAGGCTATATGACATAGGTTAGATGTCTTGTATGCCTTAGTGTGTCTCTTTTAATCTGTTAAAATGGGTTTTAACAGGTTAAAAGGCTTGCTGTATATAGTTTTTGGTATGAATGCATTTAGTTAGTTGAATTATTTTTCAATCGACTGATTTCACTTAAGTCAGGTGAAGTCAGCTGATTGTACAGAAAATTCAATCGACTGTTTTCACTTAAACCAAACTATATAAGTTGTGTTTTCACGAGCAGAGGTGTGTATATGAATTTTTCTGAACGAAATCGTGTCATTCATCTCTTGGAAGCAATCTCTCTCTGTAATACATAGCTGCAACTCGTGTTTGAAGATCTTGGTTGATCTTGGAGGCATTTTGGCTTGTGAGTAGCTTGAAGATCACATGTATGGTGTGCTAGGGACAACCACCATCAGGTTTGGATGTTCTTGTGCCTCTAGATGGTTTGCTTGTGATTTCAGGTCTACAAGTGTGATTCTTGTAAGTTGAGGTTCTAGATTTTTTTGTGAGTTAAAAGTCTTGTGTGCTTTGTGTTCAAAAGTGTAATCTTGGTGTTTGATTTATAAAACTTTTGAATATAGTGGAAACCAGGCTCAAGTTGTCCTGGAAAACTGGATGTAGCTCCGTGATTGAGTGAACCAGTATAAAAACAGCTTTGCATTCTTCTTTCCCTCATCTCCCTCTCTTTGAAACTCTTTAAAATCTCAAGAAAAACAAGCAATTTGGTCTTTGGTGTGATTCAATGCGTTCCTGTGTAATATGAGGCTTTGAACTTGTTAAAAATACTATTTGGAACATGTCTTGTATGTAAAAGATTGTTGTTTGAGTTGAATTCACGAATTCTGCATTCTGCATAATTCTCCAGTATTTTAGCCGACTGATTTATCTTTTTAATCGATTGTTTCATAGTATCAAGAACAATTTAGTCTGTTGTTTTATATTTTAATCGACTAAAAGTGTACTGGTCTGCTGCATTTATATCCAAACATTCCAGTCTATTAGATTAAATTGATAAAGGTTTTAAACTTTCAAAAAAGTTTTATAAGCCAATTCAACCCCCCCCCCCCTTCTTGGCTAAACTCACCATTTCAAAACTAACAATTGGTATCTAAAGCAAGGTTCTTGAAAGGTATTCAAGTTGATAAAAAAATCCTTTTGAAATGGCTGAAAGTAAACTCCCTTTTGCTGAAGGTGCATCTATTCATAGACCACCTATCTTTTGTGGCCTAAACTACCAGTTTTGGAAAATAAGGATGCAAATTTTCATTGAATCTATAAACAAAGAAATTTGGGATGCAATAGTTAATGGACCATATACTCCTAAATGTGTTGTTGAAAATAAGCAGGTGGACAAGCCTTGGAGTGAATGCAATGATGAAGAAAGGAGATGAACTCAATATGATTGCAATGCCAAGAACATCATCACTTCATCTTTGAGCATGGATGAATTTTTTAGGGTCTCCCAATGTAAGAATGCAAAGGAAATGTGGGATGTCCTAGAGGTTACACATGAAGAAACAAGTGAAGTGAAGAGAGCAAGGAAGCATGCCTTGATTCAATAGTATGAGCTTTTCAAGATGCAAAAAGGAGAGTCCATAGCTGAAGTGCAAAAGAGGTTCACACACATAGTCAACCATCTCATGGGTCTAGGCAAAGAATTTGACAAAGAGGAGCTAAACATCAAAGTGCTTAAGTGTCTTGATAGAAATTGTCAACCAAAGGTGACTGCCATATCTGAATCTAAGGATTTATCACTCATCACAACAGCTGCACTGTTTGGTAAGCTTAGAGAGCATGAGATTGAAATGTAAAGGCTAAGTGAGCTTGAAACAAGTGAGAAAAAGGTAAATCCCATAGCTTTGAAGGCTAGTTCTAAGAAGAGTGATGAAACCGAGGAAGAGGTTGCTAAATCTAGTGACAATGAGAACTTGAATCTAATAGTCAAGAAGTTTGGAAAGTATCTCAAGAGGAAAGGCAACAAAGGTAATCAAAGGAGGTACAATTATAAACAAAATGATTCAAGTAATTCTTCTAAATTCTCATGTTATAATTGTAGAAAGCAAAGACATATCAAGATTGAATGTCCTAATGTTAACAAAGAGAAGGAGAAGGTTGATGATAGGAAAAAGGAGAAAAAGGGCAAGGAATGACATGCCTACATAGCTTGGGAGGACAATGATGATTCAACAAGTACTTCATCTCAAGAAGGAAGTGAGGAAGCAAATCTATGCCTCATGGCCGGATATGAATCATCCTCATCAAGCAAAGTAAGTTCCTTGTCATCCAAAGATAAGAATGACTATTACCAATTGTTGCATGACTTTGAAGAGTTGCATAGTGATGCAAACAAAATTGTTGTCATGAACAATTGACTAAAAGGATTAAATAGCTAGCTAGAAAATAGAGTTAGCCAACTAGAATCAAAAATAGTCGACTTAAAAACTGATTTTGAACATTTGGAAATGATTTACAGTAATTTAGTCGATTGTTCTGAAAAATACATGGCTATAAAACCTTGTGAAAACTGCACTACTTTGAAAAATCAAGTCAAATATCTTTGAAAACATGTGCAAAGTTCACAAGAGGAAAAGCAAACTTGAAAGTTGTTCTTGGCTCTCAAAATTGTGTTTTTGGAAAGGCTGGACTTGGTTATACACCTATCCATGAAAAGAAAGCCAAGAAGTTCTCTAGTTTCTTTTCCAAGAGTGAGCCAAATGATATGCCCTTCATTTCTTGCAACTACTGTATGAAGAAAGGTCATCTTCTTAAGAATTGTCATGTTAAGAAGTATGATGTACCTGAGGGATTTATGAAATGGATCCCAAAAGGATCTAGAAAGGCATAACCATGTTGGACCCAAACTATCAAAGGGTACCATGTAATACTATGTTGTTTTGCAGGTCATAAAAAAGGAAAAGAAGGATCTATGGTACCTAGATAATGGCTGCTCAAGGCATATGATAGGAGATAAGACTAAATTTGCAAAGTTGGAATTGAAAGAAGAAGGATTTGTAACCTATGGAGACAACAACAAAGGAAGAATCCTTGGAAATGGAGTCATAGGCAATGGATCCTTTTTCAACATCAAGGATGTGCTACTGGTAGAAGGGCTCAAACATAATTTGATAAGTAAAAGTCAATTATGTGACAAAGGCTTTAAAGTGATGTTTACACCAAACAATTGCTTGATATATGATGCACATGGTAGAATTGTTTTGATAGGAAAAAGAGTCAACAATATATATCTACTTGATCTGCATCATGCATCATTTAACATCCATTGTTTGCTTACAAAAGAGGATGACACCTGGTTATGGCATAGGAGACTTTGTCACATACACATGCAGCATTTTAATTGGCTAAACAGAAAACAGTTGGTTGAAGGACTACCAAAACTCAAGTTTGAGAAGGATAGAGTGTGTGAAGCATGTCAAAAAGGAAAACAGACCAAGGTCTCTTTCAAACCCAAAAATGTTGTTTCAACTGAAAGACCTTTAGAGATGCTTCACATGGATCTATTTGGTCCATCTCGAACCATGAGCCTTGTTGGCAATCTTTATGCACTAGTCATAGTAGATGATTTCTCTAGGTACACATGGACTTTGTTCTTAACTGCCAAAAATGACACTTTTCATGCTTTTAAAAGACTTGCCAAGAGGCTAGAAAATGAAAAGAGTTCCAAGATAGTGTCTATTCGAAGTGATCATAGTGGGGAATTTCAAAATGAAAGGTTTGAACACTTTTGTGAAAAGCATGGCATTCAACATAATTTTTCTGCACCAAGAACCCCACAATAAAATGGTGTTGTTGAAAGGAAAAATAGATCACTTGAGGAACTAGCTAGAACTATGTTAAATGAGAATTCACTACCTAAGTACTTTTGGGCTGATGCAGTCAACACTGCTTGCTATGTTTTAAATAGAGTGTTGATTAGGCCAATTTTGAAGAAAACATCCTATGAACTTTTCAAAGGGAGGAGGCTTGTTTTAAGTCACCTAAAAGTATTTGGATGTAAGTGTTTCATTTTAAACAATGGCAAAGAAAGTCTTGGTAAATTTCATGCAAAAGCGGATGAAGGCATTTTTCTAGGTTATGCTACACAAAGTCATGCATATAGAGTCTATAATAAGATATTGATGATTGTTGAAGAGTCTATGCATGTTGTATTTGATGAAACTAACCCAAAATTGCAAGATCATGTGCCTAAGATTGCAGATGAAGAAGAAACAACATTGGAAAAGAAATCTATTGCAGAATTAAAATCTGCTGTAAGAAATCAGTCAGCTGAAAAGAAAATTCAGTCAACTGAAAAATCTGCAGACAACAACTTACCCAAGGAGTGGATTGAACCCAGGGGATTATCAAAGGGCAATATAATTGGTGACATAGAACAGGGAGTATCCACTAGACGCAAGCTTGCATTCTTTCAACATGTTGCATTTGTTTCTCAAATTCAACCTAAGAATGTGAATGATGCATTGTGTGATAGTAATTGGGTTGTTGCTATGCAAGATGAACTTAATCAATTCACTAGGAATGATGTGTGGTCTCTTGTTCCTAAAACTGATGCAATGAATGTGATTGGTACAACATGGGTGTTTAGGAATAAAATGGATGAAAATGGTAATATAGTTAGAAATAAGGCTAGGCTAGTTGTTAAAGGTTATAATCAAGAGGAAGGCATTGATTTTGATGAAACATATACACCTGTGTCTAGGCTAGAAGCTGTAAGGTTATTGTTAGCATATGCATGCATGTATAATTTCAAACTTTCTCAAATGGATGTGAAAAGTGCATTCTTGAATGGTTTCTTAAATGAGGAAGTGTATGTATCACAACCCCTTGGCTTTGAAGATCACCTATATCCTAATCATGTTTTCAAATTGAAAAAGACTTTACATGGTTTGAAATAAGCACCACGTCAGTGGTATGAGAGGTTAAGCAACTTTCTTTTATCTAAAAGATATGCTAGAGGTGTTGTTGATAAAACACTTTTCATTAGAAAGCATGTAAGTGATGTAATACTTGTTCAAGTATATGTGGATGATATAATCTTTGGATCAAATAATAACTCCATGTGTGAAGAGTTTGTTGCAGCTATGCAGGGAGAATTTGAGATGTCTATGATGGGTGAGCTAACCTACTTTCTAGGGCTGCAAGTGAAGCAACTCAAGCATGGAACATTTTTAAGCCAGTCAAAATATTGTTTTGATATACTGAAAAAGTTGAAAATGGAGGATTGCAAAGAGGCTGTCACTTTAATTGCCACAAACTGCCTTATGGATGCAGATGAGGCTGGAAACCAAGTTGATTCAACCAAATATAGAGGGTTAATTGGTTCCTTGCGATATCTAACTGCTAGTAGGCCGGATATACAATTTGGTGTTTGCTTGTGTGCTAGGTTTCAATCCAATCCAAAGGAATCACACTTCAAAGCTGCAAAATAGATTCTCAAGTATCTGAAAGGGACAACTAATGTTGGATTATGGTATCCTAATGAATCTAACATTGTTCTTAGTGGTTTTTCATATTCTAACTATGCAGGGCGCAAATTGGATAGGAAAAGCACAAGTGGCATATGCCATCTACTTGGATCAAGCCTAATCTCATGGAATAGCAAGAAGCAAGCATGTGTAGCACTCTCTACAGTTGAGGCTGAGTACATAGCAGCTAGACATGCATGTGCTTGAAGCATCAACTTATGGATTATGGTGTAAAGCTAGAGAAGGTACCTCTTTATTGAGATAATACAAGTGCAATCAATCTAACTAAGAATCCAATTCAACATTCTAAAACTAAACACATTGAAATAAGGCACCATTTCATAAGAGATCATATTCAAAAAGGTGATATTGAAATCATGTTTGTGAAAACTGAAAATCAATTGGTGGATTTATTCACTAAACCACTTGCACGTGATAGATTTAATAAGCTTAGAATTGAATTAGGTATTCTTGACATGAAGAATGTATCTTGATATCCGTTTGGCTTGTTAATCTTATTAGATCATGTGTGTGCTGCATTTAAAATGACAAAAATCTGCATAATTTGTGTGCTAGAACTGTTTCAATATGCTAAATCTCACAAAATAGCACATATATTTGATTCAAATTGGTCTGGTGTGCATTTCGTGAAATCTAAAATTTTTAGTCAGCTAAAACTGCAAATTTAACACATAGATTTTACTTAAAACTACCACTGCACCAAAAATCAGTTTATTGGTACAGTTTTAGTCGACTAACTCTGTATTTTTATGTGTTAAAATCACTTATGCTGATGTGGAATTACTTGAATTGATTTTAATTGATTGACCCAATCAAAGTATGCATCACATGACTATTTTTGGACTGTAGCAGCAGTTGTAGCAGCAACTGCAATAGCTATTACATAAGCTAAAATCAACTTTTCAGATTGCATTGACCATAAAGTGCTTTATTTACATGATTTCCAATGTGCATGCATTAGATTTGAACTGTTGGTGAGTGGATTGTTCATAAAACGCATGGGAAACACATCACTGCATCTCTAATTCAGATTCCCCTCACATTTAATTGTTGTGATTTCCTGTACTGCATTGAAACCAGAAAATCTACACGATTTAATTGACTGATTTTGAAAATCAACCTACTGATTCTATAAATACTTGCATAAGCATCATGCATTGGCATTTTCATTTGCTAGTAAGAGCCAAACCTACTTTTCACCATGCCTAAAAGATCACGAGCTGCCCCCTTAGATGATTAAAGCTCCACTCCACTTACTCCATCCTCTCCAAATACCATGAATCAAGGAAGGCTTGAGATATGGTTTGAAGGCCATGAAGACAAAATTCAAACCTTCTTGATTGAGATCAATAGGAAGCAAATCATCCTTCCTAAGGTGATTCGTATGTCATGGCTAAGGGCAGAGAATTTTGGCAACCTTAAGCAACATCTCAAAATCCAAAAATTGACGACATTCCTTGAGCTTTCGGGTAAGGTGTATCCGAATTTGGTGAAGGCGTTTTATGCCAACCTCAAGTTCAACAATGGTGTTCTCAAATCAAGTGTCAAAGGTGTGGAATTGCAAATCATTAGGCAAACATGGAAGGATGTGGCTGGCCTAAGGCAAAGAGGTGTGCAAGTCCGCAAAGGTGAAACTAGTGCAATGGATGAGTTCAACAAGGTGCAATACTTCAACCAATGTGTAAGAAATCAAGGTGAGCAAGCTAAAAATTTCCATGTGGGAAGGCTTCGTGTGGAGGAAAGGTTGCTAGCCATGGTGGTAACCAAAATCATCATGCCTAGGGGAGCAACCATGCTACCTTGAATGAAGGTGATCTAGTGGTGATGTACTGCATTCAAAATGGCATAATGGTGGACTGGACATACACAATTCGTGACCATATGATGAAAGCAAAGAGGCTCACAGATTTCAAGCTTCCATATGTGGTGTTCATCTCCAAGTTCATTGAGCCTTTTGGTGTAGATGTGGAAGGAGGGCTTGAGGAGTCAGTTGGACATCTTAATCATGTTTCAACACAAAATATGCACAAGATGGGATTCACCAAGGCAGGCAACACTTGGCTAGTTGAAGGAGATCAAGGTGAAAACATTGAAGGTGGAGCAAATGATCATGAAGCGAGAACTAGTGGAGGAAACCAAGAGGAAGATGAACCATAGCCTATGGCAATTGAGTTATACAACCCTATGAGAATACTTGACCTGCATACTCCCAATTTGAGAGAATGGTTCTGAACCAACTTCAAGACCTTAACATGGCTCAAAATGCACATCACATGTACTGCACAAGGTTTCAAGACTTGGATGACCAACTCCATAATGTTCATGACCTCCTTTCCAATGTCTACAACATAGACAACCCTAGGAATGAGTGAAGGGGATGGCTCATAGGTCATGCATTGCATTTTCATGTTGCATTTTGTGTGTGTGCTATCTGTTGCAGTATTTTAATTGGCTATTTTCTCATTTTAGTCGACTGATTATATCAGTTTTCAGGTTCATGATATATCTGCATTTCTGTTTCTGTTTTAGTGTGTTTGTATTCGTACCAAGTGCCCTGGTACACCCCTATATTACTGCTTTAATGAAAATTTTTATCTTTCCAAATTGATCTATGCATTTACTTTCATTTGATGAATCAAAAGGTGGAGAAAAATGAGTTAAAATGATTTAAGTTGTGTTAAGGTTGGAAAATCTGAAATAAATCTGCTAGAACCATATAATAATGCAAACTTAATAAAAAATCTGAAGTTAAATCATATTATCAATGATAGGGAGAGCATATGCATATGTGATATGTATGTATGCTTGTGTGCTTTTGCTTGGTTGTATATTTGGAATATTTGTATCTTGTATGCAAAAGCTTTTTCAGGTTTCCCTATGGATATTAGCTCATCAATTCAACTCGAGGGTGTTGGCTTCATCAATTCAGGGGGAGATTGTTGGCACAAGCAAGCTTGAAGCAAAGAATTGATAAATCCATGTGCATGAAGATCTTAAGTGTTTGATGAAGATCCTCTTGAAGATTAAGTTTTAGTGTATTAAATCTGTATATAACATGTTAAATGTAATGTGTTAGTGTTATACATTGTTGATAGGCTATATGACATAGGTTAGATATCTTGTATGCCTTAGTGTGTCTCTTTTAATCTGTTAAAATGGGTTTTAATAGGTTAAAAGGCTTGTTGTATATAGTTTCTGGTATGAATACATTGAGTCAGTTGAATTATTTTTCAATTGACTGATTTCACTTAAGTCAGGTGAAATCAGCTGATTGTACGGAAAATTCAATCGATTGTTTTCACTTAAACTAGACTATATAAGCTGTATTTTCGCGAGTAGAGGTGTGTATCTGAGCTTTTCTGAACGAAATCGTGTCATTCATCTCTAGGAAGCGTTCTCTTTCTGCAATACATAGCTGGAACTCGTGTTTGAAGATCTTGGTTGATCTTAGAGGCATTTTGGCTTGTGAGTAGCTTGAAGAACACATGTATGGTGTGCTAGGAACAACCACCATCAGGTTTGGATGTTCTTATGCCTCTAGATGGTTTGCCTGATGTGATTTCAGGTCTGCAAGTGTGATTCTTGTAGGTTGAGGTTCTAGATTTTTTGTTGTGAATCAAAAGTCTTGTGTGCTTTGTGTTCAAAAGTGTAATTTTGGTGTTTGATTTGTAAAACTTTTGAATATAGTGGAAACCAGGTTCAAGTTGCCCTGGAAAATTGGATGTAGCTCTGTGATTGAGTGAACCAGTATAAAAACAGTTGTGCATTCTTCTTTCCCTCATCTCCCTATCTTTGAAACTCTTTAAAATCTCAAGAAAAACAAGCAATTTGATCTTTGGTGTGATTCAATGCGTTCTTGTGTAATTTGAGGCTTTGAACTTGTTATAAATACTGTTTGGAACATGTCTTGTATGTAAAAGATTGTTGTTTGAGTTGAATTTGCGAATTCTGCATTCTGCATAATTCTCCAGTATTTTAGCCGACTGATTCGTCTTTTTAATC
>Ga0214545_1003824_pt1 | contig 28486 bp, 9 predicted proteins | sample CNSS4metaG_FD_160064 | JGI IMG/M metagenome (GOLD analysis project Ga0214545, IMG submission 160064) | Root nodule microbial communities from cowpea collected in UCLA plant growth center, Los Angeles, California, USA - CNSS4 | ecosystem: Host-associated > Plants > Roots > Nodule | place: USA... | reverse complement strand
TATATATATATATATATATATATATATTTATATATTTTTGTCTCAGTGAAATTTGAAATTAATCCCTCATCGAAATTTTTGATCAATTTAGTTCTTCATCTTTAAAAGTATGTAAATTTAGTCTTTTTAATCAAATATTTTAAAATATTTTATTAAGTTTATTTGAAATTTCAAATGCGTTTTATGATAATATTTGTTAACATTCAAGTGAAAATAGATCAAATGGTGTAAACAATTCAAATATTATTATGAAATGCGTTTAAAACGTTAGATAAACTTAACAAAATTTGATTAAAAGGACTAAATTCATACATTTTTAAAGATGAAATACTAAATTGGTCAAAAATCTCAACTAAAGACCAATTCCAAATTTCACTCAAACAGGACCAAATACATGTTTAACTTTTTTGTATACATGTTATTACTTATCGCCAATTATAATGTTCAAAATGTTATGAATAAATCCTAAACCTTTAAAAATATTTATTAAAGATCGACAACCTTTAAAAATTAGTTAGAATAAAAACAAAAATCGTGTGTGATACAATTTTTATTAATATATTAATGAAAACAATGAAGTTAAAGAGTTAGTTATAACAAAATTAAAGTTAAAAAATATTTGTAAATGTACTGAAGTTTGACGATCAATAAGATTGAAGTTTAATAATTTCTTTTTGAAAAAAAAAATCCATTTTACAACAACAGTAAATTATTAATTATAAGATCAATAACATCGTCTCTTCCATAAATGAACAATCTAAAAATTGAGGAACAGTATGAAAATATTTTGAAAAGTATTCTTAATTTAAGGTGTTTTATGGTTTTAAAGTGTCCATTTGGAAGGATGAGAGATACTATTGGCTACTTTTAATGAATTCTGAATTTCCTTAAATGGTATTGGAGAATAGAATTTGAATAAGTGTGATCATCAGTCTCTTTCCTGAACAATTCCCAGGTAGCTAAAAGTTAATCATCAGTTACGATCATAGTTTTGCGCTTTAATAGGCCTTTAAACTATTTGATTTCCCAAACGTTAACATGCACGAACCTGCATTTCTGCACCTTTGAACATCCATTGCTTTGAACCATCAATGTTGAGATGAGGAGCAAATTAAGTCCCTCAAAATTTGAACCTTTTTCCAGGTGATCTCTGCTAACATATGAAGTTTTTTCAGCAAGGTGATGGGTGGTGATGAGGCTCGACAATCATTGCTCTCAGAACATTCAAATGAGAAAAATGGCCTCCAGAGGAGAAGGCCTAGTGCATTGGAGAAGGAGATCAACCACAGAGGACATAATGATGAAAAAAAGCCTTTGAATTCTCTAGCAGAATTCCATTTCAGACCAGTGTTGTTTTGGTTAGCTGCATACCTAGGTGGAGGAACTATTTGCTTCCTTCTCACACAGCATCACATAAAGGGTATAAAAACAAATGGGTTTCTTGATGCCATTTACTTCTGTGTTGTAACAATGACAACAGTTGGATATGGAGATCTTGTGCCAGATAGCGACCTTTCAAAACTTCTTGCTTGCATTTACGTCTTCACTGGAATGGCTCTTGTAGGGTTAATTCTTAGCAAAGCAGCAGATTATATTGTAGAAAAGCAGGAAATCATTCTTGTTAAAACCATATTCAAGGGTGAAAATTATGGTCCAGAACAGGTTTCCAAAGAGGTTGAAACCAACAAAGCTAAATACAAACTCATCCTGACAGCATCCATCTTTTTGGTGCTTATGATTGAGGGGACTATTTTTCTGTATTTTATTGAAAATCTGGATTTTGTTGATGCCTTTTATTGTGTTTGTTCCACAGTCACTACTTTAGGTTATGGGGATAAGAGCTTTTCCACCACTTTTGGTCGTGCTTTTGCTGTCTTCTGGATATTGAGCAGCACCATTTGCTTGGCTCAGTCTTTTGCTTATATTGCTGAACTTTATACTGAAAAAAGACAAAGGTCCCTTGCAAAAAGGGTTCTTGCACGAAAATTGTCACTCCTTGATCTTGAGGCAGCTGATCTTGATGGAGATCATGTAGTCAGGTAAATACAACAAGTACTCTTTCTAATCAGAATATAAGTCATTAATTGCTGACATTTTCAACATTTTTCGTTGTTTCAGTTCTACAGAGTTCGTGTTGTATAAATTGAAGGAAATGGGAAAGATCAGCCAAGATGATATTTTAGCTGTTCTGGATATTTTTAGACAACTAGATTTTGATCAATCAGGAACACTGACAGAAGCTGATCTCAGACCTAACCATGACTGAAGAGTGAGGTGAATTATTGAAATTTAATCGTCTCAATTAAAGTTTCTCGGTTGGAATAAAAGGGATTTATAAAAACTATAAAGAAAGAAATAGTGAGTCGAAGGATGATTTTGTGTTTTTCAAATGAATATTTAGCGACCGAAGCTTATATCTAAACAAAAATTTCGACAACTATGTTTCACTTGTGAGATTGAACACATGATGTGAGATTGAAACCGGGTACCAGACTCCAGAGTTTTGTGTTCGAGGACGTGAAGAAACATTCTAAGGAAACAGTCACTGAAGTGAAGGAAAGACAAGATCCAACAACTTCCAAAGCATGATGACATGAACTAAACCTAGCAAATGTGTTAGAAAAATAGTAAATACTTTTGTTTGTAAAAATCTCTCTCTTTGTACTCTTGTACTCTTGATCTCGTTATAGTGTTTTTGTCGGAATAACCCTTTGTTAGTTCATAATTACATGCATTTCAGTATTTCACCCAAAGCATCGATGAGATGTGGAGAAAAATATTAAATAAAGTAATCATGTCCAGAAGTTCATACTTTTATTTTCTTTCACACTGCTGATTCATTGTACATGATTGATACAATTATCACTTGGACCTGAATCTCTGGATACAGAGAACAAGTTATCAATGATCATTGTTTTGGACATAAAAGATTAGGAAAAGAAAGCTTGAAATTTGCAGTTTAGAAGTTTGGAGGCTCTTCGGTGTGTTGTGGCAGGCTTGTTACATAATCCAAGAGTCCTTCACCAGCTTTTTCACCGTGTCCATGATCTTCAGTTGAGAATTTGGAAACCCCTCCAAAAGCTATTATTGCAGCCAATAAGACTGCAGTGGAAGCAAACAAAGGCCAAAAATACGCCAGAATGGTCGTAATTCGTGGTGCTGCATATAGCATGAAGGATAAGGACAGTGAAAATGCTATTGCAATGGTGATATGGTATTTATACTGCACAACCATTTTTGTAGCATCCATGGGAGAGAGAATTGAGGGATAGAAGAAGCAGAAACGAAAGAGGGAGATGGAATAAGAGTGTGGTTATATCTCTATTCCCATTGATGAGTGAGTTTGCTGTTTATATTCTGCAGAGATTCTGAGAGCTTGCTTCTCCCATCTGCCACTAATTCTTCTAAATGCCAAGATGCTTCTGAAACTGTTCTCTCAAGAATAATAAGTAATGTTACATTCTTCAGTTTCCATGACCATAATATTTATCTCAATAATGATACACTTAGATATGAAGGTCTTTTATGTCGGTCATTAAAACAAACAATGCCAAATTTTTGGAATTAGAAATGTTGGATGAAGTCTGAGGGAACAGGAAAAGAACATATTCTTATTCTTATTCTGCTTTATGGGGATGTTGTTGTGATGAGGATCAGCAAGACAAGAAAACATGAATTATTCAATGAACTTTTGAGGCTAAACTTATTCTTCCTTTGGATTTAAGGTTTCTCTAAACCATACATGGACACTATTCCCCTCGTGTGCCCAATTTCACCCTTGATATCATCATTATTTAATGAAAGAACTCTGAAAAACAATTATAATGTTTTTCCCACCCAAACTCAGGTTTTGTAGTTATCATGATGATTCAACACTTTGGGCTTCAGCCATCAACATCCTTGATAAAGTCTCACATCATTTACTGTGATAAAGATTAAAGATTATTCTATACACCTTTTTTACTTTGAATTTGAACTCGTTTGTATACTAGCACGGGTTTAGGAAACTATGGAGGTGTGGGAAGAAATAAGCCGTTCACTGCTGGTTGAAGCTGAAAACTGGAGCCCAATTGAAATTGCTTGTTCAAAGTTGACCCATGTAAAAATATTTTCATGAGAAAGATGTGCATGTATATCGGTGTAATTATATTTATCTAATGACATCTTTTCTATATATTTTTTTCAACATTTATCTAAACTTAGAACTAGTCGTATAAATAAGGATGTCAAAAAAATTTTACCTGTAAATATCTGTAGATAAAATATGTAATGGATAGAAAATAAATATTATAAATAGATATATGCAGGTTACGGGTATTTTTTATACCTGTATGTTAATGAGACGGATACGGGTATCATAATATTCGTACTGTGAATACTCGTACCCGCTATACTCTAATTTAAATTAAAATTAAAAATTAAAAAACATGATTAAAACATTAACACATTAATTTTGAATTGATTTTTTTTATCAATCGATTTTAAAAAATCTCAATTTCTCTTTAAACCGTCATTCAACACTATTTAAATAAATTATTTACACTTTTTTTAAAATTTATGAATATTATATATTATATTTTTATTTAAATTTATAATTAAAATATATTATTAAATATTAATTTTTTTTTTTTTAAATATCACAAATACCCGTGTATCTGTAAATATTAAAAAAATATATAAATATCCACATAATAAATATATATATATATATATATATATAAATATGAAATAGATATTTATTCCACAGATAAAAAAAATTATTATTCATACCCTACCCTATTCACATAATGAATATAGATATAAAATATATATTTATTCATTTAGTCAACCAATAAAAAAAACCATTAACATTATTACATACAACTCATTGGTAGAACTGTTACCCATGAACATGTATGGTTCAGAGACAATTACATTTAATCATTGAACAATATTTTTCTTACCCACTCTGAAATTTACTTTACCTAACACAAGATTATCGAATTTGATAACTTTTATTTATATTTATATTATAGTGCAGTTGTTTCCAATATAAAGCTACGCTGAAAGGGAACTGCTATGTAGCTATTATTAAAAAGGTAGTTTAAGATATCTGGGAACAGTAATGGATAAGTACTCAAAACATCTGTCTACAAGCTTTTATTATTTATTATCATCGTCAACTAATCCTATTAAATCTTACAATATATATATATATATAACACCTTTTTTAATTATTATAATATTTATTATTCAATTTTTTTATAATCATAAATAAATTATATAATTTTATAGTTAAAATTTATTATATAAATTTATCGCCATGTTTTAATAAATAGACATACATCATAAATAAAATATAATCAAATCATATCATTGTGTTTTAAATACATTAAATAATTTGGTTTGATTCTTGATTTTCAATTCAAAATTCAACACTTTAGTTTTGGTGTAAAATAAATAATATTTAAAAAAAAAAAAACCTTGAAGTTTCATTGTTATTTGAACGAGTTCTGTTTTGAGTTATTATCTTCATTCATGAATTATAGGTTGGTTGTTCGAATAGTCAGGTGTGTATTGGACCACACATTTTATTATAACATAGTTGGTAAAACATAAAACTATTGAGTACTTACAGGGTTTCTCGGTAGACGAAAAAATGCATGTATTATAAAAAAATATATATTTATTTATAAATTAAAGGAAGTGTTTGTTGTATTTGGGAATAATTAATCTAAACAGTTAGACCACACTATATTCTATAAACGCGTGCGTTTCAACCTTCCATTGACCAACACATACGCGACCTCCATGTATAAAATACTGTATCTCGTATTACATTTATAATTTCAGTTCTTGTTTTTTTCAAAGAGTTAAGCATATTTTATGTTTGGTTTAAGTATAAAATCATGTGATTAGCAGAGGCTTAGTTTGATCCCACTTTCATTACATCATTATCAAACAGCGATTAGTAATGAGGAAGTTGTATTAATAAATCATAAGATTTAATGATAGTCATAGCTTTGACGATGGCTAAATATGGCCTACATTACAAAGATTGCCATTTGGCTTCGGCCTCGTATACTTAAACAGCTGGACCGGCTGGACCGGTGAACCATCGACTATTTAATATATACTTATTATACTTTCAAGCAAAGATCACAACTTTATCCAAATTTATTTGTTCTTCAAAGTTACTTTAGTTTGTCGTTTTCAAATTTGAACATGATCACAACATGAATGAAGTAAAAACAAAAACAGCATTGTTTAGGACATTTGTTTGGAAGCAACGGTACTCCCTTATCCATTTTTCCTATATCAACCCCACCTACCAAAAATAAAGATCATTATTTCATCATCATAACAGAATTTAAGGATATGAAAGGAAAAATAACGTTTCAGAAAGTGACCGTTATAGTCGAGTATAACGGTAGAATTTAAAGAGAAGCCGGCTAGGCCGGTATTTTACTGTTATGCTTATGCATTTCAATTGTGAAGTTTGCTTCAGCAAAGGGAAAGGTCAAATCTTTATAACAAACGAATACAATCTCTTTTTCTCTAATTATTATATATGTTTTCATGAGAACCTGCATTTGTTGTTGTTGTTGATTCTGATGATGTTTTTGGACTCTGTCTACTTTGTCATTTAGTACACCTAAAAACGAAAAGAACCAAAACAAACCAAAGCATTGTGTTGTGTTGTGTGCAGATATAAGGCTCTGAGTCCTTCCATCTGTTTGGTATTCTATCAGTTTTTGCGTTTCTTAGCGCCAAAAACAGAAATGATGAGCTGTGAAGAGCAACGTGGAGAAAAGCCTCCACTTCTCCGATCTGACCCGGTGGTGTTGGAGATTAATAGCTTGCAAAACCAACTCAAAGGTTCTTATTCTGATTTCTTCTTCTATATGTTTCTGTTTCACCATCACTCCATTTGGCTTTTACTTCGCTTCTTTCATTCCGGAGTGTTCATGGCATTGTTGTTCATAGGTCTATAGAAGTTTGAATCAATTCTCGTTCCCAAGACATCGTAGTTTTCTTGTTGCATGCCAAAATGAATAAGTTGAATACAGTTTGAGAGCGTGTAATCTGGTATCTTCATCATATCAGTGGTTCATCTTTAGACATTGCAATAAGTCATTTGATCATCATTGCAGAGAAAGATAAGGAAGTAGCGACTTGTCAGGGTGAAATCAAAGCCTTGAGGTCAACTGAGGCTCTCAAGGACAAGGCCATAGAAGAGGTATTTGTTTTTTAACTCTACAATACTATAAATTATTAGATATATTAGCTGTAATTCTCCACAGTCATTACTAATATTAGCTGTAATTTTCTCTCTTCATTTCCAGTTGAGAAATAGAGTTGGTAAACTTGAGGAAAGACTTGGAGTTACAGAGGATCGTCTTAAACAAAAGGTGCACTGTGCTGTGCTGGTACTAGTGTTTTTTTGAAGTTAAATGTTCGATTCTAAAACGTATGTTTTTGTTTAAATCTATTAATATGCAGAATCTAGAAATCAAGAAACTGACAGATGAAAAGAAAGATGCATTGGCTTCACAATATGCTGCAGAAGCAACACTTAGAAGGGTCCATGCAATTCAGAAGGATGAGGATTTTATTCCAATTGAGACTGCCATTGCTCCTCTTGAAGCTGAGATCAAAATGTACAGGAATGAGGTAACTGGTGCAATTTCCAACGAGGATGTTTTTATAAGGAAATAACAAAATATAAGTGAATTTACATGTGGACAAGAATTTGGCTAACAAATAATATTCCAATTTGGCTTCATAGATTACTTCACTTCAAGAAGATAAGAAAGCTTTGGAACGACTCACAAAATCAAAAGAGGCAGCATTGCTAGAAGCAGAGAGGATTCTGCAAAGTGCCCTAGAGAAGTCCCTAGTAGTTGATGAGGTTCGAAATCAGAACTTTGACTTGAAGAGACAGATTGAAATCTCCCAGGCATGAGTTTCTAAGCTTGCTTTTTCATATTTGATTTCCATGGTGAAGTGTAAATGCTTCAGCTAATTTTACAACTTCCAAAAACAGGAGGAGAACAAAATCTTGGAGAAAAAGCATCGCCAAAAGATTTTAGAAGTTGAAAAACTTAGCCAAACGATTCAAGAACTTGAGGAAGTTATCTTAGCCAGCGGAGCTACTGCTAATGCTGTTCGTGACTATCAGCGACAGACTTCTGAATTGCAAGTAGGCATGTTGTCCTAAGGACTTATTTATTGGCATAACTTAGTGTGTTAGCCGCAATGACTTATTGATTGATCTATATTGTTAACTGGTTCTGCATAATTTTTCAGGAAGAGAAGAGGAAATTAGAGAGGGAGCTAGCAAGGGTAAAAGTTTCAGCAAACAGAATTGCAAATGTTGTGGCTAATGAGTGGAAGGACGAAAATGATAAGGTCATGCCTGTCAGGCAATGGCTAGAAGATAGAAGAATTATGCAGGTATATCTTTGATAATGCTGTTTTCACAACCACAATGCTACTCTTTCTGTAAACCATACACATTTTTCACTCATAATAAAACTTACCTTAAAATATTGAGCAATAAATTGCTATCATCAAGTGTACGTCCTTGCATATTGTGTAGGCAGAGATTCAACGGTTGAAAGACAAGCTGGCTACATCAGAGAGAACAGCTAAGGCAGAGTCACAATTGAAGGTATTATCCAACTTTTTTTACCCTCCATGTAAGCGTCTAGATCAACTTTTAACGTATTGCTCATACTATCTGGGGCTTACTACAGGATAAACTAAAGCTAAGGCTTAAAACGCTGGAGGAAGGCTTGAAGCATCTCTCAAGCTACCCAGACATTCTGAATGTGCCTTGTGCATCTCCGAAAGCAGAAAAGTCGAACATACTAGGTTTTCTAACAACCAGTAGTGGTCTGAGAAAGAGATCCACATCACAACCAAGGGCATCTACTGTTGGAAGCTCTTTGTTCCAGCAACCACATGCAAAAAACAGCACAGACATATTGGTCGGGAATTTAAAACTGGGGAGCCCTAAAAAGAGATACAGTTCTGCAGAAAATGTGTTGAAGAAAGGAATATGGGCGTCCAGAAGTAAAGTTGATAATGCTGAAAAGGAAAATGAGATGCTGGTGAACACGGACATGACATTAAACAGATGCAATGAAGAAAGAGAAGCAGCAGAAATTAATGTGGATGAAGACCCTGAAAGCAAGAAACCAAACGGATCAGGCAGGGATGATGTGGTCTCAGGTTTTCTGTATGATAAGCTGCAAAAGGAGGTCATCAATTTGAGGAAGTCTTGCGAAACTAAAGACAGTAGTTTACAATGTAAAGATGAAGAAATTAAGGTAATATAGTAACAACTATTCTCCACCCCATCTCTTCTCACATTAAAGAGAAGATGATTATGTTTTTGTGTTTACAGATGCTTACAAAGAAAGTTGATGCACTCACAAAGGCCATGCAAGTAGAGTGGAAGAAAATGAAAAGAGAAGCAGCTTCCAGAGAGAAAGAGGCTTCATCAACAAAGTCAGATGATAATAGGAAAAACAGAAGCACAAGCTCCTCTAAAAGGTTCTGTAAATTCACTTTCTGTGGTGCGGCTAATAACTTTTAACTGTCAAGTTTGTTCACTCCATTTTGATGACTAACCATAATAATGTCATAAAAATTGCTACAGGGTGATGACAGAGCGCTGACAATTCTTTATTTCGAGATAGTTGAAGGCAATTTATTCATCGATGGCATCATATGATTTTTGTAAATACAAAAACATTTGTGAGGTGTAGTATCCTGAAATAAATTTCCATTGGGAAAAAGGAAGTTAGGGAATCTGTTTCTGTACAAACACGTGTTCAACATCTTTCTCTATATTTGGATAAATGATATGCTTTGTGATTGTGAGTGTTACACACTAGCCAAGTTTATCGCATGTTTTTCATGAACTTGAAACATCAGGAACACTTGTCCAACAAGGGGATTATCTTGTCCATTTTAAGTAGTAGAAGATTTAGGGCCTATTTGATCATTTTCTTCCACTTTTTAGTTATAAAAATTGTTTTTCTAAAACAATCTCACACCAATCAATTTTTCATTCAAAAATTAAGATCCTTTCCAATTGGAAATTTTTTTTCTCATTTTCTTCTTGTGCTTTCTTCTTATTCAACCTCTCCTGTAATTTACACTCTGCCATGTCTTGCATGATCTTCCACTAGTTATCTAAGCAACTCTGTTTAGTCACATTTTGAAAACAAAACAATTTTAGAATATAGAAATCAATTGTAAATGAAAAGAAAAAGGTTTGCCCGTGTTGAATACACTGCACTGCTGGGTTCCCTAGTAATTTCGAGATTCATAGCAAAAGTATCAAGTATTAAATCAATATGACATAACTATAGTTGTCTATTCCTTCAGCATCAAAACATATACCAGTGGTAATTCTGGTTTACTACAATTACAGCAAAAACACAAAAATATGTTGGATGAATTCCGCCATTAATATTCACTTAGGAAATAAAAATGTGAGAGCATATTCTACTAGTTGGTTCGTTGAAAAAAAAAATAGCACAGCTCTGCATTCCCCACCTATGAATGCCAGAGTCTTAAACTAAAGGAATCAAAAACAGAACATGCTAGTATAAAAGAAACACAGATGAGCGTGCAGCACGTTTCTTTACATTTCAAGAATCAACAAGACAAACATCGCCAAATTCCTGAGAAAAGAAGTATATTATCCCTTTTTGAAAAAAAAAAACTGCAACAACTAGTTGCACAATTTGTCAGGGAGAGCTTAAAATTATGATTCCCCAATCATTTAATAGTTCTGCATCCAGATACTTGGTAAATTGCAACCCAGAATTTGAGAAACTATACTTCTCCGGTTAACAGCAATTGCGAGTGTTTCTTACTCAACACCATCTTCACTTTCCTCGTGTTCACATTTGTATTCAGTTTTTCTACGAGATACCAAAGGCTCAACAGATTGTGTCAAGTAAGGCACAAAGACGGTAAACATCCCCAATCTGCAGCCTCCTGCAAACCAGCATGTATCGTTTAAAATAAAGAGATTTCATCATTGTAACTAGCCCTGGAGGCATTGAACTTTCTTTCTCCTCCTTCAAGAAGAGGACCTCTGGTTTCCTTCTTTGGTCGAAACTGAAAAGCCGAACAGTTTCCCGTCTGGCATTAATTAGATGAACTTGAGAGAACTTTAAATAAAGACATATATGGTTCATTATGTTGGATAAAACAAACGTGCAATTAAGTTGGATAATTTCTTTAAAAAGATAGAAAGGGGTAATTATTGGCAGAAAAAGTCAATGACGCCATGCACACAAAGGAGGGACTTGAACTATCAAAGTCATAGCCTGAACTCTGAAACCATGACATTAACTATTCTTTTTTCACAAAAAGTAATACACATTTTAATCAAATCAAAGTCAATCCCAATCATTGCCAACATAACTATTTGAAATAAGGTCAAACCTTATTACCTTAGGCTAGAGTTGTACACATATATTTAGAAGAAATTTACAAATTTCGATATCACTCAAATGCAAATATAAACCTAGCCAGTAGCCACCATACTTGAGAATAAATATTACCGTCAGCTCTACATTTAGACTATAAGACATTCATAATAAAATAAATATATATCTGAATCTAATACAAAAAATTCCTCCAAAGACAAAGGAAAATGCATAAATCTGCATGGCATATCATTCCCTTAAACAACATAAACAATGGAGAAAAGCTGTAGTTGGAATTACCTAAACCCCATTGCCCAATAACATTAATCATGCAGTAACCAGTTCCCTAGACTCCAGCCATGACTTGGCTGCTACCTGTGTTGTCAAAAACCAGCCAGCCTTATCTGGTGCCTCGTGGAATGGAGCGTTGAGTTCGTTTAAATGTGATTCAACAACACTTGCCAAACCTTTTTCCGAATACCTGTGTTTCCCATGACCAGTGTTAATTCCAAGCACTGGTGGAAGATCCTCTCCTGATTCCAAAACCTTGGACAAATCATTTATCCAAGCATGTAACGCAGTAAGCGAAGCTCCAAGCGAGAGACTCTTTAGATGCAGAGACCATTGAGTTTGAGACTTGGTCTGTATATCCGTATATATTTCACGCGTCAACCCTAGGTCCAGAAGCTGGCATGCCAAGTCCATCAAATTCAGGTTGACACACAGATCGATCAGAGAATTGCAAAAGGGCTTCTTTACTTCATCAGCAATTGAATCAAAGAGTTCAGAAGCTTCTTTTCTAAACTCCCCATCGCTCTCCTCCAGCCCTTCGACCAAATATCTTACCACAGACCCAAGCTTTGGATTAGCCTTATCCACACAATCTTTTAGCTTGAAAAGTTCTTCTTTCGGTGTTTGGGTCATAACATTCAGAAGACAACCACAGAAACGGTCGTCTGGACTGATACCCAAATCCAAAAGTTGATCAAACGTCTTCACAACATCATCAGTACGCCCAGCCTTCCCATAGCACTGCACAAGCGACGTCAGAACAAAAATAGTAGGCTCAAAGCCAGATTCCATCATTTCGTTCAATATTCTTTCAGCATCCGAAACGTTCCCACTGCAAGAATATATGGTAATCAAGGACGAGAACGTCCAACTGTCACAAAGGCAAGTTGCAGAACTTTTCATGTCTTCAAAAATCTTAAATGCTTCATCAGCAAGGCCAAGATCGGCACACATAGCTAAAAGAGTATTGTAAAGATGAGTATTCATCTCCATTCCCTTTTCCCTCATTTCCTTGTAAACAAAGAGAGCGTCGTCGCTGTAGCGCCCTCTACCATAGGCTCGCAAGAGAGCCGCATAAGTCACCCAATTCGGTGACAATCCATTATTCATCATCTCCGTAAATATACTCTTGGCCTGCCAAGGCCTCTTAGCTCTCCCCATGGCATCTAAAAGAGTATTATAAATAACCATGTTAGGTTTAACACCAAGAACCTTCATCTCTTGGTAGACATTTAAGCATCCGTCGTAATTCCCAGCCAAACCATACATCTTGATCAAGGTTGAGAAGGTAACGGTATCAAGGCGCCAACTCTCGGTCCTTGCACGATCATACAAGCGCAAAGCCATGTCAATGTTACCAGCCCTGCCATAAGCATCGATCATAACCGAGTAGGTAACTTCATCAGGCTCACACCCAAACGATGGCATCTTTTCAAACCACTCAACGGCCTTATGGGGCACCGAACAAAGCCTGGCGCAGCTAATTATGGTCGAGAAGGTGACATTATCAGGCCTGACCCCTCTCTGAAGCATTTCATCAAACATCTTCTCGATGGCATCCATATCTCTATTCTTCCGAAACACCTTGAGAGTGACGTTGTAGAGAATGGCCTCTCTGGTGGTTTTAATCCTACGCTGAAAGTATCTGAGAACAAAGGGCACAACAAGGGAATTGGACATGTTGTTGATGACAGTTACAGCGTCTTGCTCTAAAACCCTACTCCCCAAATTCTTCAAAACCAGAGACACGTCCTCTTGAGAGGGATTGCAAGAGTCCAAGGAGTTGGCGACATTTACAAGAGAAGTGTACCTTGCATCGTAGGATTTTCTCTCAAGTTGTTTCGCCCTCGGGCTTCGGGGATTCACCCAGATACGACTACTTTTATAGGAAGACAAGGAATTTCCCTCCGAATTCCCCTCCGATGGTATCTGTTCGGAAATGGGTTCGTGCAAGGACACCTGTGGGGCATGGAGAAGGGTTTTTGAGTTCAGGGCCAGAGAATTGGAATGAGAAGGTTGAAAAGAAGAGGAAGACAAGTTTCGAAGTTTGAATTTGCGAGAAGAAGAGGAAGAACAAGAAGAGGAGGATGAGGTTGAAGAAGAAGAGATGGAGGGAAAATCGTGGAAGAGAGAAGAAGGAGAAGAGCAGATATTGTAAGCCATTTTTGCAGCCTATGCTTTCTTCTGCATCGCCTTATCTCGCACCTCACACTACCTCCTTCAACAAATATCTAAAGAAGAATGAGATATGGAACTGAGAAAATCAATGTTTTTATCTAACAATAAAATGTCAAGAATAATATTTATTCGATGTTTTTAAGATAAACTGAAAAAGATAAAACACTGAAATATATACTTCATATTTTATTTTTTTACTTTTTTAATTTGTTTAGTATTATGGATCTTTATAATTAAAATAAATATGTCTTTTTGTCTCTAAATTTTAACGTGAAACTAAAAGTTATATTTGTTTAAAATTTTAATATAATTTAGTTTTTAAACTTAAAAATAATAAATTTAATTATTTTAATTAAATTGTGTTAAATTTTATTGATGTGTCGAATTAGATTTTAGATTGACATTTGAGTTGATTATACTCTTTGACATACAAACATATATATATATATATATATATATATATATATTTCTCATTTTTTTAAGTTGAAAAATTAAAATATATCAAAATTTCGGAAGCATACGAATTTTAAATTTATGTTCAATTTTATGAACTAAAAATATATTTAACTTTAGAAACCTCAAAATGATACATACATATATATATATATATATATATATATATATATATATATATATATATATTTATATTTTTAAGTAGAGCTGTCAAAATGAGTTGGAATCCGCGAGCCAACTCGGCTCACCACGGGTTCGGGTTGGATTGGGTTGAAATGTTTTTACAAATTTCAATACAGTTTGATTTTTGACCTGACTCATCTAGAACCCAGCTCATCCGAATTGAATCCGTGGTGAGCCGGGTTGGTGCAGATAAAAGGGTCACATAAGTGTTTTTTATTAAGTTGGACTTTACATTTGGGTCATGTGAGGTTTTTTTTAGTTAACACATAAATAATTTGTATTTGTTTTATTTTGGTTTACATTTGGATCATTTGAGGTTTTTTTTTAGCTAATACATAAATAATTTGTATTTGTTTAATTTTGGTTTGTATTTGGATTGTATTAAAGTTTATTTAGATTTTAATTAGAATTATAATTTAGTTTTGACTCAAAAAAAATATATTTTTTTTTTAATTAAGTGAAACTCGTGAGTCAACCCGTTTAACTCGCCAACTCGTGGTGGTCGGACCGGTTTCAAATTTTTTTAGCTCGCTAAAAAGTAAGTCGAGTTGGGTTAGCTCACTAAATCATCAACCCGTGATGAGTTGAGCCAGGTCAGGCCGGATTATCCATTTTGACAGCTCTATATTTAAGTGACAGAATAAATGATTTTTCTATTCTTTTATTAACTTATTTATGTATAAGAATCCATTCAACCCATGGGTGGGAACTAATATTTTGTTTTGTTTATAAAGATTTTGAATTTGCTCAAAATATCATATTATATTCAATCTTTTATCTATTTTTTTCAGTAATTTTAAAATATTAGATTTTTTGTTATTTAAATTTCATATCTCGACCACTAATGACGATTTATCATTCAAAGAATGATAAATCTATTTATTTCAATAAATTTCAAGTTTTTATCTAAAAAAAAGTAATTTTAATTTTTTTTTCTTTTAAAAAAAATTAAATAAAAAAGGATTATCATATTGAATCGGAAACTATGTTAGTGACCTACCTAATTTTAGTATGAAAATTTTCAAAATCAATAATTAGATCGTGCAAACTAAAAATGTCTTTTTTATATAAAAGATAGATTATCCTATATATATAATTATATTTTCACCTTTCAAAATTCAATGTCAAATTTTTGGAGAAAAAAATGAGACGAAGTTATGTCCCAGCAAGTAACTTGTATACAAGAAAAAAAAAATGTCCACATGGTTCAAATTTTTTGAAAAAAACATGAAATGTGATACATTTGCACAATATGTGACGCACTTCATAACTCTATGGTGTGTAGTCCTCTTTAAGTTTATCTTGGCATTATTCATTGAACTTGTGTACTTGATTCATTGATACCATTGTTGATAATACATACCAACTTAACCATGTCAATGTTTCGCAGACATCAAAATTTTTTAGTTCCTAAAAATATGTAAGTGATTATATTTAAAAACATTAAGAAGCATTACAATATTCTTAAACATAAAATTCTAAATTGAACGAAAAATAAAAATAAAAATTATTTTAATCAAAAACAAAAAGATGTCCTCATTCTTAAGTCTCGTTTGCATCTCTCTATCTACTATCGATTTTCCTTTTAATATCAATTTAATTGAAAAGTATATTTAATCTTAGTATACACTTTATAAAACTCGGTGTCATTTGTGTATGTTTTTCCCTTTACAAAATTTGTCTTGGTATTAAAATTAAGAGTCAAAATATATTCGGAAACATAAAATTACGAAACTCCAAATTTTCAATTTTTACAAAGTTGAACTTAATTTATGAGGAAAACTTTGACACCCTAAAAATCATTATGAGCCAATCAAATTTTGTCTTAGTATAATTTTTCTTTTTCTCAAATTTATAGTTTTCTCTTGTTCTATCTTTGGTTGCGTGTAGGGATGGCAATGTGGCCCGACCTGGCCCGGTCCATTTAGGCTCGATCCGCATAAGGTTCGCACATCGCGGGTTGGCTCGTCCCGTCACGCACAATTTATGTGGGTTGCAATCACTGGTTCGCCCCGCCCTGCACTTGGCCCACGAGTTGGCCTACTTTTTTTTTAATTTTCTTTTTAATTCTTATGATAAAATTTTCAATGTTTAAAAATTGGGAAACTTTAAGAAGTTTACAAAATTAAGTAAAGACTCTGGGAAGTTGGATGATAAATTGATAATTCAACATTTTCATCATATTCATATTCATACTATGACATACAAAATATATTCTTTAAATTTTAGCACATTAAAAAATACATAATACTTGTCTTTTTCAATTACACAAGAATTTGAAACGTTAATGTAAGAGTCCATAAAAAAAAAGTAATTAATATACACAAGTGCAAATTTTTAGTTTTTTTTTTATGCGGACTGTGGGCTTATGCGGGTTGGGCCTGCGGGCTCACTACCTTGGCCCGTCCCGCATTTTTTTCGCGAGTCTGCAAGCCGGCCCGACGGACCAGGTCCATATTGCCATCCCTAGTTGCGTGTGTGTGAGTTGATATATCTACATGTAAGATCTAAGTTGAATAAATTGGTTTATGCTACTTTATGTTGTAATGATATCTTTTTGTTTGATAATTAGGTTTCATGGAAGTAAGTTAGGATTTTATCAATTTTGTTTGATGTTGAGGATTATAGTAAACTTGAACCAATTGAATATGAAGAAGTGATGAAGAATCTAGTTACATCTATTCATGTGTTGTTTAAATGGGTGGCTGTATCATCATAACTTGAAATGAATTCCTATTTGTTTTGAGCATTTGAAAATAATACTGATATTTGAACTTATAAATGCCAAGTTGAATTTAAAGTTTGAGATAATTATTTGAGTTTAAATGAGCTATTTTAAAAAGTCAATTTTTGCATGAAAAAAAAAGGTATTTAGATGACACAATTCAAAAGTCAATTCTCTATAAAAAAAAAAAAAAAACCTAGATTATGTAATCTGAATGTGTCTGAGACTGTAGAATCTGAAAGTTGTTTTTTATGTAAAAAAAAGCTTTCAAATTGTGAAATTTGTTATTGAGAACTAAAACTACTTGTTTCAAAATATAATATGATGTATTAATCTCTTCTAAGTAAATATAAAGCATGAGAGATTAAAAAATATATATAAACAGAAAATAGAAAATACACAACCGAAAGAATGACTATAAAAGAAAAAGAGAAAAATAAATCAACCACGACGACATAAAAAAAAATAAAAACTAAAAAATATTTATCTTTTACACAATTCCATAAAAGTACAACAAAAATCATGGGTACAAAAAGAAATACACTCAAACTCATCCAACCCATTGACCCACACCTACTAAGGCTATATGATAAGTAGAGCTCTGAATGACTCACACTTACTAAGCCTATATGATAAGTAGAGCTGTCAAAGCGACTTACTCAGTGAGCCAAATTCAATCCAGCTCGAACCACCACGAGTTGATTATTTAGTGAGCCAACTTAACACGACTCACTTATTAGTGAGCTAAAAAAAATTCGAACCTGACCCGGACCACCACTGATTGGTGGGTTAAACGGGTTGGTTCGCTGGTTCACTTACTTTAAAAAATACAAATTTTTTCACTCAAAACTAAATTCTAATTCTAATTAAAATCTAAATAAACTTTAATACAATCCAAATACAGACAAAAATCACAAAAGTACAAATTATCTATGTGTTGGCTAAAAAAACAAACCTAACATAACTTAAATATAAATTTCAACTTAACAAAAAACACTTGTGTGACCATTTATTTGTGAGTTGGTGAGCCGGATCAAAAATCAACGCATATTAAAATTTGTAAAAGAATTTCAACTCAATCCAACCTGAACCTTAGTGAATCGGATTGATTCGCGAGTTTCAACCCATTTTAAGAGCTCTAATGATAAGCACGACATGTACAAAACAACTTAAAAAAAAAAGACATATTTACATAATCGTCTCATATACATTTGACTCCAACCATATGACCCAAAAATCTCAGAACAAAAATAATTAATAGAAATCAAAACAATATATGATAAATTAAAGGATTTATTTCTTCTTTTGATTATTTTCATCATATAAGCGATTTCTCCTTTTTTAATTGTAGTATTTTTGTTTTGAATTGTCTGAAAAAGTTAAGTATTTACCCAAATAAATAAAATAAAATAAAATAGATTATAGTCTAATATTTGGTATTATGAATGTAGTATTCAATTAATATATTCTTTATTTTATTATTTGTCATTGGGCACAAGCAATGGTGCTGCAGAGGGTGCCACGTTTGATGGGTATGCTTGTCATTTTACAATTGTTTAAAGGTGTGAATCATGCTGCATAATACGATAAACCGTACCATTGAAAAGTTTTTTAAAGTTCTTCTGCTTTGTTTTTTGGAAAAAGGCCGAAAGCCTAAAAGCTATCATTTTTGAAATATGTTATATTTTATCAATTTTTAAAAGGAGAAATATAAGGAAATAGAGTTTCTATAATGTGGCGTTTAGACCAATGGAAAGAGAAAATAAATTTAAAATAAAAATAAATGTTTAGCTTTTTTATAGAGTATAGGTATATGAGAAATATAATAAAAACTGTAAAGTGGTGTAATTTAACTTATTAAAAAAGAGACGGTGAGAGAAATAAGTATATGGAAATAAGTTAGGTTAGAGTTTGATAAGTCTGACACTTATTTGTATTTATTTTCTCAATACATATCCTTTTCTTAATCTTTAATAGTAACCTATTTAAAAGTCAGCTTTGTCTTAAGTATAGGTTTATATGACATGATTTCATTGAAATGCTTTATGAACAAGCAAATAAAATCAATAAGACCAACCAATTGAAAAGAAATATCGAATCTTGTCTATCATAAAAATTATGTTTGGTTCAATGTTGGAGAATCGACTCCAATTAAATTAATTTTCTAACGTAAAAATATTTTTTATTTAATTTATGGACCTTTTAATATGCATGGATATTAAAAACGATAAAAAAATGTTAAGAAATTATATAAGTATATCATATTATTCATTTCAGTTTTATTCTATTTTTACACAAGTGTTTATTTAAGACAATATTATTCAGTTGAAAAATATTATTTTTGGTACTTCTTGTAGTTTTAACTCTATGTAATTAATTATCTCTTATCTATCAGGTTATAATCGGCTTAAAACAACTATATCATCTCTTTATATACTCCATGCCATTATGAATCTTCCATAATCTTATATGATATTTGTAAGAACATTTTTCAAATAAAATAATCAATTTTATTAAAAATAAATAAACACACATTTCCATTTACATTAAACACTAACGTAAATAATTATATTTTGGATTGCAGATATTGAAAGGAGTGTCTGAAGTTTATAAAAAAATTCTAAAGTGTCTAACCAGATTGCTTGAAATGATGAAAGTTGGCACAGTGATTAGTTAGGAAAGAAGAATGAGCAATTTGGTAGCTAATAATTTAATGCTGATTGATCTGCTCTGAACCATAAGAACTGTGTAGTGAACAACATAAACTAGACATTATCTTCAGACGCCAAGTCCCTTTCACTTCTGCCATAAGAAACCATTTCAATTCAAGTTTTATTCTTCCTTCTTCTCTGTTCAAAGAGGCAAAATTAAAGTGGATGTGTTTGGATCATTGCTGATCCATATCCATCTATTTACACAAATTACATCATAAGTTGTTGGCTAGGAAAGAAGAGAACACGGTCGCCAACTTGTCACTGTCTGCTCAAGTCATTGTTCAATAACCACTAAAGCATGAGCAGGCAAAGCGTATTCAACTTTCTCTAAAGGACAATGTGCAATAACATCATTTAATCGTCATCTTCCTAACCCAAAATTCCCCCACTGAAAAGAAGAGTTTCCTAATGTAAATACAAACAAACCACTACATTCTTATTTATTTTCTATGTATCTTAGTAGCCAGAAACCAACAACAAAGAATTTGTTAGGTTTAGTTTCATAAGAAAATTAAGCATCATCATTCATCATAACTGCAAAATTGAGTTACTGAAACCCAATATCACACTGTGTAAACGCAAAATGGAAATAATTGAGAGTCTTTATCATGACACTGACCTAATTATTCAATATTATTGGTGGTGTTATTGCAGTGAAAAAGTTACCTTTGTTTTTGTCAAAAAAGCATATTCATAATTCAAGGTGGAGTCGTTGTTATATAGAGATTAGTCGTCCACCATTTAATTTCAAGTCCCCACCGGCACCAAATTCTCATCCTTTCTTAGAAGCAAATGCAACGATGCAAACTAATTTTTACACAAAGAAACTTTATTATAAGATATTTGAGGTAACATGTATTAGCATTGTGATTAATTTGTACTCACAAAAAGACAAAGAAGATTATTATTCCTTGGATCGATGATTGCATGCATGAGCGGCACAACAGAGGTGACAGAATCGATGAATAAACAGAAGGATTATGGAGATGACGATCACATAATTGAGCAAGCGGAAGCGTTATCTTCACAGAAATATTCATCGCAACGGCTCACGTAACAGGGCCTGCCCCCACCGTAACTGTCGTAAACAGGTCTTCCATAATAAGCCTCATAACATGGTGGTGGCCCACCGTACCCGTGAAAACAGGGCCCACCTTCCCGACCTTCATAGCATGGTACACAGCATACTCCGATCGGAACCGCCATTGGCGGCGGCGCTGGCACCGGCACCGGAACCGGCGCTGGTGCAGGCGCAGGCACAGGCACTGGCACTGGAGCCGGCGCAGGCACCGGCACCGGTGGATTCGGTTTCTGCGGGGGAGGGGGGGTTTCCTTGGGCTTTTCGGGCACCTTGGGCTTCTCTGGTTCCTTGGGCTTTTCTGGTTCTTTCGGCTTCTCTGGCGCCTTTGGCTTGGATGGTGGCTTAGGCTTCTCCGGTTCTTTCGGTTTCTCTGGCTCTTTGGGCTTCACCGGTTCCTTGGGTTTTTCGGGCTCCTTGGGCTTCTCAGGTGGTTTGGGCTTGGGAGGTTCGAGAATTTCAATGCTTTTGATAGTCCCACAGCCTTTGCAGCAAATCTTGTCCCTCAGCTTCTCAGGGTTACAGCATACCACCGTTATGGTGACCATGTCATGCTTCTCGTCATAAACCTGGTCTCGAATTTCTCTTGTTCACAAAATTTTCAACAACCCCAAAAACAACTCAATTTGATTCTCTTTTCATTCACTTACCACACACTGTTGGTGAACTAGTTTAATTTAATTTCGTAAACTATTCCATATTGGGCATGCAAGTTTTTCCAGTACCAGAACAATAAACAGTAACGCCAAATTAATCAAAAAGAAAAGAAATGGATTGAGAATTTGGCACTCACGAGGGAATTTGCAGAGAATTTTCTTGACCTTCTTGTAGCATTTGTGGCACTGGAGATCAACCTTGAGTCTCATTATGGCGACCTGATGAATGATCGTGATCGATTAGGCAGAGAAAGAAAGAATTTGAGTTGAATTAATTGGGATGAAATTGGAAGTACCTTTTTTTCAGCCATGGGAGGAATGAAAAGAATGGAAAAGAAGTGTGAGGGGAAAGGGAAGAAGGGATGGAGAAGGGTTAAGTAAGCAACAGGTGAAAGAGAAACCAATACGATAAGAACACGTAATGTAACTGAATGATACGTTACTACGTTGGAACTTGTCGTTACATGGGAAATGGTGTGGAGGAGCAGTGCAGCAAGAAGTAGCCTTGCCGACTCTGCAATTCACCTCATCGCATTCGCATGTGCTATTTTGACTAAGGGGATGCCAAAGACTTCCTCACCCGTGCGTGTCTTGTGAATTTTGATGTTCATATTTTCACTCTATTTTAATATTTTTATTTTTATATTGTGTACATGTAAAATAATTAAATTTAGTTTGGTGATGCTCATTAATGATCGTGGGCACATCTATCCAAACAAGTTTACCAAATCCTATCATTTATTACGGTACTAGAGTTATCAAATAATTCAAATGGTTCAAGAAGGCTTTGGCTGCAATGGAATCAAAATAGAGAGAAAAAGAGAGAAATTTTTGTTTACAATTTTATTTATCTTATCCTTTAGCATAAACACTATTATTTTATTTTAAGTGGGGTCTTTTTTTTTTGTTCATAATTGGATTCACACGTTATTTTATTTTTTCATCTTAAATCAATGTAAAATAATTAATCTTTTTAGGTTTAATAAATTTGTATAATTGAATCTTTATTAAAATTATTGGTAATTACTTAAAATTTGTATATTTTTTAATTAATTTTCTATGGTTTAGTATATTTTTAATTAGATTAGAGTAATTGTCATTTTGTTTTTGGATGGAGAGGGCGGTTCAGTTTGATCCAGTTTGGTTCGATCTGATCTGGTTTGTTTCGATCATGATCGGTTCGGTATGATTCGATTTGGTTTGATCTGATCCGATTTGGTTCAGTTCGGTCCGGTTAAAAAAAATCTTGATTAAGCGACTACAATATTTTCTCTCACTCGTCAAGTTATTTGTTTCATGATATTGACTACAATCTGGAAAAAAGTGTTGATTATGAAAATGTTCGGTTCAGTTTGGTTCAATTCGGTTCAATTTGGTTTGATTCGGTTCAGTTCGATTCAATTCAATCTGGTTCGATTTGGTCTAGTCTAGTTCAGTTCGGTACGATTCGGAAAAAAAAAATATTGATTATGAAAGTGTAATATTTCTCTTTTAATTGATTATTCAACCAAGATTAGCATTTTCTCCAACTTAAGGTTAAGTTATTTGTTTCTTGATATTGACTTTAATCTAAAAGAACAAAAATATTTATTGATTATAAACGTGTAAAATTTCCCTATCAATTATTGATTATTGTTTTTTTGCATTCTTATAATCTTTTTATACTCAATGCTTCACAAATCTCATTTCACCTTTTTTTTTCTCTTTTTTTTAATATTTTTTGTCAACCCAATCGGTTTGGCTCAGTTCGGTTCGATTCGGTTCAATCGGTTTGATATGGTTTGGTTAAGTTTGGTTAAGTCTAATCTTGTTCGGTCTAGTCCAGATTGGTTTAGTATAGTCTGGTTCAAAAAAAAAATTCTTGATTATGAAAGTGTAATATTTCCCTTTTATTTGATAATTGGGTTCAGTTCAATTCAATTTGTTTCGGTTCGGTTTGCTTCACTTCGGTCCAACTTGGTCTTGTTTAGTCTAATCTGGTTTGGTCTGGTACGGTTCGATCTGGTTCTGTCCAATCTGATTCATTTTGGTCAATCTGGTCCGGTCCGGTTCAATCTGGTTTGGTTTGGTTCAAAAAAAAAAATCACCCACTGGTCAAGTTATTTGTTTCGTGATATTGACTACAATTAAAAAGAATTCTTGATTATGAAAGTGTTCGGTTCGATTTGGTTTATTTTGGTTCAGTTTGGCTCGGTTTGGTTCAATTTGGTCTAGTATGGTTCAATCTGATCTAGTTCAGTCTGCTTTAGTTCAGTTCAATTTAGTTTGGTTCAGTTCAATTTAAGGTTCACTTCAGTTCGTTCCGGTTCGGTTTGGTCCAGTAACAAATTTCATTACCTCATAGTCATTTCCAAGGTAAAAATTAATTATCATTCTCATGCCCCTCCCATACCAACAACTATTAGATTTATTTTTTATTTCATTTCTATCAAGTCTCGTGCTCATACTTATTTGTTATTCTTTTAAGATTCATGTTAACCAGTGCTCTAGCAACATTGGTTAAGGATGATTAATACACATCGAATTTTACAAAAGTTCATAGTTAATTGTTATATTAAATGAAATATGACCTAATAACTATCATTAATGCAATTTCATGTTATTTAAAGGACAAAGATGCTCATAAGTGTTGTACAATTATATTTAACGTTCACCAATGAAAGTTAAAAAATAATTAAATAATGGAACAAAAATATTTTAATGTTGCTAAAAATTAAAATATAATTAAACATAAAAAGTTTAATTTGACAAAAAAACTAACAAAAAGCAGTGATACAGATCTAAAAAGTTTATAAAATAAAAAATAATTACAGTATTAATTTCAGATTTCGTTGAGTTTCCTTTTTCTAATTTGTCAATTAACCTTTTTACAATAATCCTTTTACCTTAACAAAATCTCTTATATTAAAGAAATCGATAATATTTCAAGATTTAAAATTATTAATCATAAATACATAAGACTAGCAATATGTTAGAGAAATATTTTTTCTTGCTTATTAATAGAGACCTTAAAAATTCTAAAAAACTTATTTTTTTTTCATCATTGATGTAGGAATGTGTAAAACGGTGTAAACAGCTCAAATGCAAGCATGAAACACATTTGACATGTCAACAAAATTTCAACGTAATTTGATTAAGAGAGATATATTCATTCATTTCGAAAACTTGGAGACAAAAATGTATCAAAATTTAAAACCAGAAAGAATTCCAATTTCGTGTCAAATTACAAAGACTAAAAATATACTTAACCTTTAATAATTAAAACTTAAATTGTCAGTGTTAATTATTTAAATTATAATAGTATTAGATATTTACATATTTATAAAAATATATTATAAAAAATTTAATCTTTATAATTTTTTTAATTTAAAAAAAAAATGAACGAACTTTCAAGGTGGACTGATTTGTCAATTTGATGGCAGGTTGAATATATCAACCCGGGCCGGAGCCCATTTTGACTTCGTAGTTGTGGGATTATGGTGTGAGTTTGTCTTTATTCCTAAATTTATAACATTGTTTAAAAATTATATTTTTCAATTCAGGTTATAAGCTATATAAATAGTTTGTAACTTATAAGATAATTGAAGTAGTATTTAACTTATACATTAGAAATTAGTAAAATAAATTTCTTTAAGATAACTTCTTAAATACTTTTGTGAAAATCAAATCATAGTTAATATACAGAGAAAAATAATAATATATTTTTAATAGTTTAAATTGAATGACTATATTGTTCAATTCTTACAAAAGAGAAAGTAATAATTCATAAGCCTATAGACTGAAACAGTTAATGATAATTAGATACAAAAAAAATGTAAACGGTCTAAAAAAAGCCCGACAAAATTAGTCGGTGAACTTAACAAAATAAAGGATAAATAAAGCATTACTATGTTGGGCTACCAAAGAAAAAAAAACAGGCTATTATTTTCGGTACTTCCACAATTGGTAATTGCACCCTACACAAACACAAAGAAACTAAAATACATTTTACTACTGCACTATGTTATCACTGTTACCGCCACTGCCATATAAGAAGAGAGAAAAAAGGTGCAGAGGAAGAAGAAGAGCCGAAACATGAAAAAAAAAAGCTCTTTTTTCTATAACGCGTTTCATGTGAGGACTATTCCAAGAAGCTTGTTCTAAAATGTTTTTCATGCATTTTAGAAATTTTATTCTAGAATTCTCTTTCCAAATTCTTATCTCGAAAAACTTGTTTCAAAAAATTTCCAAAAGTATATAATCTGAAAGTCATTTAAAAAAAAAAACATTTTGAAAATTTGGTAGTGCGCAAATAAAATGTGGGAGTGCTACAAGTAATAGCGGAAAAAACAACATATTTCTCTAATCAATTTTTATGGCCCAAACCTAGAAATCCAGCCCATGCAGTTTAAACTTTAGCGAAATTTAAAATATAAATAAAATATTCAAAAAGATATAAAATTTGTGTCCATTATTCATTATGATGGAATTTAAATATCCATCAAATTAAAGCAAATATACATTCCAAAAAAAATGTAATTTTTAAACAATAAATAACTCAATCTTCAAGTAGAAAAAAAAAACTATCAGGCCCCATTCAAATGAATTTTAGTTGTAAGATTATTTTTAGACAAACTATTACCATTTTTTTTTTAATTTTGGACGACTTTTAGTTAAAAAAAAAACAATTATTTTTCTTCTCATTTTCAGTTTAAAAATTTAGCAACGCATGAGATGCTTCCACCAAAAAAAATCAAAGAGAAGATGACAGTATAAAAGTTGAGTGGGTGACAGTCACATTAACATTTTGGCAGCAAGTGCACAGTACATTGATAAATATTTTACACTAATCTCATTCATTGCCTATGATTTATCTACAATCGGAAAAATCATGAGATCTAGTAAAAAAATCATGCATCAACAATTAACAAAAAATCTTAATATAAACATTAGTTTATACTAAGCGAATTTGACAAAAGTTTTTCTCCACTTGCTTTCGGGGTCGTTGAGCGAATTCAAGCCTTAAAAAAATGTTGATATATGAATAAAAATTGTTGAACGAATTTTTCATCTATTGCATGGATTTGGCAATTTTTGTGCTCTTCCTATATTCTAGGTTGTAAATAACTAAGAAGCTTAGGTAAAAAGTTATTATATTATTATGAATGGTCCATGGTTAGGCACTAAAAGTAACCTATAGAAGATTAGATATAATTTTTATATTTACTGCTTGGGACCAACAATTTTGAGTCAATGGAGAGTTAGCAAAGTGTGTAAAGTTAGAGTTAGCATATATTGAATTTTCAGTTTGGTGACTCAAAAGTATGTTTAGAAAGTTTTAAGTTAAACCTTAAATCTTAATTCCTAAATCCTAAAAAAAATATAATTATTTTATAATGTACATATAGCATAAATAGTTATTATTATTAGGATTAAATATGTTTTTGGTCTCTCAAATTTAAGTGAAATTTGAAATTTGGAATTAATCTCTTTTCAAAATTTTTAACTAATTTAATCATTCATCTTTCAAAATATGTGAATTTAGTTCTTTTAACCAAATTTTATTAAGTTTACACCGTTTGACACATTTTAGCTTCAATGCTAACTCAAATATTATTATAAAATGCGTTTAAAATGTCAAATTAACTTGATAAAATTTGGTAAAAAAGACTAAATTCACGTATTTCTAAAAATGAAGGACTAAATTAGTATAAAATTTTAAAGAGTAACTAATTCTAAAATTCACTTAAACTTGAGAGATAAAAAACATATTTAATCCTTATTATTATTATTATTATTATTATTATTATTATTATTATTATTATTATATTCAAATTAAAATTTTGTCTAAACTTGAAATTTGTATGCGATTTCACAATAGGATTAAGTTGTTGCATTTACATCTGAGGGTGGGTGGCCCTCAATAGGGGTTCCTTACATGTTTGGCATGTACCCTAAAATGGTATTTGGCATGCAAGCATTGCCCTACCATCTTATATTATAGTTTTGGTATTCACCACCTGCATTGCCAAATCCCAAACTTTGCAAAATGTGTCCTTGCTTGTTTTTACAGTGTATCAAAATATGATTACTTTTGTAAATCATCAAATACATATATGACTATAGACTAACTTACTTTTAATGTTTTGCTTACTTTAATACCATTGTTGCTCTCATGGGGATGGCAACGGGGCGGGACGGGATGAGTTTCGCTATTCATATCCATTTTTGCATAAAAAATTCATCATCATCCTCATATCTAAACCCAACGGGTATCAAACTTTTGTCTCATTCCTATCCCCATCGGGTAACGGGTATAATCTCGTACCCATACCCGTACTAACTACTTCAATATTAATTTTTATAAAAGATCAAAATTACGGTAAAGAAAACATAATATTATCAAATATTCAATATTAGGATGATGATTGTTTCTTCCATATCAAATACTTTGAAATAAATTATAATTGTCTACATTTTAGATTAGAATACCAAATAAAATTTCATGAGAACCAAAACATTTATTAAATTTGCAAACTACAACATTGATTAACTTAGTTGATAAAATTAAAAAATATTTCAAAAAATATAAAAGGAAAACAAATATTCAAATTAAAATATATTTTAAATGTTTGTTTACTTCAATTTTTTAAATTCTAATGAATATTTTTTTTTATACACTAATAAAAGTTATAATACATCACTTGATCAAAATGACACAAAGAACAAATAATAAACATAATAATAAAATTTTGACATAGATTTTGTATCTTTTGAACTTCAATATATGTTGG
>Ga0214545_1003817_pt1 | contig 28513 bp, 17 predicted proteins | sample CNSS4metaG_FD_160064 | JGI IMG/M metagenome (GOLD analysis project Ga0214545, IMG submission 160064) | Root nodule microbial communities from cowpea collected in UCLA plant growth center, Los Angeles, California, USA - CNSS4 | ecosystem: Host-associated > Plants > Roots > Nodule | place: USA... | reverse complement strand
GAGAGTCTGTGTCGCTCAAAACCAATCCTCTTCGCTTGGGCAAGAACCTCGAGTACGTTAAGAATGTGAGTCCCTGCATGTCTCGCCTAGGCAAGACTCGCCTAAGCGAGAATTGCAGGTTCTGATACTGTTTTACGCACACAAGCACTGCACCAGAGAACCCAAATACGCTCCCAGATCACAACAATTCAATTTGACAATCTTACACTCACAAAACAGCAAAGTACAAACACCATAGCGACTCCCACTCTCACTTTTCATACCATACGAGTATACACACCACATCATAACAATCATAAGCATCAATTCACATGAAATTGGCAATAAAACAATACCCATTTACCCTACCCCGAATTCACCCCACATTCAACTCGAATTCTTTGCCAATAGATCACCAATCTCATACAAACAGACCAAAAACTTAACAACAAGGGTTCAGCTCCCCTAACCTGAATTCTTGATTGAATTTGCGAAGAGACTAGGGATTCCTTGGTGCACCAAATTCTTTGCTTCCACCTCTCTCTCTCTCTCACTCAGCCCTTGCACTCTCACTCTTCCAATCTCTGCTCTCCTCTCACCCAAAACGAAAATAGTTGCAAAAACCCCTTTCCACCTCAATTTTTGCCTTTTATATGTGTCTTATTATTGGGTTAAAGGGCTGGAACGAATTTAGGCCTTTTGGGGTGATTAAGTCTCATTTAATTACCTTTATAAGATGATTTCCAGCCCCCTCCTCCTTGGCTGCCCCTTCTAGGTTTACCGTTGCCCTCTCATATTCCCTCCAAAACTACACTAAAAAAATAAAATTCAAATTTCATTCCCAACCATGTTTGAACCCATGACCATTTAGTCACCCTTCAAGTGTATAACCAATTAAACCAATTCATATTAGTGATACATTCCAATCATGATAAGATTACAATGTCAATTCCATACCCATACATAGTATAAAAAAAATCAATAATAAAACAATCAACATATAATTGTCATACATAGGACTTGAACCTAAGTCTTCTCACACAATAAAAGTACTCTCAACCATTTGAGCTAGTACTTTTCCACGTCACATAAACCAATAAATACTGTCATAAAGGTGCTTTCTACCCACATTTATTAATTAATTAAATATTTAATTAATTAATTTTTACGGGTCTTACACTAACACAACTTTCCACTAAAACTGGAAGTTTTTAATATGCAATAATTGTAAAACAATCTCCAAAACATATAAACATGATTTCTTATCAATTGGTGTGAGTTAACCTTTTTAATGAAGTCCATAATTTACTCACGCCACCAAATGGGATACTTATCATCGAAGCCAATAAGTGTTAAACAATTTTGTTGAAATCATATAACAGCTTCTCATTTACAACATTTGATGTTCTAAAAGTATCAATCTAGTGTTGGGAAATCAAATGTGTTGTACTGAATGGCGAATAGAACAGTGTCGCGGTGAATATTTTCTGCATCTAGAACCCAATCGCATATGTAGTCTTGCCTAAACTGTTGCAGCTCCGCCTGCAATCATAAATTAAAAACTTATTACATTCAACTTAACTTTTCACATCAATACATGACATAATAATTTCCTTTTTGCACCTTGAACTTACCCCACTATAAGTAGGCATACTTTGGCCATTGTACTTTTTGTTAGGTTCCCAATGCTCAAGATATTTGAGTACCATAATACCACATTCGAATCTGAACATGAAAAACAAATTCAGTAACATTAATGATTACTTTGAATGATAAACAAACATAACAACTTACAAATCTGGTCGTTGTGGCAGCTCTTCAATGATTACTTTGAAAGTTGGTTTCTCTTTGGGTGGGGGAGACATCAGCATTGAAAACTACAGCTTCAGATTATGTGCCTTTAAACATACCAATTCAAGTAACATGTCCTATTACTTAATAGACAAAACAAACTAAAAATCAATTCCACATACTGAACAACATAACACTACTTACAATATGGTTGTCAATTTGTTTTCTCTTAGGACACTTGTGTCTTAGGGAGTCAAGCACAAATAATTTTTTCGATTCTCAATGAAGGACATAGCACCACCAGTGGTTGTTATGAAGCACGGGTGCCATTAGCTGAAAGAAGTAAATCAAGTTAGGAGCACATAATTGATACACACAAGCTCAATATAGCTAGAACAAAGAACATTAACAATACTAACATATTTTGCTGTCAAAACATCATCTATAGAAAGAAGTCAATTTTGAAAAAATTCATTGTAGTCCGGTAAAGACCACACCCGTCTGTTAACTTTCCTCTTTGCACAATTACATATCACCTTATCCTGCATAAAATATGAATAGAATTAAGTTTGGCAAACAAATTGAAATTGTGTATAAATAAAGCACTACACATACTATGTACATTGGACTAAAAATTACTCTACTAATACTCTCAGTCTGACATTTTTCCTTATACATAAAGTGGCCTGCTGCAAAGAAAATGGACTACATACACACAAAACAACAAAGTAGTCAGCACCAACCTTACCATGTCAAATTAACTTGACTCACCAATCTTACCATGTTGTCAATTCATTCACGCTGCGCAAAGTTTTTCGTTTCAGAACTAGTCAGAATCTGATCATTGATTTCAACAAATAAACATATGTCATGTGAACAAGTTTATATTAAAGTCACTAAAATAACACAAACAATAACAAAAAATAAAATTGATTCCCATTACCTTTTGATTTCGAAGTTACAACTTTATACAAAACTAACTTCTTCACGTAGGGAGCAGGTACTTGAGAAAGAGGAGTAATTGGTTCACCAACATGACTATTGGTTGAGTAAAAGGACTACTGGGTTTCACGTAAGGCGCAATGGCTAGGCTATCCGGGTTCTCATAACCCACTTCAATGTTCATCACCTTTTCTTCCTTCAACATAGCCTCTACCACCTCATAAAGGGAAGCATGGCCTTGTTCATCACAAATCTGCACCAAATTTCAGACATGTTACAAGCTTCCTACTAAAAATATTAATTATTAAATTAACAGACCTCTCTATCAGGTGTGTTGTCAGCTTCTAGATCGCCTAGCTGCTACGAAACAAAGGTCAATGCCTCAACAATTATCAATGCATCGTCACTTAAACTGGAATCAATGGCATCCTTGTGCTCTTCAACAGTTTTCTCTTCTTCAGCACTTGGGGCTCTTTCAGTAGTATTTTTAGCTTCCTCAATGCCAAAAGTTGGTACTTCAGGACTTCCATGACTTGCACCATTCTTAGATTGAGATGTTGCGCCAATGTTAGTAGATTCCAATTTTGATGCTACAACGACTTCAACAGCTTCATCAATTTCATTTGTTGCATCAACCAATATCTGCTCACTGTCAATTGCATTTGCATTTCGTTGGGCGTCTGCAGCAGCTGTGTTGTCAGCCTCAATGTTGCCCTCTTCAGCATTAACATGTAGAGCATCATCTCTGCCACCACTCACCCCAACCGCATCAGAACCAGCAGGGTGTTCCTCATCAAATCCTTGTGTTGCAGCCCTGCTGTAAAAATATCTCTTCATCCTCTCCAGATCTTCTTTCATTTCCACCAGAAATTTGGAGTTTGCATTAAGCTTCTCCAGTAATTCACTTTTCTTCTTCTTTTTTTCACTGGAGGTGCCTCATCAACCAAGATTGGAAGGTTCATTTCCTCTTGGGTTAGTGCCCAATCCATTCGAACCTGCACCAACATTGAGTTTGGATCCAAATGGCAAGTCACATTTCTCAACAAACAAAAACATAACAAACACTTGTTCATATCACATGTTATGGATTTGCAATTACAAAAACACAGGTTTGTAGTTAAATACATTGAACTCAGACTGTCAAATTAAAATTCAAGTCAATTCTGCAAATAATTTTGCATGGCTTAGCAAATACCCACTACTAAACAACCACATAATTGATTCTGTATAAGCACTCAATATATTGCACTTATGCAATTCCACACTTTGCTTAGTGCTAAATTACGAAATCATAGAAACAAATAAAAGTTCAATTTTTTCCACCACCAACATCATATTTTTCTAAATAACCTTATGTAAAAATCAATTCTAATGGGTTCGTAGTTATACACTTCATACTTAGCATAAAAAGTTCTAATACACAAGTACTCAACAAATGAATACATATATGTTGGCAATTCTACACTTAACACAACTATAAACAACATAAGGCACCTGGTTGCGTTCAAATTACTTCTTGATTCTTTCTCCTCGCATTCTTAACAACGACAAAGACAAAAATCGAGGGAAGGCAAGTGTATCAATTATATCTCCCAAAGAAATCCTCTGACACGCCCACACCTTTAACAAAGTTGCCATTATTATAATAGCTCCAAAAACAAATACATCAAGTTATTATTACAATATAAACAAATCTGTACCTGAACCACAACCACTGAGCTAGACACAAATATAGTGTGGTCATTTGATTTCTCTCTATACACTATCGATGATCTATTCAATGAAGAAATCAGAAAATTGTGAACATAACTAGCCCACCGATACGTCCTCAGTGTATCTAGGTTATCTAATAACCTAAAAGGTAGGTTTGTCAGAGTCCTAGACGTCCTAGGAAAAAACAAAACAGCAACACATACAAGCCCATAAAGTCGGCAAACATTCTCCACATCATCTGCCTCACTAACCAACTCACGCATCCTTTCAATTATGTCACTGATCTTTATTTCCTTTGAAGGAAAAATCAACACCACTTCCCCACACAAATCACTATGAAAAACAACATCATTGCCCGTTGAACTTAAGCCCAAACATATACTCACATCTAAAGTACTAAACTTAACCAACTACTACCTAACTTGGATGAATTCCCCGTTCGGAACCCACTGACTCAAAACCTCTCTTAACAAGGCACATTTGATGTTCAGCTCCTTCTTTATCCATCGGCAAGAAGAAAAAGGGGTCAATTCAAGTCTGGCACAGTGATTACTGCTAAGTAAGGCATTTTCTTCAACAATGTATTTAGTTTGGCATCGGTGCTCAATGCAGACCTAAAAAAATAAATATATTTCAACTTACAATTAACACAAAGGTCAACAATGTAACAAATATATGAAATTTAATGCATATATACATTTATTATTTAAGTTACCTCTTTGTTATCACAAGCTTTCGCATCACTCACATATGCTTTCTTTGTGCTACAAAATGTCTTTCCTCTATTCACATCCTTCTTCAATTTCTCTGATCATGAATTTCTTTTTCGTTTCCTAGCCATTTCGCTTTCAACAAAAACCAAATCAGTAACAACTAGCTTGCACCCAAAACTAAAATGTAGTAACCAAAGAAAATTAAACCCCAACAAGTAACCTCATTTCTTCCTTCCAAAACAGTAACCAAAACACTCGAACATGGATATAAATCAACCCTAAACGAAATAAGAAATCCCCTTTCAGAAACAAAATTTCAACTACATCACAACCCATCATGGCAACCAAAGATAGAAATGTCGAATGAATGATTTACTTACCGCGCAATAACTTCTTCAAAACAAAAACCAAATGTACCTCCTCCAATATTCACACCAGTTACAACAGTAGTGCAAAAATGGCAGCTTTCAAACAGAAATGAGAAGGAGAACAAGATTGAAAATGAGATTCACCCACCCCCAACTTCAGCAACTCTGTCAACCTACACTTCTTCCACCAACTACATCGTGGCCAACAATGGAATGAAAGGAATGAAACGACAAAATGGGGTTTCACCTGAGGTGAAAGGAATGAGCTTCACTGGAAGACGAAGAACTTCAGAGCAACAGGAAGACGAAGCACCTCTAACTGTAATGCCACTTGATTGTTTCTGCAACACAAGGTAACTGCTATCCACTCCTCACACGAACACAAAAACCTTCATTCTCTCGCGCTTCTTTCAAAACATGGCTTACGTGGATTTAAAAAAAAAATTCTCTCATTGTTGTAAGACCCAAGAAATTTAAATAATTAATTAAATAATTATTTAATAAATACGGGTAGTATGAGCCTTTAAGGCATTTAATGCGGAGTGCTATGACGTGGAAAAGTACTAGCTCAAGTGGTTGAGAATACTTTATTGTGTGAGAGGACTTGGGTTCGAGTCCTATGTATGCAAATTGTATGTTATTTTAATTTGTGCATTATTTTTAATGATATGTTTGAATGTGGATAGTGATACTGTAATCCTAAAATTTTAGGAATTATCACGAGACATGTATTGGTTGAATTGGTTGTGCATTGGCTTTGTAATTGAGTGGTTGTGGTTACAAACCTTGCTAAGAACGAATTAACTCTCTTTTTGCCAAATTTTCTTTTGGCATGGATATGAAAGGGTTTAGGAACCCTAGCAGCCAAGAGAGACAGCTTAAGGGGGCAACCAAAGGAGCTGTAAAATAACAATAATGGGCTTTGAATAGCCACTAATCCCATGATTAAGTCTAGAATTCGTTTTGGGATCATTAACCCTCATTAAGGTGTAATTAAGAGAGAGTAAATTGGTCAGAATAGGGAAATTTCGAGATTGCAATTCATAAGTGCTGGTGAGGGAGGTATTCAGAGGAATCATTGGTGTTTTGGGAGAGGGACATCTGAGTTCTTAAGAAATAGCAAAGAGAGGCCCTTGGACATCATAAAATAAAGGCTAGGAGACCAATTAAAGTGAAGATTTCCAAGTAAGAGGAGTTGTCTTCGTGTGTTTCTATTATATATAATATACATTGCATTGTGCGATCCATATTATATGAAAATTTCCCCTATCTGTGCCATTTATCGCAAGTTTATGGGTTTTCGCCCAGAAACTGCCTGACGGGTTTGAGTATACTGCCAGGTGACACATCAGCACTAACCCAGTTTTAGGTTTTGTGACATAAGCTGCCTGGCGGCGACATGGAACCGCCAGGCGATGCGTGTTGGCTTTCACTGTTTCATTGTGTTACTGCGAATTTTATGAATTTCAGAACTTCCCATTGTTTCTTTTATGTTGTGCGATTGTATAATGCCATGATATATTTACTGTTTGGGTGCTTGCGAGTTTAATTTGGAATATGGACAAGGAGAGTTTGTATTAAGACCAAGAGGTCATTTTGAATTCTGGATTCAAGGAAGATTAAGATGTGATTAGAAGTGTTTGATAGGGTGGTATAATACTAGTGGGATGGGTCTAGTAAACCATGTAAGATTGTTGTATTCTGTTATAATTGGATGCTGGATCAAATTCTCGGAATTTGATATTCTTCGCAAGTACAAAAATCTGGGATTTGTACCCATGATCTGATGTACCGCTTGGCGGCCAATAAGATTGGCCACCAGGCGATAGTGAGTAATCAGGGTTGTTTTGGGAAGCTTGGAGTAGTGCCTGGGAGAGAGGTGAATGGTGAATCCAAGGTGGGAGGAATTTCGGTTCGATTAGATGATAAGAGTGGAGGAATAGGAATCTAGTCATTGTGTAGATAGTGCATGATGTGGGGAGGGTAATTAGGATGCATTGATGTCAATTAGGTAATGGAAACTTTAGTGAGGATAATAAATCTGATATAAGAAAATGGTGGCAGGAGAGAATAACCAGATTTAAATAGTGAGTGTATGATCTTGGGTCTTAGTAGGACAATTAATAATGGTTGAAGGATAAAAGAATGTATTAAATTGGTTAAGCATAAGAATTGGAGCTGAATGGAAGTATATGACAGTGGACTTAGAAAATTATTTTGATATGAGCTCGTATAGCCTAAGGTGGCAACTGAATTATAACTTTCAGATTGGAGTAATTTCATTTGGTTGGATTAGGCAATTTTTTTAAGCTTGATTGAACAATTATGCTTGGAAGGAGAACTTGGTGAATCACATAGTTAGAATAAATGAACATATGAATGAGATATAGGGAGTTAAAGTGATAGTGGGATGGCTGGAAACTAGCAGGTCCTGAAAAGCAATGTGTAATATACCTTTCGAGCAATCGGGATAGGAGAACAAGTCATTTTGGGGTGCCAAAAACCAGCAGATTCGCTACTGATATAGCTTGGCGACACTGGTAGTTGCGTTAGGCGATAGGAGCTCTAGGGAAGCCTCTGCACCGCGTGGCGCCTGGCGGCAGGGTGTGCTCTGCTAGGCGACAAACCCTAAAATAGTGGGTATGTTTGGAGCATGGCGCCTAGCGGCGAGGAGGTTCCACCAGGCGGTCTGTGCAGGTTTTGCCTAGCGGCGCTTAGGTTGCGCCAGGCGATAAAGCTGCAATTTGGACTTGCGTGCGTTGCTTTTAAGCGGTGATGCTATACTTGGATCAGGAGATGTTGTACCATGAGCGAGTAGGTTCATGGATGGTGGTGAACATGTGATGATATGAGTGGGGAGGTTCATATCCAGTTACTCTCGTGTGGGGATACGAGCGAGGTAGGTTCGTATGTTCCGTGCTCACACTTGAGAGATGCTGCGTGCATGGAGGTACGTAGCTGGTGGATCATATATGTTGGACTACCGGCGGGCAGGTGCGTAGAGCAGGACTACGAACGGGGAGGTTCGTAGAGTAAGACTACGAACGGGGATGTTCGTAGAGGCAGGACCACGAGCGGGCAGGGTCATGGATGGTGGTGAACATGTGATGATATGAGCGGGGAGGTTCATATCCAATTACTCTCGTGTGGGGATATGAGCGAGGTAGGTTCGTATGTTCCGTGCTCACACTTGAGAGATGCTGCATGCAGGGAGGTATGTAGCTGGTGGATCATATATGTTAGACTACGAGCGGGCAGGTGCGTAGAGCAGGACTACGAGCAAGGAGGTTCGTAGAGTAGGACTACGAGCGGGGAGGTTCGTAGAGGCAGGACCACGAGCAGGCAGGTTCGTATGAGCATCATAAACCCTGAATTTGAGGCTAACTATCTGTGTGTTGTGAAGGTTGAAAAGTCTTGGGGATAAGGTCTTGGCCAAGAACTAAATAGGATGAATAAGATGGGTGTATTGCTTACATTTTGTTATGTATATGTTGTTTTTATTTTTATAAGCTCACCCTTTCTTTTGTGCTTGGCGATGATCGTGTAATTATTTACACATGAGCATATGATAATACAGGTGATGTTGTGGATGGCTAGATGACGGAGAGAGGACTAGCTTGGGGACTTGAGCTAGGGATTTTACCATGTTTTTTTACTATTGTATTGGATTTTGGAAATTTTAATACTTTTATTACTACTATTTCATAATTTCTGGCGCGTTTGGAAATAATAATATTGCGACGTTTGAATTTCATTTTTATAATTATTTATTTAATTAAGTAGTATTTCTTAGGGATGTTACAACTGTCACGTCAGGTAGTGAGAGAAGTTGTTAAAAATGGATTGTTAAAATATCATATTCCAATGTCATATGCTCCCCATATAATTTATTTACATAATTATTAATGTCATTAGCAACAATGAAAACAAGAGTAAATATTAAACCAAATACAATGAGCATAAATATTTATGAAAAACAACAATTCACGTATACTTTCTAATCTGTTTGATTATTTAAAAAAGTTATTAATTTATCCATTTCCAACAAAACCAAAATTTTCTAATTTGTTTGGTTATTTAAAAAATTTTATTAATTTATCCATTTCCAACAAAACCAAAATGTATAAGTAAATTATTTTTCAAGTTTATATTCATTATACGTCTTACGTGACTAAGAATCTTCAACATAGTCTTCTTAATTTGAGAAATCTTTCACATAATACTTCTCAGATTAAAGTTACACATGACATACGCTATTCTCTAAAAAATTTATAAACTCTCTTTAATAATAAAATTACTTAAAATAGTTCAGTTCACAACAATAATAATATATTTAAATAAATAATAGAAATAATAAATATATTAAAAAATAGTAATAATATATATTAAACTTGATTTTAATATTTTATATTTTGAAATATGTTTTTTCAAGGTTCAATAGAAAAACAACACTAAAAATGAAGAAGAGAATCTAATTCATAATATTTCAATTAAGAGCAACAATAATTCACAATAAATACATTAATAATTCATCATAACAACAATAATGTTATAAAATAAAACTAATAATAGAAAGAATAATAAAATGAATAATAGTGGATAGAGAGAAACTTTTATGTGTCATATTATTGGTAGGAAGAAGAGTCATATTTATACTTATAATTTATAGTATAAAATGTAACTCATTAAGGATACAAATCAAATAGTTAATACCAAATATTTAAATCTTTAAACCTCATAAAGAGAGTAAATAATCATATAAGTAATTCTAGTAAATCAATCAATGATATCAATAAGCGATCATTAATTCGCGATCATTAATTCTTAACACTCTCTTCCCTTGGGTGTCCATTGATAAGAGAATATGTTTCATTAAAACCTTACTAGGAAAAACTCTTTGGGATAAAAACTTAGTGAAGGAAAAAGAGTACAACATTCTATATTCTTGAATAGAATATTGTTCATCACATATTATATTTCTCCCCTCTCATGTAAACTCGCATCATTAAAATGGCAAAATCAAATCTTGTGAACCATTACTCAAAAGTTCTCTTTGGTTTGTAAATAAACTTGTCAAATTTTCACATGAACAAATCTTTTGGATCTTTATATCACCATTTCAATAAAACAATGCAATGTTGTCTTCATATATGATTGTTGATTCCATTTTTTTCGAGGATAAACCACAAGTTTGTCGCACATATTGAATTATAGACCTTAACCAAACACATTCACGACTTACCTCACATAATGCTAAAATTTTGCATGATTTTATAATGTTGCTATTATGGTTTGTTTTAGAGACTGCTATGAAATCATTGTGTTACCACATGTGAACAAATATTTTGTTTGTGATCAACCACTATGACATTGTGAGGATCTGATAAATAATATGCATCTGCATAACCCATTAGATATGATTTTGAATAATTTGGATAAAATAAGCCCATATTCGTAATACTATTAAAGTAACAAAGTATATAAGGTACTTCTGGACCAAAAAGATCTTCATTTTCTTGAGGTATAAGAAGAGCCTTTATCAACATCTAACAACCTCATAGCCATTAGAGCGTATAATGGATGTGACTTATCCATTTAGAATCTTTTAAGCACCTTAATTATATAAGCATCTTGATGTATAAAAACACATTTATTTAAATACTTAATTTCTAATTTCAAACAAACTTTGGCCTTAGAAGATCCTTCATCTCAAATTCTTTCTTTAAGCAATCAATTGTCTTTGTGAGCTCATTAAGAGTTCTAAAAATGTTTATGTCATTTACATAAACAACAATTATGGAAAATTTGTTTTCTAATATTTTCATATAAATACAAGGACAAATATGATCATTTTTATACTTTTCTTTTAACTAGTACTCACTAAGACTGTTATACCACATACATCTTAATTGCTTTAATTAATAAAAGGACTTGTTCAATTTTATTGAATAAGCCTTTTTAGAATTTGTCTTGTTGGACAAATTAAATCCTTCGGGGATTTTCATATAAATATCATCAAGAGAATTGTACAAATATATTGTAACATCATTTTGTTAAATATAAACGCAAACCTTTTTGTGCAACGAGAATAGTCAAATATCAAAATATTGTTGCATCAATACTATTGAATATGTCTCTTCATAAATCAATACCATGTTTTTTTGTGAAAACCCTTGAGCAACTAATCGTGTTTTGTATCTAACAATTTCACCATTCTTATTTTGCTTTTGCACAAAAATTCATTTGTACCTAACGGGTTTCACACCCTTAAGTGTCAGGTAAAAAAACCTTTCCTTTAACATGCAAAACTAATTATGTTTCTTTGTATCTTTTCATTTTGGCCAATCATTTCTTTATCGACATTATTCAATGATCATTGGTTCTTGATCTTCATTGTCAATCATAACATTCATCGCTATATTATATGCAAAAGTCTCATCAATGTTGACTTCATTTTGGTTCCATATTATATGATTTATGACATAATTTATTGAAATCTCATCGTTTTCAACAATTTCAAGTACCTGAGGTTCTTCTAGAACAAATCTTTAATTATATCAAATAATCTTTTGGGATTTGCACCTTTTCGATTAGGTCATCAAGCATTTTAGCTTATTTTCTCATTTGAGAGTTCTTATCTTTGGAACCAATAGGCCTACCACACTTCAAGCGTGTCTTTGGAACCAATAGGCCTACCACACTTCAAGTGTGTTATGAATTAATATCAAATCTATTTGAAGCATTAGCAACTAATATATATGTTTTAGTTACCATTTCTGTTGGTAAAAAATATGGTAATTGATTGACTAATATTGTAAAGGAAGTATCTTTTGAACTTCCAATTCACATTCTTTTGTAGGATGATCAAGATAAAATAATGATAATTCATTCCAAGCAATATCTTTTATCAATTGTTTTCTTTCTCCCCGTAATGTTGGAAAAACTTATTTATCAAAATGATAGTCGAAAAAATAAATTGTAAATAAGTTTGTTGTTGATAGTTCAACATATTTTATTATTGATGGAGGGTCATATTGATCATATATTCTCTCAATCATATTTGAGGACCCATCATAGTCCCTTTTGGTGGGGAAAATGGAACATATGCACCACATCCAAAAATTCTTAAATGAGAAATATTAGGTTACTAACTGAAAACCAACTGCATAATAAAGTATTTATGATAACTTGATGGCTTGATGTGAATCAATATTGTAGCATGTAAAATTGCATATCCTCAAGTAGCCATTGGAAAATTAGCTCTCATAAGTAATGGTCTTGCAACTGTTTTTAAATGTTTTATTAACTATTATTCAAGCCCACTTTTAGTATGAACATGTGCTACTGGATGTTCAACTTCAATTCCAATTGATATACAACACTCATGAAAAACATGTTATAAATTCACCAACATTATCAAAACGAATTTTCTTAATCGAATAATTTGGGAAGTTAGCTCTTAAGTGTGCTAATAACTTTACAAATGTCTGATTGCGAGTTGATAATAAAATTAGAAACAACTAAATAACAAACACATAGAAAGGCATTATAAAGATTTAGTGATGAATTATGCAATGGATTTTCAGATGAACAATATAATTTGAAAATATGGAATAATGAGATGGGCTGAAAGACACACATAAACATATAAGAAAACAATATGAATTACAAAACACAAAGATGGGTTGAAAGACATAAGAAAAACCCATTTGAAAAGGATACTTACTTGGAGTGGTGTAAGATATTCTATGATGGGTTAAAGCCAACACTTTTATTTTCACTTGATAAGCTCCTCCCTAGGACTTAAAGCTTCTCTAAACTCTTAAAAGGGACTTGAAACCAATAAATTTAACCAATGACACTATATATGTCTCCACCAAAGCTTGGAAGTCAGGGAGTAAAGAGTGAATTGAAAATCAAATCAAATAGGTGAAAAAGATGAAAGAACACACCACCTTAAGATGCATTAAGGATTAGTACATTGTTGATTTCTCGAAGGTAAGAGTCTAGTTAAGAAAATTAAAGTATCAAGACAGTAGCGGATCTTGACTAAAAATGTTGGAGGGGCCAAAGTAATATAATTTTGAGATCATTATATTTTGTCATTAGTATAATGCTTCAAAAAATGGCTTATTTACTAAACAATTTGATCATTAGTATAATGTTTCAAAATATGTGAAGAAGTATAGTCTATCTTGTCTTCATCAATAGTTTCTTTTTCTATCACTTTTTAATAATGAATTTATTCTTTTATTCTTTATCAATATACTTTTTTTTTTGTACATAATATTAAAAAATAATTTATCATAATTTAATAAAAAATTGAGGCATATAATTATTAAAAAAATATTATAATTAAGTCACAGTTAAAAATCGATTATGAAAAAATACATGATATATTTTTTTTCTATATTCATAAAAAATGAATAGACAAAAAGCTAATGAGATAAAAAATAATGTTTTCATTATCAAGTGAGACAAGTGACAAGAAAGGAAGAGGATAAATGAGAAATGAAAGCAAAAATAATGAGTTTGTGTCTAACTTTTTTTTCTTCTTAAAAATGAAAAAGAAAATATATGAGAGTGAGAGATTATTACAATTTATGAAAAAACTAAAAAGACAATAAGAAGGAAATTAAAAATTATCTTAATAAATATTTGGTTTAAGTACTCTTTTGATTTATGTTTTCATTTAAAAATGTTAAGTTGGTCATCCAATTTTTTTAGCCTCAATTTGGTCCTAATTTTTTTGAAAAACTAATGCAATTTGGTCTTTTACTTAAATTTCTTGAAACGAGTTGATGATTCTTTCATTAAAATTGAAACTCTTAATATGGATGATTTGCTTTGTTGATGTAATTAATATAATCCTAATGTCAATTTTTTGACAAAAACAGGAATCAAAAGAGAAATTAAAGCTAAATATTTTTATTATCTATTAACATTAAATATTGTGCTTTATAAAAGAAATAAAAAAAAATACATAATTTAGTTTTCATCAATTCCTAAAATATATTATTACCTGTAATTTAAAAAATTCAATAAATTTTTAATATTATATATATAATTAAAAAAATTTCAAAATTTTGTGGGGACCATGGCCCCTCCCTATCCCCATAAACATCTACCCCTGTATCAAGACTAAGGATGACTATAGGGCGAGACAGGTGTGTGTTTAACTATCTCATCTTCACCTCCAAAGTAGGAATTCACCATCATCCTCATTTGAAGTAAAAATTTATTTCCATCCACATTCCCTTACCTAATTGATTTTTGTTTCATCTTCATTCTCACTGGGGAATGAGTATATCCATACAACACCCAAATTTGTAAGACCCGTTTTTCTTTTGTGCCTTTTCTTTAAAGGGCTGCCCCATCTTGTGGGCCTAAGGGCAGACCCAAAGGGGAGGATCAGACCTAATATGCCCCAAAACCCTAATTCTGTGTTTTTTTCGTAAAACAGAACCCTTGTGCCTCCTTGAGCAGCCGCACTCTCCGTTAGGGTTTGCCTTCTCGCCGCTTCCAAGTCCGCTCAAGCTGTTTCTACTCCACGTAAGTCATCCTACATCTCATGCCGCTCAATTCTTGGTGTCCTTCCATGTTTTACCCAACTAAGCCTCTGTGATGATCTTACCGTGTGTTATTTCCGTGTTTTTCCAGCTCCTAAGAGTGCTCCTTGTTCTGTTGAGTCTGTGTCTACCATCGAGGTCCCGTATTAACCCTTTCCAGGTAAGGGAAGCTAGACCTTACCATATCTTCGGTAGAATTTGTTTGTTTTGATGACTATATGATGTTGAGCGGCCTGTGTGTGAAAATAATCGGTTGGAAATGCCTGTTGGACTACGTGGGTGTGTGTGGGTTATTGTCGCTCGAAAGAACAGTGGCGGACACTGGTTTTCTCGCCCAAGCGAGCATGCCTCGCCTAGGCGAGACTGACAGAGGCTCGCCTAAGTTTTCCTGCACGAAAGGCTGGCTTAGTTTTTGAGCGAGGTACAATCTCGCTTAGGCGAGAAGGGGCTCGCCTGAGCGAGATCCCGCAGAAGGCGATGTCCCCTTGTCGCGCTCTCGCCTAGGCGAGATGGGATCTGCCTGAGCGAGAGGGTCCCCCTCGCCTGAGCGAGCCCTGTTAGCTTGGGCGAGGTAGCAGGCAGATTTTTGATGTTTTTGTTGAGTGATTCACTGATGTGTGGTTTGTTATCTGACCCAAATGCTTTACTAGAAGGGTTGCATGATGATGGCATGATTAATATGTTACATTTGAAATGGAAATCGCATGTTAGTTGATTGGGTATGAATTGAAAAGCATGAGTTGTATGAATTGTTGATTTTACATGATATTTATGTTATGGGAAACTCTTGATTGGTGGGTGGAACATGTTTAAAGTATGAGTAGGGCATAATTCTATGACTCTTGTAGTGAGAGATCTTGGTGGCACCTCATCGGTTGGACGTAATTCCATGGACCTCTTAAGGGGAGTCCCTGGTGGTGCCTCGACAAAAGGACGTAATTCCACGGGGGGTCGTGGTGGTGCCTCAGGGCCAAGGCGTAATTCCACGAAGGCCACATGGTGGTGCCTCCTTTAAGGGTATAATTCCGTGAAGGCCTCACGGTGACGCCTCAATGCTAGGACGTAATTCCACTGCCACATGGTGGTGCCTCAGGTACATATCCGGATAGTCAAGTCTTAGGTTTGATATTGATGAGTACTTCACATGTGGGAGTCTGCTATGTATGTTTGAATGTTAATGGTATGTTGAGTGCATGATATGATGACTTCTTCGCTAGCTTACCCTTCTGCTTGCTTGTGTGTTATGTGTGGACTCTACCTTTGCGATGATCATCAACCTTGTTGATGGGAGCAGATGTGAGAACTCCTGGTAGTGATGATGGTAATAGGGATGCTGCAGCTTGACGTACTGGACAGGTGTTGGGCCCACTGTGGGGCCCATTACCGGCGGATTCTATTATTTATGTTTTCTTGTACGAACAAGACCTAGTATTCTTAATTGTGTTATGTTCAGTATATTTCTGGTTGAGCCATGTGAGGCTCCTTTTTCTTGTAATCCGGCTTTTTGACGTGTTGTATACATTCCTACCCTAAACCCCGTACTCTCTGATTATTCAAGTATGTGATGTTTTATTAATTGAAGTTATTCAGTTTTTGGGACGTTACAAAATTCACTACTTTACTATTCTAAATAAATTAAATAATATTTTTACAAACATAAAAACCACAACAATGAAAACATGATATCATTAAGTATTTAATGTCAAAAAAAGATACACACTTTTTTTCTCCAATGTTAAATATCAATAAAGAAATTGTAATTTATAAATATCAATAAAAGTATCAAATAATAATTTTTAAATAATTATAGAAAAAATAAAAAATAATTAAATATGTGCAATGTTACAGGTTAAAAATGTAGATGGATACAAGGATAAGAGTATGGGCTGAGAATACAACAAATATACGTATGATCGCGGCTGTTCATTTATATATATATATATATATATATATATATATATATATTAATATATTTATTCACTATTAAAAAAGACGAATTTAAATATATACTATATACCGAAACATGTTTATTTGCTATTCTTATACCATCAATGTCAGAGTCTTATTTCTTTACTTATAAGTTAAATATTATAAACGAAGTGCTATAGAACTATAAGGTAACTTAAAAAAAACTTTTTATATTGTGCAAAAGAAGCTGAACAACTAATCTAAAATTATGTTAGTTGGTTGAGAGGATATGAATTAACTTTTTGTTCTAGTAGGTTATATTACTCTATGAGACTTGATAATTCTATTTTTTTTTTTTAACTTCTGTAATGATAATATACTGAAGGCATGAATTAACTCACAGTACTATTAGTCTATGAGGCTTAATATGTTATTCTATAACATGCTATAAAGTTCTATGATATTCCAACATATTTAGAAACAAAGAGTCTAAATTTTTCAGAGGAAATTTTTATTTTATGCTTTTTAATACCCTTATATAATTTCTTTATTCTTACTTTTATTACTCTCTCTAAACCTTTATTTCACGTTTTTCCTTTTATCTTTTAATACTTAGTTTTCTTTTGAGGCTGTCCACACATTTTTTTTTACAATTTTTCTCGTAATATTCTAATGACGGTTTCTTTTTATTTTAATAGTAACTGTTTTTTAACTGTGTTAATTATTTTTATCCCTGAACACATAACTACCACAGTACTATATTTGTACCGATACCTGTATAATTATTGTAATATTTATATTATTATTCTAAAACTTTTTTATTTGAAATATTGAATATGTTTTAATACTAATAATTTAAATATAAAATATAGATATATCAAATTATATATATATATATATATATATATATATATATATATATATTTTTATTTTTTTTTAATATATACAGGATCAATCAATTTAGTTAACAATCTATCCGATCCATCAATTGACTCTTAGTCTAGGATCTCAATTGATTTAATAATGGATGGATTTTGATAATATTGCATCCAATACTATAAGTTTTTTTGGAAGTCTTTTTGAGTTGAAAGAAGAGGAAAAATAAAAGGGATAAAATAAGTGAAAAAAAGATTATACTGTCGTGATTCATATTTATTAATTTAATAGATCGAACTGACTAAAAACTTAATTTAAAAAATGTACTTTTCTCTTGAATCTAAAGTGTAATATTGTTTATTCATGCACGTGAATGCACAGGTTCTCATAATTAATTCTAAATAAAATTATTTATTTATGTTTTAATTTGAGTTAATGAAATATTTGCAAGCATGATATTCAAGATTAAAAATAAAAGATAGACTATTTTATGATATTAAGTTATGATTACGCTAATCTCATGAAATAAAATTATGATTTTCTACTAGAAGGAATAATAATCGGGTGTGTAAAAGTCTAAATCCCGTTTTTTTTATGTTATCCTTGCCGTTTAGTTCATTCAGGCAACAAAAAAAAAAGAAGGCAAGAAGACGAGTGCAGTTGTTTGACACTTCGCACTCTCTTTCTTTGGCTTCCAACGGTCCAACTTTGACTCTCTTTGTTCTTTCATCAACTTCCTCTTCTTCCCATGGCTTCGCAACATTCCCTAAACCCTAGAACAACTCCTTCACCGCTCTGTTTCTGATTCGTTACTCTCTCCATTTACGTTGCCACTTGCGACCATCACCATGAGCTGGACCGTTGATCCCGCGCTCTTCGCTTTTCTTTTTCCCTCTCTATGGGAGATCAAAGTCGCTGTCGCGGCCTCTGTCTTCGTCATAATCGCCTATCGCTTCTTCACTGCCCGAACCGCACATTTCCACACGGATCCATCGCTTTCCGACAATTCTGCCGCAGTCGATGTCGCCGACGATAAGGACAAGGACAAGGTTATTTTCGTTGTTTTCTGAGTTCTTCGGTTACTTCCGCACTTCCAATGCGTCGTTATTATTTATATGTGTTTTTAAAATCATGGAAGAATTTCGGAGATTCGTTTTTTTTTTTAATCTTTTCTGAGGATCACTTGTGTTGTGTTCTATAGAATGATCTTGCAGTTTAATATTGAATTCCTTTTATTTTTTTTTGTATGGTTTTAGCCGAATTGATCAGTTTCCCTGAAGTGAAGCAGTTATGTGGATTCAATTGTGTTGAGTTCGTTATAATTGTGAATTGTGATCACCAGTTCGTTATTTGTTTGTAAAGAATGGAAGTACTGGTAGTGGCTTGAAATCCTCGTGATAGTTGCTTCACGGAGAGATTTTTAACTTGTTGACGTTCAATTTTTCTCTACTACTAGTTGGTTAGCATCGTAAATTGTGATCACTGGTTCATTTTCACATGTGGCTTGTCAAAAATGGAAATGCTGTTAGGGTTTATAACTTAGTGGATCAAATTTTTTGCTAGTTACTTCATGGAGTAATTTTGAACTTGGTTGTCATTCAGTTTTATCTCTGCTTGGAGTTCCTTAGGATTTGAATTGCAATCACTAGTTATTTTGAATTTGTGTCAAGAACAAAAATACTGTCTGGGTTTATAACTTAGTGGCTCTAGATTTTCCTGTTAGTTGTTTTGTGGTGTAATTTTTAACTTGTTGACATGCAGTTCTGCATTATTTTTGTAGATGGAGCAGCCTAAAGTGGATTCTCAAGCCAGTTCAGCGTACCTGATCAAGGTATAGGTTTTCTAGCAATGTATAATCTGGACCTCCTTCCCCATGGAAGAAGGCAACTTGTCTTGCACTGTATGTATGCTGGAATTTATTGATGATATGTGAATTTGTTTTCAAATTCTCTTTGAAGTTAGAACTTTTGGCTGCTAAGAATCTTGTTGGTGCAAATTTAAATGGCACATCGGATCCTTATGCTATCATCACATGTGGCAATGAAAAGCGATTCAGGTTTGCTGATCTAGTTATTTCCCTCTTTTATTTGAATTTATCGGTCCAAAAATCTATGGGGAAGAGGAAAATTGTGTCTTAAGAGGAGGGGGAAGGGGATTTTTTTCCATCTGAAGCCATTGGCGTTTTAGTTTAGAGCTCTCTACTGTAAATCAGCCTCAGTTCTCCTACTTTCTTTTGTAGAGAAATTTAGTTTGTAGCTAATATTATTTGTACTTTGCAAGTTTAGGATTAATTAGGAGGAGGAATAATACTGTGATGCTTGGGAATAAGTGTACAGCACCCATATATCTATGTGATTGCACGCATATACATATGTATATGTATTGTTTTCATAAAGATTTTTTTACTTTAATACACATAGTTTCTGAATTGACCATAGAATGACAAGAAAATAAGGAATGTGTGCTGTTAGAGTCTGTTTTAGAGGTGTTAGAACGGATAGGATAGTACTTTTCTCATGCTCAGCATATTTTCTCAAAAGAAATATTTTTTTCTCAACATTGTTTATTGGGCCCTGGTGTGCTGATGCAGTTCCATGGTCCCTGGTTCAAGAAATCCAATGTGGGGCGAGGAGTTCAATTTTTCTGTTGATGAACTTCCTGTTCAGGTATCTCTGACTTCATCTATCTAACTTATGTGTCGAATTGGAGTAATTATCACCTATTCATGATATTTGTTTTAATTTTAAATTTTTCTTCTAAGAACATGCTTAGTATTCTTTTCTTTCTGCTTGTTTTACCTCGATTTATGTCTTAGAGGACAAATTTACATTTAATGTAATAATATATATGTTTTGTTGTGGATAATGCTTCTATGTAATTGTTTTGATGTATGAGTAGATTTTATCTCATGGACAATGCGACCTATTGACTACAATGAAATGACTATTTTATTTCCAATGTAATTAATAAAAAAAGATTTGTCCAGGAATAACACATTAGAGAGAAATTTGGGGCAACAACTTAGGTGGTTTGGGCATATGTGGTGAAGACCTGTAGAATCCCTAATAAAATAAGGAAAGAGTAGAATAGATGGAGGAGGATAGTTGGTAGGATATAAGGAGAGGGGGGATGGATGTTCATTTTATAGATTAAGCATTAGCTCTTTGTGAAAGGAAATCTTTTGTGGAGGGGAAACTCTTGGAGGACAGAGTGCTGTCTTCTTCTTGTTGTTGTTTGTAACTAATAATCTTTTACTTATTGGATTCTGGTTTTGTATTTTCAAATAAAATTTAAGTCTTAAGTTAGTTTTTAGCTTTTAATTTGGTGTAAATATGATCGTGGTCCAACTGATCTTTTTAGTCCTTTTAATTAAGAAAAAAAGAAACTTCTTTAGTCCTTCTACCCAAACACATCTACCTAAATGTCATCAAAATTAATACTTTGAAAGGAAAGTAAATGGGGTATGGTGTTTGATGATAAGAATGCAAAATTTATCATGTCAGTGACTTGTGATCCATCAGCCATAAAGTGAAATGTTTGACAGTAATTGGGAGGGACAAACAAGCTTTTTTCCAATTACTGGAACTAACATGATTAATTTAAATCTGGAGGACCAAAAATTAGCTTACTCCAAATTTGAGGGTTTAGTGTAGAAATACATTTTCTTTTATAAACTCAGACAAAGAAAACTGATGAGAAGAATAATGAAAATAAATATGCCTATGCAAGCGTAACTTTCTGAAGCTAATTATAGTGGTCAAACATATTTTTTTTGAGCATGTTCTGGGATTGGTATCTATAAAGGAGTGTCAGCATAACTTGCACTATGTCAGACAAGCTTCTTATTTGACAGATTATATCTATTATGTAGGTTTTCGTGAAACTGACTTCTTTCCCTGCTGACGTAGCAGATCAATGTCACAATTTATGATTGGGATATAATTTGGAAAAGTGCTGTTCTTGGTTCAGTGACTGTTCCGGTTGAAAGTGAAGGTCAGACTGGTGCAGTGTGGCATACTTTGGATAGTCCATCAGGGCAGGTAACCTCTTGTCAGAAGAAATTATTTTGGTTCTATTACTTTTTTATGTCTCAAAAGTATGATTATTAACATGTAACTGCATGGCAGGTTTGTCTTCATATAAAAACAATAAAACTATCTGGGAATTCTTCCAGGTGAGCCTTTTGGTATTATTTTAAAAAAAATGTATGTATTATATAATTTATGTTGGTGCTACATACTTTGGGTGTTATATTATTATTGTTAGAATGGGTAATCTTAAATAGGCTTTATTGAAATGATGCTGTGTTCTGTATGCTATACCTAGTTTCTAGGTATGACCTTTCTCATTCTTTTCTCTTCCCTCTCATTCATTTTATCTGAACTACAAATGTCATTATAAATATGAGAACATAAGAGAGGGGAATCATTCATTCTCTATTCTTTTGTATTCATCTCAATTATTATTATTATTACTATTACTATTATTATTATTATTACTGGTATATGATTATTATTATTGTCATCATTTATTGGTCTCTTTCTTATAGTCATAATTGCTCTTATAGGATAAATGGATATGGAGGAGCCAACCCCAGAAGAAGGATCCCACCCTTGGAAAGACAGGGGCCCACTGTAGTCCATCAAAAGCCAGGGCCTCTTCAGACAATATTTTCTCTTCATCCAGACGAGGTTACTGATGGAATTTGTTCTGGTTAACAATTACAAATATAGAATTTTGCTGATCTGACAATTTAGGCATATTTTTCAGGTTGTTGATCATAGTTATTCTTGTGCACTTGAGAGGTCATTCTTGTACCATGGTCGTATGTATGTCTCAGCATGGCACATTTGTTTTCACTCCAATGTGTTCTCAAAGCAAATGAAGGTAAGACTGTACTTCTGTTTTGTCAAGTACTGAACACTATAGCATACTGCATTGTTTCTTGTTCAAGGTTGTTGATTCATCATCCATGTTGGCTGTTTTAGTTTTATGATTTTCTGATAATGTTTCAAGATTAAAAATTTGAGTTGAGAGTGGTTTAGATTTCTTGTGAAGTTTCTTGTTTGGAGAAACAGTTGTATTATTAGTCATATGGTTTGCCTAGACCTTTATTTTTTATGGAACTGTATTATTGATATATATTACTGTTGGAAAAAAGCCTTTCTCATACTTATCGACACTGCCAATCTGTTATTTGTTGTCATTCTTTGTTTTTTTTTTTTTTCTTTTTTTTTTTTTTTTTTTTGCATTTTTAGTGTTTTTTCTAGTTTTGGTTATAATGTTAATTTCTTTGGAATATTTGACAGGTGCGTATTCCATTTGAAGATATAGATGAGGTATGATCTCAAACTCTTTTTTTCTTCCCTTCCTTACTAAATATTTCAGTGAAATTAAAACTTTCATCTGGTGTAACTATTCTACTTTTTCTTAAAGATTCGACGGAGTCAACATGCATTTATTAATCCTGCTATAACAATTATACTTCGCATGGGTGCTGGAGGACATGGTGTCCCTCCTTTGGGAAGCCCTGATGGTTAGTAATTTGTTTGAAACACTTAGTTCTTTATTTACTCGGAGGAACTTTATTTCTAATTCGTGATTCAATTCACTGCATATCCTGATTTTTTGTAAATATGTCAATCCAATTAAACTCAGCTTGTCCATATTTTATACAAATAAATCAATCCAATTAAGCTCAAGGGATTGCATCTACTTGGCACTATGGTTATCGCATTCTCTATATGTATCACAACAATTCATTTGTTGCCTGGGGATTTCCTTAATTGTTGAATGACTTTCAGTTTTTTCATAATACTGACGAATTACTATATTGCTGGATACTGTTTATAATGTTATTCTGAATTTTGGTAGCATTTCTTTTAAAAACTTACTGTTTATGGTTTTCTTTAGTGAATATAAGTGAGCACTGCATATTATCACCAATGACCTTTGTTAGATAATTTGATTAGGGCTGCATGTTTCTTGTTTATTACTTCAGGTAGGGTCAGATATATGTTCGCATCCTTTTGGAACAGGAATCATGCATTCAGAAATCTCCAGCGTGCTGCAAAGAATTTCCACGAAATGTTGGAAGCTGAGAAGAAGGTTACAGCTCTTACCTTAGTCAAATTGGTTTTGTTGGCTTTGAATAAGATGCTTTTTATTGTAAAACCTTCAAGAGATTCAAACATAGGAGTTTGACTCCTCTACTATGATGGGTACTCTTTTGAGGGTAAAGTCAGGGTTTTTCAATATATTTTGATCACAATCTATACTGTTGCTTTTTCCCTAAACCGTTATTGTTTACTATTCCCTCTGAAGTGCACCCATCACATTGACTAGTTATAAAATCTTTATGCCTTTTAGTTTGGGAACATGTTATGAAGCTGATACATGTGTTGAGATGGAAAAAACAAGGGACATTTGATGAATCGTGTGTTCCTTATCTATGCAGGAAAGGCTCTTATTTATAATGAGTGATAAATACAATGGATAAAGGTTATCCTAATTGGCATAATTACATGCAGCGCATATCTCTTATTATCCCTATTTATAAATTTAACTTAATCTCCAACACCGCCTCAAGTTTGAATTCTTGCTATGTATATAACTAATTCAAGGAACTCTCAATGGGGTTTATTTAGGATATTTTCCAATTGATCTTTGATAAACCCAAGGATGATGTCTCTAGATGAGATCTTACCCATGATGATATGTATTTAGTCCTAATTTGCAAATAGAAGTTGATGTGCATATATTTGTTTTCTTTTCCTTTCAATTTTATATTAAGTTTTGTCCTCAAGTTTTTTGATAAATAGAGGACAGGTTCAAGTAATTAAAGTGTTCTTGTTAATCATTATATAGGAAAATGCAGAGTCAGAGCAGCGTGCACATAGCAGTTCTGTAAGAGGCAATAAACTGCTGGATAAGGCTCCTGTAGAAAGCATGTCTAAAACTGGAAAACTTCCACATTTTATCAAAGAAGAGGATTTAGTTGGTATATACAATGTAGGCATTGTTTTCATCTTTTATCTTCATGAGTTTAACTATTAGGTTAATTATTTACATATAAGTTATAACCAGTGATTCTTCTACAGGATGTTTTTCCCTGCACAGCGGAGCAGTTTTTTAACTTATTGTTGAATGACGGTTCAAATTTTACTAGCAAATATCGTTCAGTACGAAAGGACACTAATCTTGTGGTAAATTGTCTTCAATTGCTATTGTGATTCCTTATCAAAGCTGTGAATTCTCATGTGGAGTTATAATGGAAATCAAATGTGAAATAATAAAAAGCTTACTTATTCATGTGTCCCCAGACACTGCTATTAATCATTGTGCAAACTAGTTTGGTGTTTTTCTAAAATTTGATGAACTGTTTATTGGCTAATGTTGAAAGCATACTAGATGCACAATGAAATATTGTTCAAATTAGAAATTAAGTCTTTGTATACCTAATAACAATAATTCCTTTCTTGTGTTGGACATTCTCATATGATCTTGTGGTTATGTCAAAGAGTAGTTTTACCAAGGTTCAGCCTGTTGTTCACAGGGAACACTTGAACGTATAATAAATTTGAAGTTATAATGTCTAGTAATGTGTTTTATAATGTTTTGGTCTCTCCAATTACAAGAGCTAGCTTTCTCCCTAAAATTGATATGCATATACACTTTCTACTTATATGCTCAAGAAAATCCTTTGATGTCAATGTTTGTCTCAAAAGCTCAGGTTTAGATTTAACTCTTCCCTTGATTCCTCAATTAGATTATATCATTCATAAACGGTGGTCTCACTGCTAGGAGTTCTCATACTGTTGTTTACTCTATTAATCATTTGCAAATGAATTGTTGATCTTATTGGCGTTGATGCTTTCTCACCCTTATAGGACCCTTCTCTCCTTTTTCCTTTGTAGATTTTTCTTTTATTGAAAATAAATAAAGTACAACTTCATATTTGTTTGTTTTCCATGTATTTATCTTTTGATAGCCAAGTGACTTTGGGTCTTAAGGTGTTGGTTTGCTCAATGGTTATGCTATTTACAGATGGGCCAGTGGCATACGGCAGACGAATATGATGGTCAAGTACGAGAGATAACCTTCAGATCACTTTGTAACAGCCCTATGTGCCCTCCAGATACAGCCATGACAGAGTGGCAACATCACGTTCTATCACCAGACAAGAAAAACCTGGTTAGTCTGTTGTTTTTATTCACTGCATACTATGCAATATCAAAGAGAATATAATGATAAATGTTGATAGCTTTGCTTTTGCAACTCATCTCCTTTCCTTTTTCTACCAACCTCTGTTCCAAAAGAAGAAGCAAACTTTTTCTTAGGTGTGTTCAAAGTAACTAATGAGATGCTCTCGTGACTTCTTTTAGGTGTTTGAGACTGTGCAGCAGGCACATGATGTTCCATTTGGATCCTATTTTGAGGTTGGGAATACTTTGGATATCTTATCTGGATAATTTTGTCTGTTTCTGTACATTTTTCTTTCAATTTATTTTTGTTCCTGTGATCCGATTTGAATGATTCTATGTCTAAATATATTTTTATTATTCATTAGTTTAATGGAGGCAGATTCACGTATGATATGTGCAGTCAAGAAAGTTCCGTATTGCCTGAATATGATGCTCTGTCATTTAAGAGTCTGCATTGCTCGTAAACCATATTCTACTGATTGTCCTAAATTTAATCTTTAAACTTGATGGTATGACGAAGAAAGGAAGGAACATGAGAGTGCCAGACACATACTTACCAAGTTCTTTATCAATAATTCTTTTAATATAATCCTCATTGCAAAAGTGATTTTGACTAACATGGAATTGAGCCATGAAACTCTAGATATATTTGAATGTGACACTGGAATTAATCCATTATCTTACCCTCTGAAGGCACATTGGTATTGCACATACAGATGCTTAGCACATTTAGAATAGTGTGAAGCTGCAATCTACCAAACAAATATGCTAGCTTTTGTTATGGTGTACCCTCCTGTGTACTTACTTGTATACCTTGTCAAAGAAACGCCAACCAGAAAGGGAAGGATAGTTGGCACTTTTAAATATTGATGTAAAAACACTTACTATCATCAGATGTTCATTTGTGACTTTCCTAGCAAAAGGGCGAAAGAACGAGTTCTAACCTTCAAAAATACCTGTTTATAAAGTCCTAGATGCTAAACTCTGAATTGGAAGGATTAAAGTTTGTAACTAATGTATGAAATATTGAATTAGAATAGTAACGTACCAATAATCGTCCCTTCATGAATCTGTGATATGTTTGTCTCCCAGCATATTGTTTCTAATGTTATATCATATTTTTCTGATAAAAGATGGTTTATGTTTTTGGTCCGTTAGGTACACTGTAAATGGAGCTTGGCGACAATTAATGAAAGCTCATGTAATCTGGACATCAAAGTGGGTAAGTTGTGGTTGAACGTCCTGAATATTGTCCCATTCACTTCTTATTATTCCCTATTTAAGTGTGTCATTGATTATGCTATCTTCTGCTAATAACCAACCACAAAAAAATGCTGACTAAAAACCCGTGATATTTTTTGTTGTTTTGGGTTATTTCCACGATTTTTCCCCTCCTGAATGATTTGATTTGAAACCATTTTCTCAGCGAAGCTTTTATTCACAGATAACACCCTTCTAGCCAGCATTTCCTGGCACACCCATTTCTCTAATTTACCCACATATAGTCTGTTTATTATTATTATTTTTTTTTTCTGAGTCCTCTAATCAGTTTTCTTGCAAGTTATCTGAATGGAGAAATGTTTTCACTTCCACTACTACTGTTCCTTTGCTCACTCTTCCACTTTTTTTTTTTCTTTTTGTTTGGGTGATCATGTTTTGAAAGTCCTCATTCTGCTATACCTGTTCAACCTTTCTGTTCTGTTTTGTTCTGATTTTTTTCTTAGCTTCATTAATGATCCTTCATATCCTGCGCAGCCACAAAAATCACCCACTTGACTTTTTCTCATAATGTGTTTAATTTAAGACTGACTTTTTTTAGCACTTACAAATCTGGTAACATAAATTGTTTAACTTGCATCTGGTCTATATACAATAATATACTGGCCATCCTACTAGAATGTTAGAATCAGGCACAATCTAAAATTCCATTCCAGGACATCAAGAAGGGAAGCCAATACGAAAATGATTAGGGAAATATTAAAGTAAAAACTAAAACCCGAGTCATTTCCTTCTTTCGTACAGGTGCACATTTCAAGAAATGGTGTGTTATGCAATCCAAAATAAAGTCAGGGGCAGTCAATGAGGTTGGTAGATGTTTTGTTGATAGTTATTTCATATATAGTAGTTCCAAGCTGCAGGTATTAACAGCGTTTAATTAATAAAAGTAATTTTTGTTTAACAATGTAGTACAAGAAGGAAGTTGAGGTCATGTTAGATGTTGCTCAATCGTTTATAAAATCAAATACTTCTAATGACGAGAACGATGAGGTCTCTTTGCCCCTTGCACTGACCCTGGAAAGCTGATATTTTTTGGCAATCTAAAGATTATGATTTTATTTATCTGTGCAATATTGTAACTTTTTTTCTTATATGTAACACTCATAGCCGAATATATATATGTATATGTATATTTTGAATGCAATAGGTTTTTTCTCTTTTTTTTTTTTTGT
>Ga0214545_1003815_pt1 | contig 28522 bp, 17 predicted proteins | sample CNSS4metaG_FD_160064 | JGI IMG/M metagenome (GOLD analysis project Ga0214545, IMG submission 160064) | Root nodule microbial communities from cowpea collected in UCLA plant growth center, Los Angeles, California, USA - CNSS4 | ecosystem: Host-associated > Plants > Roots > Nodule | place: USA... | reverse complement strand
TTAATATATATTTTAAAATTATATTTATTAAAAATAAAGTAAAATATATCAAAACAGATAAAAGAATAACCATTGATAAATAAAGAAGAAGAGAAGAAACAGAGACATCTGATTTTATAAAAAGTTTGTAAAAGTAACGGTCAATTTTTTAAAATTTAATAAATTGTTATATTTAAAGGGTAAAATCGGTATTTTGAAAAGTGGACACAAAAAGGGGAATCCCCTTTATATATTGTTATAGATGTAGAAAATAACTGCCGTCTTAATTCCCACACAAATTGATAATAAATGGAAAAATATTAAAGAATTTGTAGTAGAAAACAAAACTTACAAAATCAATTTCAACTTCATATTCTGTTTCAGATATTAAGGATTGCCATTATTTACATGCAGAAAAAACTGCCGTCTTAATTCCCACAGAAACTGATAATAAATGGAAAAATATAAGAGAATTTGAAGTGAAAACCAAAACTTACAAATCAATTTCAACTTCGTATTCTGTTTCAGATATTTCCAGCAATTGTTTAACTGGATCTTGTTCGTATAGAAACTTCAAGAATATAATAACAAGTTCACTGCAAAACCAAAAATAAATTCAGACAAAATCATCTTTCATAACATTAAGGAATGTTTAAACGAACCTGTTATACGGTAGAAGCTGGTCACTTGGTTCTGACATGAGTAATTTTATACACTTTAATAGCCAGTTGAAGAAGTTTGAGTACTGGTTGAAAATGTAAAGAGGAAAAAAAATTAAAAAAATAATATCAAAATAATAGATATAATAGGCTTTTATAAAAAATGAATTCGTTGATATCTTTCAAACATTATTTTCTGTGCAGACAAGTGAAATCCAAATAAGTGTTCCAGCATTCCAAAAAATCCAGTCACACAAGCTTATCATCGAATCCTATCCTCCACAATATTACATGCTCAGAAAGCACAGTATATGAAATAGTGTCATAAAAGTAAAAATGTGATAACATAATACGTAGATTTTCACCACTTCAAACACATGCACTCATTTCCGTAAAAAAAATTGCTTCTGACAAGGAATAAAAATTTAAACGTATATTAAAATACCTCCCAAAAACGAGGTATTCAAATACAAGCAAACTGACACTTCATTCAAACAACCTTTTGGCTTTCTAAAACTATGTTTAACCTTAGTATTCCAAAAATCCCTAAGGCCACAGCTCTAGGCTCTGGCTTTGCACTTGACCTTGTTCCAATATTTTGTTTCTTGCTTCTCAAGTCACCAGATTTCCTTGATTGTGTTATTTCTTTTACTATTTAAAGTAATGAGTATACTCGCAGTAGTTTATTCTGGTATCTGTTCAAAACTGACTGTTAACTGATAGAAGTTCGATCATTAGAAGTTCAAAGTTACTACATGACTACGACCAAAGAACTTCATCAAATTATACGAACAACCTATTCCTCTGGGGATTTGTTTTATCTAAAAAATACATATGCATATTACCTTAGAGTTCCCAATTTAACAAATGACAGCTGATGTTTATTTGGGGCTTTCTATTAGGCTCTTCTAGCTCCTACCATCACATTGAACCCACAAAAAAGTGTGGGTAAAGAAAAGTCAAGAGATACTTAAACCTATTGAAGATAAAAGTAATTTTGTTATTTCACAGGATACCCAAATAGGCACTAGGAAGCAATGGTGAATGGCAGAATATGTGTGGAAGGACAAAATTTTACCATATAAACATGCCATTGTAGCTTCTGGCCCTGCCATAGTGAGCACCCCATCACAAATTACCTATTGTGGAGGGGTCAAAAAATGCCACGTTATTGCATTATGGCATTGCTATAACAGATATTAACAACATTGCTTGGCAGTTAAGCTGGCCCACACGCCTCAGTTAACTTGGGAATATATTGGAATGGTCGCAAGACTTTTCTAGTAATTAAATCTTAGAGTTGAAGAGTAACTGAAATATTGACATTTGAGTTCTTCCCTTTGTCCATTTTTTCCTGAGTTTCCACCAAATTTCTCCTAATAATTAAATATTAGAAGTCAATAAATAGATTTTTTATAATAGAACCACAAGCAGCAATGTTTTGAAACTACACCAATAATTAAACCGATGAAGACAATTCAATGGTTGAACCACGGTTCATTAAGAAATAATTAAAATATACTTTTAATTTTATATAATATATTAAGTGATAAAATAAAATATAGAATTATCACAGATTAAGTTATGCAAAATTTTAAGGATCATATTACAAGTCCTACAACTTAAAAAACTCATAATAAATAGTTAATAGAAATACATACGTAAAACTCAACCTTTGGTTATTTAAAAAATGTTTATGAATAAAAATAATAATAAACCACCACCTTTTCAAATACAGATTTTTGAACTGGATTTTAGCCACCAGTTTTTTACTGATCTAGTGAGCTAACTAGCTTCAGGTCATATTGGCTGATCCATTTTTAAAACCTATGATATACGGAATTTGAATAACTATTGTAGCTCTCATGGAAATATATAGCTGATAACAATTTAAAGGCCATGATAACAACAGAGCTAAAATTGAAAAATAAAGCTACACTCTACAAGATTCATTTAAAACAAAAAAGGCACACCTGCTGCACAACAGATGAAAGAACCCTCATAAATCGTTCAACTTGTACAAGTAGCATACCAGCCTTTTCTGTTGCATTGTTAATAAGTGATTCATCCAAGCCAATGCTGTGATAGCGTGCTCGCCATCTTGAAAGCCCTCTTAGTTCTCCTATTCTGAATCCAATAACTTCGACGGCAGGCTGAAAAATACATTTAAGCTTCCATGAGAGCTTAAGTGAAGTGTTTACAAACACTGAATAAACTCAAAAGTAATGAACTTCTAGTACCATGTCAAGAATGGAACAGTAAAAGTTCAGGCTATTACATGAATGAGCATGAATTTTATATCACCTAACAATTTATTCAATACACTACCATTCCACCTTTTGCGTTTTGATCTCATGGTAATGCCCTCTGTTAATGTTATTAAAGTAAGTGAAGCTACCCATTTTCTTCTACAAAGGTCAGTGAATTATATGAAGGACCCTGTGTGACAACAAAACTGGACCTTTATAACTATAATTGCAATCACAATTCTTCCAGACAACATTGAACTTAAGCCCCTTCAAACTGAAGCCTCTGAAGTCCTAAATCATTGTGATAGGAGCAGACTTGCCTACTTTGTTAATACATGGTAGGAGGTAATAACAACGTAGCTCAAACCCATTAATGAGGTTTGGAGAAAAGTTATAGACGAAAGAAAAAAAAAATCTTCTCATTGTCTTTGAAAAAGACTACAACAGGAAGCTGTTTGCCATGACAAATTTTAAAATATTTGCTTTCAAACAATATGTTTCTCCTTATTGGTAGACATTGCTGTATATTCTACCTGGAGGTGGTCCAAGACAATGCGTTGAAGTTCTTTGCCTGCACCAGACAGAACCTTTGAAATACGCTTGACACCCTGTAAAGAAAAAAAGTTGCTGAATGAAAACTACATCCACAAAGACGAATGCAACTAAATAAGACTGCAAGTATACCACTTCTCCCAGAGTGTTAACGAGAAACTGATGAACTGGTGGGCTAGTTCTTGCACCACCCAAAAGGCTCAGAAACTCCTCTTGGGGTGAGGAATCAAGTCCTAGTAATCAAAGACAGAAACAAGTAAATTAAAGTGAGTGTAATGACTAAAACAAATTCCATAACTCTAATTCAGTTACCATGATTTATAATCAGAGTAGACAAAGAGCTAAATTTCTCCTGAAATGTGTTCATGGCATCAGACCACTGCCTACACATAACTGATAATGATGTGCGAACAACCTCAGTCAAATCCTCAATGTTAGAAGCTTGTTGAGCTACCTGATGAAGCTCATTTTTCCTGTAAAAAAGATAGAAGGGATCAAATTGCAGAAATAAGATGCCGAATTCATTTGCATTTGTCTTGAAGGGAAAAGGTCTTAAATGTTACAAAGAAAAAGAATGTAACAGCAAAGCATCCATTTCTCAAAGAATTTTTACCTATTCCAAAATATAGTAGTATTCAGGGCTAAGCAATGCAGACCGTGCTCATTGTGCCCAGCCATGTTAGCTTCTCCCAAGTCAGCACCAACTTTAACAAGGTCCCCTGAGCACATTACTATCAAACGACAGAGATCTTTTGATAACGCAACCTAGTGATATGTAACAACACAGCTTCCATGAGTACGTTCCAAGGGGGAATGTAACAAAACCAGTCATGTGCCTTTATCCATCAGCTTATGCTTTTGGGAGTTATTTTTTTCAACATATTAGAACCTCTATATTGGGTTGGGTAAACTAGAATTTGATCCTAACCATCTTCATTCTTCTGATAAAAAGCTCCGTTATGACACAAGGTAGGGAGGCTTATTCATTATCTACACTTAAAGCACAAAAGGCTCTTACATTAAAGGCAGAGTTAGTAATGAAATATAGAACCATTCACGCTGCTTCACCTAAAGCTCAAGCCTTTTTCAGGAATTGGTTCATGACAGGCATTAATTAACTTATGTAAGTTGAAGGCTCAATATTTTTTACTCAAATATGTTTTTAATCTCATAAAGTGAGTTTTGATTTTTTCTCCCCATAAACAATTTTCTTTGTTTTTGGTCCCTCTAAAGTTGAAATTTACCACTTTAGATGCCTAGTATTATGACACTATTTAAATATTTAGGTGTTGAACAAAAGGTTAACTCACCATTCCAAATTACACATACTAGTGTGGAAATATAATGTCTACATGTATCACCTTAAAAAACTGTTAAAAATTTGAAAAGTTAATGCTATTCATCTATCTTAACATGACTATCAAGGACTAAAATCAGTGCGTTAAAAATTTTAGAGGGATGAAAATAAAATAAAATATTCTGCAAGGACAAACACTAAAAATTCACCGAAAATATGAAGAGTGATTTCAAATTCGACAGAGATGAAAAAAAATTATTAAAAACTTGTTAATATAGAGACCCAAAATATATATGAACCATATTTTTTCTTCACTGATTCATTTCATGAGTGATGCATCAATATATTGAACATGGAATCTCCTCTTTGACCATAAGATCGAGAGAGCGGAATTAGATTCACTAATTTACCATTAATCTTTTGGCAGAATTTCAAACATCATTGCATTCATTCATACAAACTTATTGATGTAGTTCTTCTACTTCTTTGACTGTATTTTAATTTGCCCTTCTCATATTTCAAAATTTTAAAATGCACATTAGGATGTTAATTAATCAACTAGTTAGTTTTAAGCATCAAGATATAGTTTAGGGTTTTCCATATTTCGTCACCAACGAAATGGAACTGGAACAGCAAATGAAGTTCAGTGATCAAAATAAAGAGAATCTACCTTCTGTATAGAAGCATTTGAAACTCTGTTAGTTGTTTCTGCACCATCATGGCAAGTAGGAAAAGTGAGGTTGTGTATGTTCTGAAAGGCAACAACCACAAGATGATCTAATATTAATTAAGGAAAGGCAAAAAAGATAAAGGTAATAAAGAAACAGACAAGCCTAACTGGATATTAGTTTAGTATTAATTATTTTACGAGTTTTTGTCTCTGAATATTTTATTGGCTTTCACAGAAGAAACAACAAAAGGTAACGTATCCTATCTTCCAATGTCATTAGCAATATCTTCTTAGTTAATTAAGTAATATCTAATACTACACCAAAGTAAAGTTACTTTTTAATGCCATACACAATTATTTAAAATCGGGCTAATAAAATATGCATTCCCACCTCTATCAAGTCCATCTGTCAATCCCTAAAATCTCAACCATGTAATAAATTTCTCACAGTAAAAACGCATGTTAATTTCACAAACCAATAAGGAAAATATATGAACAGAAAACAGTATATCACAGGACTTGGGTCCACATGAATCAATGACACTACAATAGTAACTAATTAAGAGATCATTTGTAGTCACTTTAGTAATCAAATATTAATTATGGCTGCAGATTAAACCACAATTAAATCATAATCTTCCCATCTTGACATACAGTCATGTAGGTTCCCAGAGTATGATTTAAAACAAAAACTAAACTGCTTGGAAGGAGAGATGGTAAACAAATAATATATTAACTAACACAAGCCCAAAAGCCTATGATGTCATTCCCCATCACACCTCATAAATTAATTTATATAATGAAAAAAATGCTAATTTCTGAGTGACAACGACTTACAACTTTCCCTATAGGGAAGATGCCAAATATACTAAAACAAATATTTCCCTCTTTATCTGCACTGCATAGGATGTTGAATCGTTGGTGAGAAGAATTTGACAGCTCCTGAAATGAATCTTCACTATCATCCATGAACCCGTTATCACCAGACACCAATCCTGGCATCCGAGGAACTCTTGGAGCAGGAGGAAAGAAACGAGAGGTTCTATCTTCGTACTTAGAAGTATGACCATGGTCATCCTAGAAGAAAAATTAGGGAGGAAAGATTAAGATAGATGAAAAGAAAAATGAAGTAGAATCATCCAGACTCATCATATACAAGACCTTCATAGTATAGTCAAGACATTCATTCTCCGATCCTCTCAATTTTGCTACCACTCAACAGCATCAATATGAGAAACACTGATGTGGGATGGTACTCGGCTATATTTTCTTTCCAGACATAATGTGTCCGTGTTTTAGTTTGGAACATAAGTTTTAATAATCTTGCACGAATATGAGAAACAATAAACAAAAAGAATGGAATTGATGTCTAAAGTTGACATTGTGTACCTCTTGCATCTTTTTTATTTAATTCCACCATTTATTTTACAGATTCTTTGAATTCTTAACTCTAATACTACCAACTAAATCACAAGAACTAACTATTTTCCATTTAGAGCATACGAGAATTGAATCAACAAACTAAAAAATGATATCCATAGTTTAACACATGCCTAAGCATCATATCTCACTTCGATTTTGCTAAATAAAGGTATGCATAGAAACCATATTATAGTAGATAACAAGTATCTTCAAGATATTCCTCTGAATCAAAATTGATCAACCAAACTAAATACCAAGAGTAGCCATCACAGAGAAAAAAACATACTGTAATTAGCTGACTTTCCTCCTCCCAGTTGAGACATATAATGGCTGCGCAATGTGATTTTAAGCTTCTTAGCAGCTTTCCATTCTGCTTATAGAAAATATAAAAATTAGTTATGTTACAGAAATAAAAAAAGGAAATAAACCACAAACTCTATCCACACGCAGACAGCGAAATAAAAGCACCATTAAAAATGAACTGATCCACTTAGGGCCTGCATTTTTAATCTTCAAAATCCTTTCACCATAAACATGTTCCAATGCAAAATATATGGCTAAGATTAATTTGGACACTATCTCAATTAAATTCAACGATTCACAAGTAAATATACCAAAATCCATTCTACCCAACTTTGAAACCTACGGTCACTTTATATATCAGATAAACACGATTCTAAGATTGCATCCCATCCTGCTAAGAAACCAACAGAATTACTAAAACCTTCCTCGGATAGAAGAATATCCAATCGCTTACTTGTTAAACTACCAAATTTCAAAAACCATATTACCAAAGTAATCTTGAACAAGTAGAAGCCTTGATCCTCAGTTAAAAGATTAGTAAAAAAAAAAAATCTAGAACAACTGACTAAAAAGATTAGTTACAGAAAAACTAAAACCAGCACCCACCTCAACATCATGCAGTGACACCGTCCCGTCGTCAAGCCCAACAGCAATTGCTTTTCCATCAGGACGCCAACATAAGGATGTGATGCATTTTCCTACAGGACAAAGAAGCATTCCATTACCACCGAAGCAAGCAGTTGAAGCAGCATTTAGTACACGACTATAACTTCGAATTCCAAACAAAAAGCCAGAACAACAGGTGGCTTATCGTTTCAAGGCATTTCCAAATTGTAAGCACTTCACAAGGCATCAAAAACACCGCATATTCAAGTATAAGCAATTTTCACCGTCTATTTAAAATCAAATAAACAGAAGAATACAAGTGAGAGAAAGACAGACCTGGAGCTATGGTCCATAAGCGTTGCCAGTTGAAACGATGGAGCAGGATCTTGGAGTCGTCGGTAACCATAGCGAGCAAGTCCTTCTCCGGATTCCACTCCGCGATTGTGATCTATGATTCAAAAGTCGTTCATAAAATCAAACAAGCTTTTAAAACAGCATGGAGACAGCTTAACAGTGACACAAATGTGAAAGTTAAATTGAAAAAACCTGAGAAGCGAGGGGTTTATCGAATTGAAGCTGGAAGGGAAGCACGCGAGAGGATTCATCGGTTTCCATGGCTAACGGAAACACAGAGCTTCCTATTAAGTTCGAAATATAGACTGATTCAGCAAAATTGACGGAAGTAAAGTGCGAATGGCGTGAGTGAAGCAAAACCCTAAACAGTGAAGTGAGGGTGGTTAAGACCAGACGAACAGAAACCTCGTCAATGCACCACCGAAATCGACGAACAAAACCTCGCCAATGCAACACCGAAATGAAAATCCACACCACTGCCCTTTCTTCCAAGTGCACGAACTATTCCAGACGCAATTTCAGTGAACTCTGTTGCCTTCAAATTTCGTCCCTAGACCAACCTTCAAATGGCTATGCGAACTCCCACCAAGAACCCTAATCCCATTATGGTTGCGAAAAAAATTATATTCCCTTCTCCCAACTACGAACTCGAAAAGTTCCCTTCCCGCTCTCCCATTTCACTGCAATCTTCTTTTTCTTAGTATTTCTTACCTTACTATCATTTTGGACCCACACATACCACGTGTCATTTGAATTTAAAGAAGAAAACCGTGTCAACGTCCTATTACTTTTTAGAAGAAAAAAAAAACTAAAAAAAAAAGTATGTACGAGAACTTCGTGAATAATTTTCCACCATCAAAACAAAAGGAAATAGTTATACAGAGGATTAAATAAGCAAATTAAAAATATACAAACTAAATATAAATTAAAATAAAAAGAAATTAGTACTTTCTTACCTTACAATCATTTTGGGACCCTCACATACCACGTGTCATTTGAATTTAAAGAAGAAAACCGTGTCAACCAACTATTACTTTTCAGAACAAAACTAAAAGAAAAAGTATGTACGAGAACTTCATGAATAATTTTCCATCATTAAGAGCAAAAGGAAATAGTTATATAGTTATGAGGATTAAATAAGCAAATTAAAAAATACATAAACAAAAATAAAAAGAACATTCCTAATTTTACCATAATAAAAAGAAAGAATGCTACAGTTATATGAACTAATTGTTTCAACTGTATAAGTGAGATTTTGAACCTCTCGTGGCCTGCCACAGACAACATGCATTGCCAGAGACGTATCCACCAATGTCAATAACATCTAATATAATATATGCTTATGCCTAGAAATTAACACTGATAAACCGGCTTTCATTTTTTTAATTATAAATGATTTATCTCATAAACTAAGATTGAACTCCTAATCTCTCCTATATAAACTAAAATCCACACATTCTAAAATCACACTCTTTTATAACATCAGAGTCAGATAATTGAAAAGGAGCTTATTGGAAGAGCAAGAATGAAGTCCACAGTCACCAGCTTTACTCTTGTATTCTTATCTCTTCTCGTTATGTTGCTTCTTGTCGTAACTCCAGCGGGTAAATCTTCAACTGTTGTAATTACTACTTTTACACATAATTGGGTTGTGATTTAATTGCTAATAAGGTTAAATAATTGCTTGAGTATGGAAAATTTGTTTTGAATTTAATGTGCAGTTGGAGGTGTAACATGCAAAGCTGTTCATGGCGTGGAAGAAGGTGAAACTTGCACCAGCATCTTTCAAGGTTTCAATCTACAAGAGCGTGACTTCCTTCTTCTCAATCCCAATATAAACTGTAACTTTATCTTTGTTGGTCAATGGGTGTGCGTGAATGGAGTTGCACCATGAACCCAGAACTTCATTTCCTCCAATTACAAGTGAATAAACCTATGAAGAAATAAGGAGAAACTAGTATTTTATGTTATTCTATCAACACAATCCGTGTTGCATACAATCGTTACATGTTTGAAATAACTGGATGAATAAGATGAGTACTTTGATCTTTATTAGGTTTAATTAATCGTATAATACCCAGTTTGGGGCTAGTGTGTCAAATAGGTACCGGTTTTAAAAAAGTGTCAATTGCATCTCAACTTTTGAAAATTGCTTCAATTAGGTCCCTTTCAAACAGAGTTGACTAACGCCGTTAGTCAACGTGCCACGTGTCAATCTGTGGTTTTTTAGAATTTTTTTTTAAATTTTTAATTTTTTTCTAATTTTTAATTTTTTTTTAAAATTTAAAAAAAAAATTAAAATGCCACGTGTCAAGTCCATGTGTGTGACACGTGGCATTGTAATGCCATGTGTCAGTGTCACTATTAGATATGTTGATTTCGATTTAGTCCCCAGATATGTCTTTTTGTTTCAATTTAGTACCTAAGTATGTGTCAATTTTGTCCCAAAATTTTTTTTAATAATGAAAATATTTTTGTAATCCATTTTTTATAAGATTAAAAATAATTAAGTATAAATATTTTTACAAAATTAAGTACTAATATTTATAATGTTTCTCTCAATTTCAGACCAAATTTATTATTTGTATGAATGTTATACTAATATCTTTTTATTAAAAACGACTTTTTAACATATTACTTTATTAATTATTTTTTTATTAAGTACTCATGTTTTGTTAATTTTTTTTTTCAAAATAGAACAATATTGTCTCTTACTAATTTTAAATCAAAATTTCTATTAGTATGAATGTTATACTAATTTTTTTTTATTAAAAATGACTTAATAAAATGACTTTTATCACTAAATTTTAATAGAAATATCAAATACTTAATTTTTTAAAACTTTTATACTTAATTACTTTTAATTTTATTAAAAAATATTTTAATTATTAAAAATTATTAGGTCAAAATTGAATCAAATACACATAAGTAGGTACTAAATTGAAACAAAAAAACATAAATGGGAACTAAATCGAAATCATCACAATGACATCTGATAGTGACACTGACACGTGGCATTACAATGCCACGTGGCACTGACAATGCCACATGTCACACACAGGGACTTGACACGTGGCATTTTTAATTTTTAAATTTTTTTTTAAAATTAAAAATTAAAAAAAAATTAAAATTTAAAAAAAAAATAAAAAAAACCACAGATTGACACGTGACACGTTGACTAACGGCGTTAGTCAACTTTGTCTGAAAGGGACTAATTGAAGCAATTTTCAAAAGTTGGGATGTAATTGACATTTTTTTAAAACCGGGTACCTATTTGACACACTAGCCCCAAACTGGGTACTATACGATTAATTAAACCTTTTTTTTAATACTCAATAGACAAAAAATATATTTAAACACTTAATTAAAAATACTTAAATTTATTAAAAACTTAAAACTTAGTTAAAATTTTATTTAATTATAATAAAAATATATTTGAAACAAAATAAAACTACCTTATATCAACCTTATTTAAAAATAATTTATGTTAATATAGCTTTTAATATACTGTGATTTACTTTAACGTAATATTTTCCGTTTCAAATTCACAATTTCATACTTTGTAATTAAGTTTGTCATTAAATTATGTTTAATCAATTATTAAATTTACATCTACACTAATGTTAAATATTTTAAATTAGCCAACTAGGAATTATACACTAATTAATTACTAAGCATAAAACTAGTGTTGTGAAAACAATCCTTAACATCCATAATCTTCAAATACATTAGTTAAATATTGATCGAATTTATTCTTTTAGCCAATAATGTATTTCAAATATTTAAAATTAAATATAACAATACAATTATAAAAAAATTAAATACAATACTATCGACATAATTTTAGAACAATTTTAATACAACATAATTCATGCAATATAAAAAATTGACTAGATTAAAACAACAACAACAAGGTCATGGTGAACAAGTAATAGTTAATATAAAGATTTTTATTTTTGAAAGAATAATAGGAAGGAGAGTAAATGATGAATTTGACTATCACTAAAGCCACCACACCATCACACCACCCTAAGCATACCAATAAGACAAATCCACATCTGTCATTACAAACAAACTAAACACCACCCTAAACCACTAACATATAACACCACCTCCACCACCTTTGTAACCACCCACGATAGTCGTTCCACCATTACCAACAAACCTCCAAAAGATTGCACCTCGACCACGACACAATCTATAACAAAGCGGCCATAAAAAACACAAATAAATTTGGTTTCCCAACAACCAAAATAGGTTCTCCAATGACCATAAGCGATTCCCATGAGAATAAATTTTCACCTCCACAAAATTGATTCCAATGGTGTGGAATTGGTTTTCCTCATCCACGAATAATATTTGATGTACGAATATCTGCATACATGCTACATGCGCAACCTGTGAGAGTGTCATGCAAGTGTGCAGCGTGGTTCCATAATAGTAAAGGACACTTCAAACACAGAATGCATGAACAACAATCACTCTCACATCACTTATACAAAAATGGAAATACCCAACCATGAAACCTAATCAATATTTTTTCGGAAGTGAAAATAATACACTCAAAATTTATATATTTAATTACTATCACTAGTACAATAAAAAGAATACATAATTTAGTATAAATATAACTATAAATGATAAACCTCCATTTCTTCATATTCTTCAACTCATTAATAATTGAATTAGAACTACATGTTTTAACTATTTCCTTTTCAATGTAAATAATCATATTACATTTAATATGGATAATTTTTAAGTTATATTTCATATGGAGCCCATTTTAAGTAAACTCTTATAATTTCATTTATTTTACTTATTGGATATTCCCATATTTGAATAAGTTTTATTGAATCACGTTAAAAAAATTTAATATGAAATTGTCTACCTCTAATTCCTTGAACCTTAACAAAGAGTTCCTCTAATTAAAAAATTAGATCATTAATACAATGTTTGAGAATAACTGAAGGAGTTGAATGTTAAGTCTTTCTAGAGAAGATCATTAGGGAGTTACAACACCAATGAAACATAAGTACAATCCACACATAAGAGATTGACACCACTCTTAATAAAAAACTTTAAGACAATGAGTTTATGAGTCTTCATCCTCCCTCGAGCGAAAACACTTTAAGCCAGAGTACCCTTACTTGTACCGTCGTTATTATTAACAAGACACGCTTAGTGTGAGTCCCTTCACATTGGTAATTTCCCCTCGAGCAGAAGTATTTTAAGCCACGAGTACCCTTATTTGTATCACCGTTCTTCTTAACGGGACATGCTTATTTGAGAGGGTCTCATCTAAGTCTGCCACCACACGAACCAGGTTTTGATACCACGGTTAAGTCCACTGGCGGAACTTTAAAGGGACAGGGGGGAGCCACTACTCCCCCAAAATTTTTTGGAATTTTTTTAATATATATTTATATATATTTTTTAAATTATAATTATATATTATTTATATTAAGTTTATATTATGGAAAATAATAATAATAAATAAAATAAAAAATGTAATGGAAATATTGATTTATAAAAGAGATTAGGGTTTCGTTTTTGTTATAAAATTTTTCTACCATGTAAGTTATTATGAAAGTGTGTGAGAAGAAAAAATTACAAAAAGATAAATTAGAAACGGAGGTTAGAATATAACCCTTAATTATGAAATTTAAAGATTTTGTGTTTTTCTACCTATGGTAAATTTTGTAAAGTTTTGAATTTATATAGGACAGATGATAAATTTATATTAGAATAATTATGATAAATAGTAAAAGAATTAATTCTTTTTTTGAAGGAGGAAAGTTTGTGATAAACATGAAAAAAAATTGCATCTACGTTACACATCTCTAAAGTTTCTAGAGTTACATATAATGAATTTAAAAATTCATTAGAACGTGATTCGGAAAAAGTGTCATTAAATTTCACAATACTCACCAAATCAGATTGATGAGGTATGAAAGGTTTATTTAAAATGGTATTCATGGGTTGGTATCATGATATAATAATGAATGATAATCATATTTTTCTGAATTATACTATTATGTGTGTTTGTTTTAAGTAGAATAAATGAAGAGAGAATGAAGAGTTTTTTCTTAACTAAAAAAATAAAAAATATAATTTGACACTCCCAAATTTTTTGTCCAAGTTCCGCCACTGGTTAAGTCTTTCAATTAAAAAATAGGACATTACCTTTCTATTTTATATTAACAAAATAATATATAAGATGTCAATGAAATAAAAAATAATAATAACTATTAAACTAAAATAGTTCAGACAATAAAAAAGAATAAATAATTAATTTGTGCCACTTTTTTTTCATAAACAAAAGAAGAAAAAAAAGTAAAAGATGAATAAAATATCTAAAAAACTCAAAAGATAATAAAAAAATAAAAATATTTTAACATTTTTTATTATATAAATAAAAAAATACTTAACTTTATTTTTATGAATTTCTATTAGATATAATTAAATGAATTTGGGATAGCACGACACTCTCTGCCTCTTCAATAATCTGTCGGTATTCACACCGGCAAATCCACTTTCACAAATAATCTCAAATCGAATGAAGTAAACACAATTGATTGGCATACGCTAATACAAATACAATGTGAATAAGATACTAATGACAAGTGAGACTTACTCTTCAACCAAAATCATATATTTTTCTTATATTTTAATTCACATAATACGGATAAGTCAAATTGACTTTCCAATAAAATCTAATCCATTTACCGTTGATACCCGTAACTTTTTCTTATATTTCCATTGAAATAATCTAATCCAAACACATATTTATATACTCAAATGAACTCTTACCCTGCTCCTTCCACCATCCACAATAGTTGGTAACTTCTGAATGGAAGATTAAAGAAAAAAGGAAAAAAAAATTATAAAAAAAGTGTAGACCTCCAATTTATTATCATCTTTACGATGAAATTTCCCAAAATTTTATGATCCTAATCTTCAATCTCACTTATAATACAGTCTTCGGGCATAAAGATAGATAGATAGATAGAAGTGGAAAAATAATGGGTGAAAGAGGACAAGAAGATAGAAAACAAATTTGCAAACGTTAAGATAAATAATTTAATAATTTAATTGAAAAATAAAATTAAAAATACCGATGAAATTAATTTGAATATTGTGTCAACTTTTAATCGTTAATAAAGTAAAATTTAAAATATCAATGAAATTAATTTAAAACCAATGAAAAGATAATTTTGGTTAACATTTAAAATAAGAAGGATAAAATCTTATATTTTAAAATAATATTTTGGTTTGATACAAGGAAGCTTGATCGGGATAGATTAAAGAATTTTAGTAATAAATCTTTTAAAGCAAATGTTTCTAAATAGTTATAGTAAATTTTAAAAATTTTGTATAGGCTGTGAAAGTGAGAAATTTGATTATTAAATTTTAATTTTTTATTACATTGGGTTATTTTTTTATATATATTTAATTTTTTCACCATATGTTTTTTTTATATATATGACATATTTTTATTATAAATTTGGTATGATTTTACGTTTTCTTTTTTTTTTCTGATTTTTTTAATATTTTTTTTTTTTTATCACCTCGATCAAATGTCAATTATGATGTACTTTAATTTTGTAGTGTTCAAGTAAACTATTATGTTTTGTTGAAAACAATACGAAATTACAATAAAAACATTAAAAATATAGAAGAAAAATAATTTATATTTTATTAAGAAATAAAATATTATTTTGTATTTTAACATGGAAAAAAAAATGAACGAAAGGAATTAATATTTATTAATAAATAAAACAACAATGATGTTATTTTGTTTTCTAACATGGCAAAACGAGGGTTCGACGCAATAAAAGCTCGCCGACCTCCAGAAAGACTAAAAATCACTCAAAATAGAACTATGATATTTTATCAAACTTTTTTCTTCTTTTTTTTCAAACCACACTAAATTTTGTTTCGTCCAAGAAAGCATAGTAAAAATTTGTCAAAAAATAAATTTCCCCTCTCAAAATATCGTCAAAATCATTAACACATAACGAATTTTGGAAAGGGTATTATCGTCCATTCATACGGTCGGATTCTTTGCCCTAGCAATCCAACACGCGCGAGAGAGTGTAGTAGCTCAACAAGAAGGAGCAGCGCCCGCGCTCTGGAATCAAAGTTGGCCTATTTCGCATATTCTTCTTCTCCGTTTAGACTAGAGAGAGTAGTGAGTTTGGATTGGATAAAAAGGGTTTTCGGTTTCGGCGAACTGAATCTGAGTTCGCGACTGAACGATGGGTGTCCCTGCCTTCTATCGATGGCTGGCGGAGAAATATCCGATGGTGGTTGTGGACGCAATTGAAGAGGAGTCGGTCGTCATTGACGGCGTTAAGATCCCGGTCGATACGAGTGAGAAGAATCCTAACAACATCGAATACGATAATCTTTACCTCGATATGAACGGCATCATTCATCCGTGCTTTCACCCCGAGGATAGGGTAACATTTCTCAATCTCGCTATTTTCTCTTCAAAACTTAAGTAATTAATCTATTTATCATTGCTTGAATTTCAAGAATGTGAACGTGTACGATTACGCTTTGTTTGTTTGTATGCAGCCCTCTCCGACGTCGTTTGATGAGGTGTTTGAGTGTATGTTCGACTACATTGACAGGTTATTCGTCATTGTGCGGCCTCGGAAGCTGCTCTACATGGCTATTGGTGTGTGTCTGTTTCTTGTGATTTTTGTGTTTTGTAATTGCGCTACCTTGGTTACGGTGAGGCTTATTTGTTTTTGTTTGGTTCGACTCGTAGACGGTGTTGCGCCGAGGGCGAAAATGAACCAGCAACGGTCTAGGAGGTTTAGGTCTGCGAAAGATGCTGCTGATGCGGTATGTTTTTTGCATATATTTTTTAACACTCATTTGGTGGTGCGTGCTTGAATTTTACATCTCTATCTTGCAATTGTTGTGGACTTTGTATGAACTTACACACTCTGTTGTTAAATAGCCGATTGCATCTCCGTCCGCTACTATGACTACCATCATTGTTGTGGTTGTGGCATGTGGCGTGCATCCTCTTGTCATCTCTGACAAGTCTTCAGCAAATTGAACTTTTGAGTTAATCTATAATGCCAAATTTTATGTGTTGTATTTTTGTTTGCGTAAAACTTTATATTTCAACCATCTTGTGACCTGCTATATGATATGGCAGATTATTTGTTCTCTGCCTTTTTCCACGATCTACAATTGAAACATTGTTTGCACTCTTTTGTTGTTATCAACAATTTAGTTGAATCAATGTCATGCAATGCTTGTTGGTTGGTAAATAAATGCTTGAACTTTAGGGTTGTCTGATTACTGATAGACATTGCAGATGGTGAATGCTCTGGCCTTGGGCTTGAGTATTTATCCATTTATCTATACACTTTTTTTGTTTAAATTTTTGTGGCTTACATATACTGGTAAAACTTTATTGAAGTGGGAGATAGTGTTGTCGTAAAATATAAGTTCTGTTGAAACTGTCTGGGGGGAAACTGCTAGTGTTTTTTGCTTTCTTTACTTCGTTTGTGGTTAATGTTGTTGGTGTCTCACGATACTGGTGAAATGTTTTACAAGCTAGATATGAATTTTGCCCATATTTGCCTTCTTTTCTCTTGTTTAGGCTGCTGAAGAAGCAAGATTAAGGGAAGAATTTGAGAAGGAGGGCAGAAAGCTTCCTCCTAAAGAAGAGTCACAGACTTTTGATTCAAATGTCATTACTCCTGGAACTGAATTTATGGCTGTCTTGTCAATTGCACTTCAGTACTATATTCATCTTAGGTTGAACAATGACCCTGGATGGAAAAATATTAAGGTATAGAGAGTTCATTTTATATAAACTGTGTGACTGTGGCTAATGTGTCTTATTCAATAGAAGGATGTAATCTAATATTATGGTTTGTGTGTGACTGAAGGTTATCCTCTCTGATGCAAATGTTCCTGGTGAAGGGGAGCATAAGATTATTTCCTATATCCGTCTGCAGAGAAATCTTAAAGGTTGCGATCCAAATACACGGCATTGCCTGTATGGTTTGGTATATATCTTACTTCCAACTTGTTACTCTTCAAAATTCATCTTTGATTTAGTTAATTCAAAAAAGAAAATCCAATTTCTTTTTTACTTTCACTTGGTGTCTTCTTTGCTTTATTTATCATGAATGTAATTAACTTATTCTTTCCATTTGGTGTTCTGATGTCAGGATGCTGATTTGATTATGTTGGCATTGGCTACCCATGAAATTCATTTTTCAATCCTTAGAGAGGTTTGTGTCCAATGAGTTGTTCTTTGTCCCTGAATTAGAGCTTATTATAGTAGTTAAATAGATACATGATGCTGACGGTGAAGAATGATTGATAAAATTTCATGCAATTATTTTGGCTTTCCATTAGATTTTGTGATTGAATTCTTGGTAAATAATGTATTTTTGCAGATTGTATTTACTCCTGGACAAGACAAATGCTTCCTCTGTGGTCAGATGGGTCATTTTGCGGCAAACTGTGAAGGAAAGGCAAAAAGGAAGGCAGGAGAATTTGATGAAAAAGGAGAGGCTGTTGTGGCCAAAAAACCATTCCAGGTCTGGGTTTGATTTGAAATTCATACATTCATAAAGTTGTTGAATATGACAACATAATTTTGTTACTTTACCCCTTAATTCTCACTTCCTATATATATATTATATTTTTTTCTTTTGCAGTTCCTGAATATTTGGACTCTGAGAGAATATCTGGAGTATGAGATGAGGATACCTAATCCTCCATTCAAGATTGATTTTGAATGCATTGTTGATGATTTCATCTTCATGTGTTTCTTCGTCGGCAATGATTTCCTACCTCATATGCCTACACTAGAGATTCGTGAGGTTTGGCATTGTAGATCTCTTGTTACCTCTCTCCCTCTCCCTTATTTTCTATATATATGGTTTGAATCTAATTTCAGGACTGGTCATCTATTTTGTAAGCATTAATTATCGAGTTTTTTTCCTTGACTTAGCCTAACTGGACATATATGGGTGCTGTTTTACCCCCTATTTGGACTTTGGTTGCTAATTTTAAAAATTTGGGTCAATTTTGGAAATGAGGGGCTTCTTCTTTTGTCTAAATAACAAGGAACTAATTATCGAGAAAGCTTAAATTCTTTGGTCGAACAAGACTGAATTGCTTTGCTTTGGGTTGAAGCATTAATAAAATATCAAACTCCTTTTTCCTTTCTCTGAAATTGAACTTAATTCAAAGCGTGTGAGTGGTTATGCAGGATTTTGTAGTCTAGGATGAAGCAAGCCAAAGGGTGCCATCATGTCAATATGACCTCTCCAATGTGTTTATTGACACAATCATTAGAAAATGTAATCTGTGGTTCAAACTTCAGTTGTTTTATTTGAGTTGATCAATTAAGACAAAAGTAATCATAGCATAATTCATTGCAATATTTTTAGTGCAAAGAAATGGGTAAGAATTTTCAAGAATGGGCTTAATGTTAAGGCATATAGAAGTCCTAATCCTTACCATCCATATTAATTTCTTAAATTTTGTTGTGTGGCAGTAACTATGGTGTTATGATATAGGTTTTGTATCATCTAATCATACGTGTAATGTTTTATATGCTGGTTGAGAACGTGTAACTGATCTATTTGTTGGGATTTTGACTTTTTTTACCTAGGGTGCAATTAACTTGCTGATTGCAGTATACAAGAAAGAATTTAGGGAGTTTGGTGGTTATTTAACCAATGGAAGCACGGTATGTGATGGTAACTTAGGTGATTTGTGTTGATATGCTATGCCTCTTTACATCTAAATTATGTTTATTTATAATTTGTCTCTTTTCTTCACTGCCTTTTTTCAGATAAATTTGAGCAGGGTGGAACACTTCATTCAGGCTATTGGATCTTATGAAGATAAAATATTCCAGAAAAGAGCTCAATTACACCAGGTCTGTTTAGTTGCATCTCTTTCTTTCCCCTTCAAGGACTGCATAGAGGTAGAGAGAGATCATCAATTAGTGCTTATACCCTCTGTCTATATGTCACACAATTAAGGAAGTATGACTGCTGAACTCTAGTCATAATATTGAGGAGTGAGAGATATTAAACATTTATAAGCCTATATGTTTTATTTCTTCTTAGTTATAGATGTTCAAGTGTGTTCTGAAGTGATTCTTCTTCGTGATTTATTGTTCTGCTTTCAGCGACAAACAGAGAAAATAAAGCGAGGAAAGGCACAAGCAAGAAGAGGAGATGATGCTAAACCTCAATTTCAACCAGACTCTTTAGTAGCAGTTTCACAATTTCATGGTTCTCGTCTTGCTTCGGCTCCAACTCCTTCACCATTCCAACAATCCAGGCATTCTAATTTTCGTTCATCAGTTAGAAAAGACCGAAAAGAAGCCTTTGAGAGGCCTCAGAAAGTTGCTAGGTTATCTTCAGGAGCAAGTGTTGCTGCTGCTATTGTTGAAGCTGAGAATAGTCTTGAAATTGAAGTACGTTTTCCTGCTTCAGGAGAGGCATTCTTTAGAACTAATATATGGGCTAACCTTTTACTGGGTACGAGCCTGGCGAGGAATTAGATTCACTTTATTATCTTTTCATTGTTAAGTTGTAAGGCTTTTACAATGAGCCGATTGTCTCCTCTATTATCTGATTGAGTTTAGTATTCTTTTTCCTTTCAGGTTCTTGATAATAAAGATGAACTGAAAACAAAATTGAAAGAGATACTTCGTGAGAAATCTGATGTATTCAACTCCAAAAATGCTGACGAGGACAAGGTAAGTTCAGTTTTCCAATGCACTTTCACTGGTGGTTTTATTTGAATTTTTAAGTAACAAATAGTATGTAAATATTCCTGCCTGTGAATATTTGATTAAACCTTAAGGATTTAATTACATTGCAGTAATTTTCCTATATCCACCTAGTGTTAGTGGGGATCATGATAGTTAGAATTGCGTGAATATTGTATTATTCATATCCTTTTAAATTATATTTTCTTTTTTTAAACATTTTTATGTGCTGTGGAGCCGAGTTTGGATTATCTGTTGGTGTTTCCTGTTTTAATTTTCTATTTTAACTGTCTAATTACAAAACTCTTATGTTGTTTCCAAACTATTTTCTGTTTGCAAAGTTCAGAAAACACTGAACAACTTTTTTGGTTTTCTTTGTTTCCTTTACAAATATTTGAAAACAGTAAACAGATTACAAGCAAGGTGATATTTTTGTCACTAAAAAGTGAAAACTAGAAACGATAGTACAAGTAAATGCTCCTGTAGTCTTTTCTCCATTATTTTGAAGTTTATTCTCACTTTATTAGCTATGGAGAGCGTTATTTCACTTTAAAATACTAATAATGTTTCTGTTAAAAAGTTGTTATGACATTTTTTAGTATTGATCATGAATATTACGTTTGACTATAACGTTTCAAGTGATGATTTGAAAATGTATCTTTCAATCTGCAATAGGAATTCCAATTTGACAATCTTGGTTGGTAGGTTGTGCTGATAAGTCTTTGTTGTTGGTAATTGTTATTTGTTTTCCCTATGTAGAATGTATAATGTTGGGGAACTTTTGAGTTTTTTGGGATATTAAAATTTTAATTGCTGAAGCTCTCATAATGTTCCATTCATGATTTTGAAAATAAATCTTTCAATTCATGATATGAATTCCAATTTGACAACCATTGTGTGGTTGTGGGTATTCTCTTTTGTTTGCTAGTGTAATTGGTTTGACACTGTATAAACTATAATTTAGGTTGAGGAAATTTTGGGAGTTTGTTAGCATCCCAGATTGTTATTTATGCTGATGCTGATTAGTTAACTTTCTATTAAGGAAAATAAATGGAAGGAAATATTTAATAGTTAAACTGATAAAACAAACTGAAATGAATTAATTTTATCACTGTTATTATATAGTATTCATGTTTTTTCCTCTTAGAATTTTTTGCAGTCGAGTCCTTGTTGAACCTTCAATATATCAAAAACATAAAATAAAACTCAAGAAAATTAACTGAGCCTTTGATCTTTATTAATTTTTTAAATTATGGATTTGCATATGCTTTACTTTCAAAGAACGAGCGTCGAATTTAAAGTGCATGCCTCAGAAGGATTATCCATTTGTAGATTTTTATCTGAAAGTGTTGATTCTTTTGGAACGATTACTCATGTATGCTGGAGAGAATGGTTGGAGTTGTTGCCATGTGACCTATAAAAAGTGAAAGTTATGGCCTCTTAGCACATAGTTGCGCTATCCTTAGCTTATAGCGCCAAACTAGTTTTTTTGGGGGATTTATTACGTGCAAAACGTTCTAAATTCTTTTTGTACCTGGGTTATTACTGGCTTTCCTTTGAGAAGTATGACACCCATCCATTTATAGAGCTTGCAATAGTGACTCTTATACTACATTTTTTGTTTGTAAAAAGTTCTTTCTCCTTTTTCTTTTAAAATTATTTCACTTCATTGTATCTTATATTTCTGTTTTCAACAGATTAAATTGGGAGAACCAGGCTGGAAAGAGAGGTATTATGAGGAAAAGTTTTCTGCTAAAACTCCTGAGGAACTTGAAGCTATACGAAAAGATGTTGTAAGTTAATGAATTGAAGTGTTACTAATTTTGGTTCATATGGAGGTCAATGTTTTCTTATTGCAGTCTATTGTTTAGGTCTTGAAATACACTGAAGGCCTATGTTGGGTGATGCACTATTATTATGAAGGTGTTTGTTCTTGGAATTGGTCAGTTCCTTTTCTAGTTCTTTCTGAAGAACTGTATGAATCTTAAATTATGTTGGGTTTCCTTTACCTTTAATATGGCACTAGAGGTGATTTCTCTTTCCTCCCATTCACCAAATATCTGATGACCCAACTCCGAGTGTTGATTGCTGAATTTTAACTCTTATTTGGTTGACACCAAAATTATGCAATGCGTGATGCTTGCAAATAACCTGTTCCTGGCTTGTTCTTCACTGTTCTGCTGCAGTTTGTTGACCATAGTGCTTTAATATTTTCGGTGAAATCTAGGTATCAGTGTTTGAAGTCCCTCTGACCTATTCTTGATTTTATGTTAGAAACTGGTTCAGATGGATTATAGAATATAATCATTGGAAACTCTTCTGTCCTGACCCAGACCAGGGTGGTGGCAGAATAGAGGACTACCGAAACGAAAACAGTACACTATTGCTTGAAAAACTAGCGCTCCCCCAACAGTGGCCTCTTCCAATTTCTGATTCCTCGTCTCCTTTTCAGTCTATTTACTTTTCTTTGTACCCTATTTTGCAACTAATTACTTGTTCGACTATGACATGATTATGGTCTATTCGAGGGTAATGATCCCTTGTCGTTTATCTATTCCTCCTCACTTAAACCTTCGTAACAGGGGGCCATGGTCTATCTGGATAGACTGTTATGGTTTTACTAGAAATGAAGAGGCTAAAATTTTATGGCAATCTGTGATCATTGAATTTATTTAGAACTTGAGAAAGTACTTTGAAGTAGGTGTATATGTTGTTAGGATTAGTGTTGGGGATATTAGCTCTTTGTATGTCTACATGGGTTCTAGGGAAGGGACGAGGCTTTTATTTTGTTCGTAGAAAGCAATTATTAAGTCAGGTGAGGCTTGTATACCATAATTTGATCATATCTCCCGTTTATGTGAGATCTATACACTTTATCAATGACGAAACATCTTGAGCATGGAAATAAATATTTATGTGCTGTCTAATAGTGCTCCAATAGTAGGTGACACAATTGATCTAACAAAATCTCATTTGGGTAAGCTTGGATATTATCCTAGAAAGTAGATTTTGAGTCTAACTCAATCTTGGAGAATAGGATCTTAAGGTGAGGTTTGCAACTATATAGTATAATATTTTTAGTCGATGTGTGATTTTAAACAATTTTATCTACCTGGTTCTAAATATGGAATATTCCGATCCGTAAAGTATTGCCTGGCTTCCAATTTAGCATCTACTTTTGTCTAAAATGTCAAGCACACACATCTTTTTAGAGATAGTGATGTCTGATTTTAAATGGAAAATTGAGATTCCTAGTCTACGAACTACAATTGGTCAAGAGAAATGATAACAGCAGATTCTTTTGAACACTTTTCTATTGACTGAAATTTAGATAAATTTTTAGTAAATCTCTTCTCATTTAATGAGGTTGTCTTGATTTAGTAGTTTTCAATAAATTTCAACCAGTGGTGGAATGTTTAGTAGAAAGAATGTTAGAGATGTTGTTAGCAGTGGTTGGACAAAGTGCTTTGTTTTGCAAACTTGTGATTTTAGAAAACTTAACGTTACTAGTGTATATATTGTATTCATATATTTTGTGGGGGGGTACTTTTAGAGATCAACATGCTTCCATTGTGGGTTATTTCTTTTCATATGTTGGTGTTCAATGCTTTATATGTCGAGGTGGTGGGTGTGATTCTGGCTATGGACGTTGCATTCTCCAAGGGATGGACTAATATTTGGATTGAGCATGACTCTCAACTTGTTATTCATGCGTGCCTGTGAATTTTATATGTTTTCTTCATCCGGTTTCCGGATTGGATCTACAAGAATTGCATGACTTATTTTATTAGTTTTAATTAGATTTTTATTACAACAGGTTTTATCCTTATCACTATGCCCCCTTTGCGTCTGATCTCAATGGCCTTGGTGAACTTGATATTAGCTTTAATCTGGGTACTCCATTCAAACCATTTGACCAGCTTTTAGGAGTCTTTCCTGCTGCAAGGTTTGCTTGTTGCACAACTTATTTTTGTAAGGAGTTGTAGCTTCCTAAATTCGCTTAGTCTAACATTGGAGCTATGATATCTGCAGTTCTCATGCTCTTCCTGAGCCATATAGGAGACTTATGACGGATCCAAGCTCACCAATTATTGATTTTTATCCAATTGGTATGTCTTTAACAAATTGGGATATTAATTTAAGTTTTAGAAGTTCCACTATATTATGAATATTGTTCCCCGTTTAATATCAGTGTTGTGTCTCAGACTTTGAAGTGGACATGAATGGCAAACGCTATGCTTGGCAGGTCCAATCCTGATTTACCCTTGCCTTTTTTTCCGGTGTTTTCTAGACATGGTTGCATCATAGCTCATACAATACCATCCTTCTTCTTTGCAGGGTATTGCTAAGTTGCCTTTTATTGATGAAGGGCGCCTTCTGGCAGAAGTTCAAAAGATTGAAAACTTTTTAACAGTATGTCTCTGTTCTCTGAATTTAAATTCACATTTGGTCCAATTTGCTGTTCTCAACTCTCCCCCCTCCATGATGTTTACTAATTTGAGTTTACATTTTTTCTCCATATTCAATTTCTATTAAAAAAATTAAAAGCCTGAGGAAAAGCGAAGGAATGCTATAATGTTCGACTTGCTCTTTGTGAATTCTTGTCACCCTCTATCTGCCTGCATAAGTACACTCGGCAACAAGTGTAAAAACATGTCAGACAGTGAACGGGCTGTTGTGAAGGAAAGAATCAATCCAAAAGAAAGGTTGGTAGTGACGCATTGCAATTTCCTAATAATATATTTGGATGATAAGGTTTTAATCAAATTTCTTTCTGATCGTAGCAGTCGATTTGTTACATCTGTTGAGCATTATTTATGGCCATGAGTCGCAACTTTTCTTGATTATGATATGACAAGCCATAATATATGACTTGTGAATTGGTATGGAGTATGCATATGTAATTTAAGAAAAAAGTAATACAGAATTGTACATTAGGGATCTCCTACTTTTTAATTTGAAGTTAAGCTTGAACGTGATATACACATGTCTGAGACATTAATTAACTTAGTGAAACAAAATAATGTGCAAGATTGTGATAAGCATCCAAGCACTTGAAAGTCACCTAAAAAGTAAGAAAGTAAGGGAAGAGAACCAAACACTTTAATACTCTATCTATCGAGCATCCCATATATTTGATTTGAGGCTCTGGCACCGCAAATACGCAATCCCGATCAGGTCACCACCTCAAAGAGTTTATTTGTTGATGACTTTCGCTAACAACACTCAGTGTAATTTCACCCATTTCCTTGTTTGTTAGAACCCTTCACCAATCAGAAACCTTTATAGCTAGCCCTTTTTGAGACACTGACAACTAGTTGATTAGCAGCCATGCACTTGGAAAATCCACCCTTAAAAGCTTGTTGTTAAAGGGAGTAACCATCGTACCAATTCATGTTAACTTTCAAGTCCATGTTATACCCATAGCTGACGTTTTGTCATTTGTGTCAGTGCTAGACTGGAATTAGTACTATCTATGTTTTAGGTACTTAAATGCTTAGATATGGCACATTGTTACGGTAAAACATACTAATATATTATGGTAATTAGAGTGGGCCTTGCCGTATCTTGGATATGATTTTTTTCCCCAAAGACAAGCACACTAGATGCTGCTATAGAAAGTCACAGCAGTTTTCAAATGCATGAAATTGTCAAGTTTGTATACTTTTTTTTTTTCATATACATACACACATTCAAATTTGAAATTTTAATATCTTGCCGGACTATTTTCTGATGTTATTTAGGAATACATGCAGTGGTGGAATGAATGGTTACATATCCTTATGTGGTGGAGAACCTTGCCCTCCTATCTTTAGGTCTTCTATTGCAAGCATGGAAGATATCATGGACAATCATGTTATGTAAGTTTCTCGATACTGGATATAATTTCGTAAGGACACCATTTACGGTGAAAGTTGCTATGATTTATCTTATCTGCCCCTTGTTGCTCAGATGTGCAATATATAGACTCCCAGATGCACATGAACACATTACCCGACCACCACAAGGAGTTAAATTTCCAAAAAAGGTATCAAATTTAGTAGCTTCGTATTTACTCCAATTTTCAAGTCCCTTTCCCTTTTTAGTTTTCAATTTCAACGTTTGCCGCATAAAGGCACTGGTCTGTTTAAAGTAACATTGCTCCTTGTGTTTCATCTACTTATTCTGTAACGTATTTGAAAAATAAAATTATGTGCTTTGTACACAGACTGTTACAATTGGAGATCTACAACCTGAACCTGTTTTATGGCATCAAGATTCAGGTAGGAGACACCATGCTGAAAATTGGAGGTAAGACTTTGTTTTATGCATTGTTTTGATTCCATGTGAAATAGTTTGGAGCAAAGAAACCAGGAGGAATGAAATGAAAATAACTAAAGAAAAATAAGAAATAAAGTAAAAAAGTGTAATGTGGATAAATCAAAAATTGAAAATAAATGAATAAATAAATTATCAAAAGTATTTTATATTAATTACAAAACTAAACATCTTTTTTCTTAACAGTTTATTTTTAAATTTCGTGTTCTAAATATTTATTAAACTTTTTAATAAATAAAAATAAAAAACCACAAATCCTTTGGCTTCATCCCATTTGAGGGGATTTACTTCGTCATGGGTTTCTCTGATTTTTGCCAATTTTCCGTCCTATTTCTACTTTAATATAACTCATTAGTCACAGAATCCAATTTAAACTTATGATTTGTTTCAGGAAAAACCCTCCAGGATCTATTACTGGTCGAGAGCTTGGTGATGCTGCACATAGACTTGTGGTGAATTCCTTACAGGCAAAGGTTGACACTACTGGTTACCGCCACCGGCCGCATAATGGACCTCCTAAATCTTATCCCGCACCAATGGGTCATCGAGAACCAGTGTCTTATGAATCACGCCCAGGACACGATGCTGTTCCTACTAAACAAAACCTCCCACCAGGTCAGCAATCAAATTCTAACCAAAAAGATGACTATCATAACTCTAGATCATATCATCATGAAAGAAATTACCATTCGAGGCATCGTCATGAAGTTAGTCACCACAGCCGAAACAACGCAAGTGGGCACCGGGAGCATGCCCATCATTCGTCCAATCACTATTCTTCATTAGATAGACGACGGAACAAGGATGCAATGCCACCACCTTACAATCGCAGATAATTTCATTTATCCGGGGAATATTATTCCCCACAAATTAAAACTTGTTGTACCATATATTTTTCGGGGAATATTAATCTCCCTGAATTAAAAGTTGTTGTACTGTTATGTCCAGTCCATACAATAGTTAAACCAATTTTCCGTTTAGTAGATGAATCTAAAATTTTATCCCCTAGAACTCAGGTTTCATGACATTTTCCCTACATGATATATTGGCTATTCAATTGGTTGATTTCTCCTGGATTAGATTGCATGTCTTAAATCATTTCTACTCAGTTTTTTTGCCTGTTTATTATTTTCTACTGGTGTATTGAGCATGAAAATGATGGGAAATTATATAATAAAATGAGGTTGTTCAGGAAATGAGATTTTTCGGCTATCAACAGGATATCGAAATCCGGTTTTATAACACATTCCAAATCTGTTTTCTTTTTATCAGCAAAGAATTATATATATATATATATATATATATATATATATATATATATATATATATTTATATAAAAAT
>Ga0214545_1003813_pt1 | contig 28531 bp, 22 predicted proteins | sample CNSS4metaG_FD_160064 | JGI IMG/M metagenome (GOLD analysis project Ga0214545, IMG submission 160064) | Root nodule microbial communities from cowpea collected in UCLA plant growth center, Los Angeles, California, USA - CNSS4 | ecosystem: Host-associated > Plants > Roots > Nodule | place: USA... | reverse complement strand
TCTCTTATTTTCTCCGTACATTTTATTTTATTTTTTATAAATATACTTTTATTTTGTTTATTAAATTAATAACATTACAATATCATCAATTATTAATATAATTCAAAAAATGCGTACACACAGGCGCGATAGCGCCTGTGTTTACACTAGTTTAAATATAAAAGCTTTTTTTATTTTTTATTTATATAGGCTAGATCGAGGTTGTAATGGTTATAGGTAGGGAGTCACGGGTGTGGGTAGAGTGATAATAGTTCTCCTATACTTTATTCATTAGATAAATATTCATTTCGTATCCATATTTATATTCGTATGTTATATAGGTACTGTATAATTTTTTTAATATCTATGAATATTTGTAAATATTTAAAAAAGATAAAAATAAATATTATAGAAGTGATTTAAAACATGTGGCCCCAAGGTGCATCCATCCATCACCATCTCTGGAGATTAAAATGGAGTGAAAATTATGACACTTCCACACTTATTATTCTTTATTTTGTTTCAACAACCTCTTAATTTTAGTACTCTGAACATGTTAAGTGCAGAGCAAGATATTTATTGTGATCTGCATTTTATCTAAACTATCTTCTTCTTTCCTATAAAAAAAAAAAAAAAAACTCTTATATAACTATCCTTTTAACCTGTGCAATGACGCAGATATCATGCACTTTGTGTATAAAAATAACAAATAATATAAAAATGTTGTGAAAACGTACTGAAACTTTTTTTTCTTATTTATGATTTTGGAATAACACAGTTGTGCAAACTCACGTTGTTTTTGAACTTAAACTAAAGAAATTAACATGATGCAATTTACGATGAGTGACAAATGTTGAGTTGAAGCTGGTAAGACATCGTACAGGTAATTCGAAATGTAGTTGAGTCCCTCGTCACGTCTTGTCTCAACTTCAACTTTTGTTTGTTGAGAAAACTTATTAAATTCCCAACTATAATAATAAATGATCTTAAAATTCTACCACGTGCTTCTTCAGCTACCATCATTTTTACAACTAAAATGTGTTCTATATTGCATGGCCTAGTGTACTTTGTTAGGCCAAAGATTCAACAACCTTAAATGTGAGATTCAAAACTGTAATATTATCAATTACGAATATAATAATGACAACCTACTTTCAAATTCGATATCATAAGCAATTAGAAAGAGGGAAGAATTATAATGGAAAAAGAGAACAAACCAAAGGTTATCATGGAAGACAATGTGACTCAAGAGAGATAGAAAGAGAGAGATTGACATTGGTTGGAACTAGTTGGAAAACAAAATTGGTTCTTGTTTTCATTTATCCGTAACTTTAAAACACTTACATTTTATGGATTAAACAATATATAGAAAGTGAAAAACATAGTAATTATATAAGTTTTAAAAATAAATCTAGGCTTTAAAGTCTTAAAAAATTTATATTATCATTAGTCTAAACATTTCATTTATTTTAATATTTATTTACAAAGTTTAATTCAAAATTGTAATCATATAATAATATATAACTAATCAATTATTATTTTATTTTTTTAATCTTAATATTTGTAAATGGCACAAGTTGCATGTTAATGAGTTAGGCCAAAATGTGATTTTTACTCTTCTAATCACATGAAAAAATATTAGACAAAATATTTATAAATAAATGTAGTGCCTTCTAATTTTTAATATCACTCTCTCTTCCAAATGATAATTAATAAAAATCAAGGACAATCTCTTATCAGAATTACACTTTATCTTTAACGTTATTCTTATATGATCAATTATATGTCGTTGTTTCTTAAGTCAGAACAATGAAAAGATTGAAAATCCTAATCTTCGAAGAAAAATTTTGTATACACGTACAACATATTGCATGAAGGTAGATAACTTTTTTTTTTATATATTACAGAAAAAGGAACTGCTTGCTGTTATAACTACCTAAAAGCTAAGAAACAGAAAGATTAACATGAATAAATTGACATGCCCTGTTCTATATTCTTATCAGAGCTTAAAAGTGGCTTCTCATTTTTCTAAAATATGGCATGTGCAAAACTCATAACGTTGGTTTATTTCAGGTTCAACACAAGAAAATTTCACGGAACTGCCAACAGATCAATGACCTCAAATTGGAGAGGTGTTATGGAGGAAGAGTTAGAAAGTGGAAAGCAAGAAGAAACTCAGCACCCAGTTTGCATATACAGGGTTCCACATAACATGCGGAGGGTCGAACCAAAAGCCTACAGACCCAACAACATCTCCATCGGTCCTTGTCACCATGGAGCACCCCACTTGAGAAACATGGAGGATCTCAAGACAACATTCTATCGCCGCCTCTTCAACAATCATGCTAATCAACCCAAACTAGACCAGGCTTTTAAGTTCCTAGAGGAACAACAAACCAACGTTCGAAGATGTTACAACGAGGAGATCAAATTCAGCAGTGACGAGTTTCTACAAATGATGCTAGTTGACGGCTCTTTCATCGTTCAGCTCTTGAGGGATCTATCAGCGTGTGATTTCCAAAATGTCGCTCCTTGTCTCAGCCCATGGATGTTGCCCATCATTCGTCGCGAGATGATAATGCTTGAAAACCAGCTCCCCATGTTTGTTTTGAGCGAGTTGTTCGAGTTAACTAGTGTTGTTTCTGCTTCTTCAAGACCAAATCTCAAAGATCTTGCTCTTCGATTCTTTTATCCTTTGCTGCAGGTGGATTCGGATTATACACTGGATACTAAGAAAGCTGGTGAGTTAAGAGGGCTTCACTTCCTCGATCTTCTTAGGTCAGCCATTAGGCCAGATCTGGAGGGAGAAAAACCAAGAAACTTTCAACCTCACATGATTCGTTCTGTAACGGAGCTCATAGAGGCTGGTGTGAAGATCAAAGTAGATGAGAGTAAGCAGTTGCTTAACATAAGCTTTGGGAAAAAATGGGGTTTTCTAACAAGACAACTCACTGTTCCTCCTTTGTACATCAATGACCACAGAGGCACTGTGTTTCGTAACATAGTTGCTTTTGAGAACTGTCACAAGGATTGCAACCCTGATGTCACAACCTACTTGTTTTTCTTCAACGGACTCATCAACTCTGCACGTGATGTCTGTCTTCTTCATTACAAAGGAGTGCTTCACCATTCTCTTGGCAATGATAAGACTGTCTCTGAACTAATCAACAACATCACCAAAGAAATTGTTCTTGACAAACATAAGTCCTACTTGCACAAAGTGGTGAATGACGCAAATAAGTACTTTGCTTCCTTCTATGCGAGAAAAAGAGCTTCTTTAGTGCATCACTATTTAACCAGCTGGGTGGTGGGGGTTTCAACAATTGGTGCGGTGTTTGGTCTTTACTGCACTTTCATTCAGACTGTGCGTTCATTCGCAGATTCATTGGAAGCCTTTAAAAACAAAAGCTTTGGATCTGTCATTCTAGATATTTTTTGTGTGCCATTTTGTGGTATTCGTTGGCTTTGGAATGAACGTAAATCTATTAGCCGTTGGGTTTGGAAAAAGGCAAAAGAGATCCTCACTAGATCCGATTAGGTATTCTGGATCATCACGATACAACAACACTGTGCTCTTTGCTTTCCATGTATTATATGTGAGGGGCCACTCTCACAAGCTGTGATTACTCATAGTCCATGTGCTGCCAAATAAAACCCTTACCTTCTTGCGTGCTCTTTTGTTTTGTGCGTGCCTTCTGTATTCACTCCTTCTAAATAAGATTTCTGTCTCTCTTCTCTCATTGTTTGTATGCTATTACTACTTACTTACCTTTGCACTTATTTTATTTTCTCACTTCTCACAATATCCCAATTTGTATATCCACCCATTGTCCCAGCATCGTCAATTTGTGCACTGGTAAGCTACACTTATTATCATTCTTAATCGGATACCTATCATAATAAGTCTGATTTACAATGACAGGTTTCTGCAGTATCATAAAAAATACGTATTTTTTATGACTCCTGAAACTATGATACCAAGATACCTGTCATAGTATACTCATTTTACCTGTCATTATAAACTCATTTTCCAGTAGTGATGGGTGTGTCTGTGTGTCTATCTTGCGCGTTTCAGCTCAACTTTGTTGATAACTAATACTCGGGTTCCACCTATTTACTCTTCCACATCTCATCCACTACAGTTTATTAAGAAAAACAACTTAAAAACCTAAAATAGAGAAATTGTATGTGAAACCAAAGCGAGTTCAAGAATCAATTACGGGTGAAAAAAAAATCGTATATTAAATATGTTCTACATTATTAGTTCACAAATAAGATAAATACAAGAGTAGAGTTTCTTATGCTATAATATTATTATCTTTTACTCTAATCCTTTATTATCATCACTTATATTGTGTTATTTTGGTGTTAAGATTTTTAGACAAACTTATTATAAAAAAGATAGTTATGTCTTGGAATGACCATAAACAACTTACTGTGAGAAAATAAATTTTATCTTGCTAAATCTAGTGGAAATGTTGATTTGTGGGAGTGTGTTGGACATCCACTTTTTTTGCAAATTTGTTTTATGTTATATATAAATTGTTAGATTTATCTTGGTGGGAGATGACCATACAATACAATTATATACATATATTCTTTGTAATATTTTGGGTCTATAGAAATAATAAAATGCATTTCATTATGTTTTGTTATATGTGGAGTTTAAATGTTACTTGAGGGTTGTATATTAAAAAGAGATTTAGTATTATAAGTTCTTAGTTCTTATTTTCTCTGGTTTTTTATAGTTGTGTTTATGAGTTGAGACATCTCTAATGTCTCATTCTTTTATTTATATATAATTATTGTCGATAAAAAAAAACGTGTGAAAAAGAAAGTATTACCATTCCTACAACATCGTCGAATAAAGCCACATGGTTTCACTACAAGAAAATACTTCATTAGTAACCAATTTTAGTGACCAAAAGTTGTTAGTTACTATAATTATTAATTTAGATACATGTTTACAAAGTAAAAAAGTCATTGGTTACTAAAATAGTTACTATTATGAATAAAAAATTAAAATTGGTCACTAAATTGGTTTTTAAAATTAGTTACCATAGTTTTGACTACTAAAGAAAACTGGTCACTAAAAATTAACTACCTAAGTTTTGGCTACCAAAATAACTTAGTTACTAAATTGCTCTCTAATTAATTAGTGACAAATTTAGTGACCAATTATAATTTTTTATTTATATTAGTGACTATTTTAGTAACCAATAAATTTTAATTTTGTAAATTGGTATCTAAATTGGTCACTATAGTGACTAACAACTTTTAGTCACTAAAATTGGTTACTAATAAGACATCTTCTTGTAGTGTTTGAGAAAAAATAAATAAATATCGTCTTTCTTCAACAGAAAGGTTGAGGAGTAAGAAAAATAATAGGCTTAAATAGTCATTTGGTCCTAGTTTTGGTCGACTTTTTTCACTTTGGTCCTATTTTTGAAAATGTTTTCAATTTGGTCCAACTTTTTGTTATATTTTTTCAATCAAGTCCTTTTTGCTAACACCGTTAAGATAGTTAACGGATGTGAACAGTAACCGCCACGTGTCATTTTGTGATTTTTTTATTTATTTTTTATTTATTTTTTTAATTTTTTTAATTTTTTAAAAAAAAATTAAATTTTTTTTTAATTTAAAAAAAATGTACACGTGTCAAGCCCATATTTTTGTGACTTTTTATTTTCTTTTAAATTTTTTAAATTTTTATTTTTAAATTTAATTTTTTTAATTTAAAAAAATCCACGTGTCAAGCTAATATCATGCCACGTGTCAGAGTCAGTTTTTTATATTCAATTTGGTCCCAATATTCGTTAATTGTTTTCAATTTGGTCATAATTTTTTTTTAAATTTAACATTTTTGTTCCTCTCCAAATTGAGACAAAATTTAATTTGTATATATTAAAACGCATATTTTTGTTAAATATTTTTAATTTAGAATTAGCGTTAGTTTAAAATTAAAACGAAAAAAAAACAATAACACCATTAATTTAAAATTTTAAGAGGTTAAAAATATTTAATTTTAAACCAACTCTAATTTTAAATTAAAAATATTTAATAAAAATATGTAGTTTAATAAGAATATTCATATAACTGCAATTAAGCCACATTTATATATAAATTATATTTTGTCTTTGGAGAGGAAAAAAAAACTAAGATCAAATTGAAAACAAATAACGAATATTAGGACCAAATTGAATATAAAAATATGACTCTAACACGTGGCATGATATTAGCTTGACATGTGAATTTTTTATAATTAAAAAAATTAAATTAAAAAAATAAAAAATAAAAAATCAATAATGACACGTGGCATAATATGAGCTTGACACGTGTACATTTTAAAAAAAATTAAAAAAATTAAAAAAAATTAAAAAAAAATTAAAAAAATCACAAAAAATCACAAAATGACACGTGGCAGTTACCGTTCACATCCGTTAACGATTTAGACGGAGTTAACGGAAAGGAATTGATTGAAAAAATATAACGTAAAGTAGAACCAAATTGAAAATAATTTTAAAAATAAGACCAAAATGAAAAAAGTCGACCAAAACTAGGACCAAATGACTATTTAAGCCAAAATAATATAAAGTTGGAAGGTATATCTTTCTTATCACTATTATCTCATCATAATGCAAAGTTAAGTTAACGAAGTATATAATGAAGATGAAGTAAAATAAGTAGTGTGGGAATATTTTGGAACAAGTTCACGGATACTGCTTTAGTCCCATACAAATTTTCTGTAGACCCTTTTCATCTTTTGTTGTCTTTCTAGTTTTGGATGTACTGTTTTATATGGTATTGATGTCAAACTTTTGCATCCATTATACAGATATAGATATTTTGTAAAATGATTAGAGCATTATTCTGGATAAGTAGTGTGGGATTGTGAGAAAAGCCAAAGTCCTAATTTTACTTTAATGCTGGGTTTATAATCGTGGGATATTTTGAAAAAGCACGTTAAGGAGTTTTATATCCACCGTTTTTTGTCCATATAATGCAAAATACCTTATATACAAAAATACCAAAAGGAGAAAACCTTCGAGGGTTAAATAAGTATAGTCCAATATCTTTGGTAGACAATTTGTATATGATAGTCTCTAAAGTTTAATCAAATAGAATGAAGAAAAGAAGTCTCCCATGGGAGGAAATTTATTTTGATATTTACTTTTCATTTTATAAAAAGGAGCACAATGTATCCTTAAGAAAAACACCTTAGAATCTAGTATTTTTTCTTTTTGCTTTAAAGCTTGAGAGAAAAAATTAGAGAGGATATTATTTTCCCTTTTAAGGTTTTTTTGTAGTTGTTTTTCCTAAAAAATGGTGTTATTTTTTCTCCTTGGAGCTATGCTATACAATTTTGTTTTCTTTTAATAAAATTATATTATGGCCAATTCTCTATTTTATTCCTTTTATTTTAGTCTATACCTAGTGGTATCATAGCCTAGTTGGCTTGGTTTTTAATTATATTTTGCTACTATGTTGTTATTATAATAGTGTTGTAGAAAAGTTTGAGTATGCTCTATGATTATAGTTAGTCTAATATTTCACATAAGATAAGAATTATTCTCAATACTAGGTATTGTGTGGTAGTGTGAAAGTGTGTCTCTTTAGAAAAGTTTTTGCTAGAAAATACATTGTAAATGTGTCCATTAGTGATTCACCTCTCCTTTGTGAGAATTTACTAGTTCATGATTTTTTTTTTCTAGTATTTGTATCGAGATAATGCATATGTTGATTTTAAAATCATAACAACAAAACATGATATAGAGAAGTTCAATGAGAATAATTTCTCATTGTAGAAATTAAAAATGGAGACAATTTTGAAAGAACAATGTAGAAGCAATTAAATAAGAATATTTGGACATCACACATCAAATGTAGAAATAAATTAATGAAAAGGCTGTCGAAAATTTACACTTAACAATGACAAATCCAGTTTTATCCGGTATTTATTTTAGATAGCATCAGTTAAATTGAAACTGATTTTATTATTTATTTAAGTCAGTGTAATTAAGGTAACCCTAATATAATACGTTTCTTGTATTTGGTAGCATACGATAATTTATATGTTATGAATTGAATTTGTATCCTTTGTGAGAATGAATAGAAATGTAGGTAATTTTCAATTCAAATGTTCAAATTTAAAAGTGACAAATGTTCTCACTAAGTATTCCCTTTTCTAAAATTTTTATATAAATATCTTTTTACATTCATCTCTTCATCCAAACTCATAATTTTTTCTCACTTATCTCTTTTATTCACACTCTATCTTTTTCATTAATACTTGTCTCCTTCATCAACTCTCCTATTTTTCATTTACTACAATTTATTACACACTTAATAAAATTAAACCACAATCACTAGTGCAAAAAGAGAAATTAATGACGTCATAATAAATTACACCTCTCATGATTGACCGGTGGTATTTTTATAATAAAAAGTAATTGTTATTATAATAAGAGTTGTCGTCATTCTCATTCATTTATCCCATGTAGTAGCGTGGTCGTCTCCTAAAGTCGCACCGTAGTCTTAGTCGCGCCTTCATCGTACACAATCGTGCCTTCGAGATTATTGACCCATTGAACTCACACTCACGTTTGGACTATTGGAGCTCACCTTGTTACTTTGCTTCAAAGTTGATTCGCCACAACCATTCGAGCTTGCAACAATCTCCAACGAGACCATTGTTGTCTATGTCGACGGGGATTGAAACCCCACCATTGTCGGTGTCAGTGATTCTGCTCATGCGTCTCTTTCCTCTATTTCATTTTTGTTTTCTTATTTGGACACTGATGAGATGCACTGATTCACGAAATGACGGAGTATTTTTCGTTTCACCGATGTAGAATTTCCATTTTAATGGTGATTCAAACTTTTGATGCATTAGATACTGTGGGAGCTAAGTTCCTGATTGGGATTTTGGGTGGAATTACAACTCTTATATAAAATATCTATCATAATAAGTCAATATTACTATGACAGATTTTCATTGCATCATAAAAAAAACGTATTTTCTATGATTTCCACAACCATAATACCAAAATACTTATTATAGCAAGTCCTTCTTAATTATCACAAAAAATCATTTTGTGTTAGTAAATCATAATTTGGATATTAGAAATTAAAATATTGATCCATCCAAATTACAAAATGTTAAAATTTGCCCATCAAATTAAATATGCTTGTCAAATTACTTTATATATATAATATAACTTTTCTATTTAATTAAGAATCATATTTTAAAAAATTGAACTAAACTATATGGGAACACTTCTCTTTTAATATTTTAATATAATAAGGTCTTCAATGTGTATTCCGTTAACATTGAATAAAAAAAAAGATAATTTTTCTGAATAGGATGAATTAACTAATATAGTATTTTGACGTGAAAATTGAGAGAAGTGAGGCACGCAAGGTGACGTAAAAGGGTACTCTCTTCTTTTCATAAAGTCATTTGTGGTCCAATGTGTTCTGTTTCCTAATCAGAACCAAACAACTGTCATCTTCAATTATTAACCTCAATTCATGGACCACTACCTATCCTCTGAACATGGTACAAACATTGCGCCTGCGATGGCTTCACCCATGTTCTTGAATTCAATTATTTTACCCCGGTCAAAGTGTGAAAAATGAAAAGATTACCTAGAAAAATTAAAAACAGCATAATAAAGTATTAAAAAATATAAAATATATATTAAACCTTTTCCGCATTGTTAAAGTGATTTCAAAAAACAATTATATAAAAATCGATTATATTTTAAATATAAAATTATAACAAAAAAATCTCATGAACGATTAATTTTAATGATCAAAGTCATTATCATTATAATAATTATTATAATGATTAATTTATATATTAACATATAAAATAAAAAAATTATTGGTTACGTAATTATAACTATATTATAAATACAAAATTATAAGTGGTTCTAAATTAATTTCTAAAATTTAACTATCAAAGTTTTAATTAGTAAAAATTTGGTCACTAAACATTAGTTACAAAGGTATTTATTATAAAAGGAATTTGTTTCTAAATTAGTCTGTAGTTAATTAGTGACAAATTTAACGACCAATTATAATTTTTTATTCATAATAATGAGTACTTCAATAATCAATATTTTTTTATTTTATAAATTGGTATTTAAATTGATTATTACAGTGACTAACAATTTTTAGTTACTAAAATTGATTATTAATAAAATATTTTTTTGTAGTGAAATTAACTCATAAGTAGTAATCGATTATTTCATTATATTTAAATTATGCGTATAAACTTTTTTCCGACACTTACATTTTATCATAAGTTGGTTTGAAAAAGTGTGACATAAGTTGAAATTTGCAAAAGGCAAAATAGAACTATATAATGAATTGAAATCTGAAATTTCACATGATTGATTATACCAAACTATCTCATTGTGACTTTAGACAGATCAAGATGAAATTTAAATAACATTTCAAGCAACACTATAATAAAATAATTATATTACAGACCAAATCTATTTTATTTAAACAAAACTTTTTAGCTGATAAAAGAAACTAAATAAGCCTTGAAGTGGTTGAGACATGCTATATATAAGAGATAAAATGTGTGGCCTAAGAAATTAATGCATAGTTTGTGGAAGAGTTTGAAAGGTGAAAAGGGCGTAATATTAATATATTTAGGTTAATAGTTTGAAGAGTCCACTTTCCTTTGATTTTTGTCTGTTACTGTATTATATTCATGGACGGTCGACAATGGCAAAGCATCAATAATTGGCCCACATAAAGCATCATGATAACAATTCCTGAACATTGTTATCTTTTGAGTCTTTCTCAATTCTCATGTTGCTCTTCTTCCTCACTCATAAATTAATGGTTTTCACCAAACACAGCAATCTGGTTTTGAAACCGTGAAGAATGTAAAGATAAAACAAAGTGGTTTCATCTTAGTTCTGTCTGTTCGAAAACTGATTCAGGTAAAATCTCATATTCTTTTCTCTAATCCTTGCTTAATACCTCTTTATCTTCTGATTATTTTAGGGTTCATCACTCCCCTTCACCCCTTTGTGAAATCCTAACAATTTTACCCAGAACTGCTTCTTCTATTACACCTTACCGTATTGATTCCACTTTTGTATGCAGAAACTAATTAAGTCTTTCTATTACACCTCTTCTCAGGTATCTTTTTTTTCTCATTCAATCTGTAACATTTTAATGTAGTTTATGTTTTTGTTTTGAAGTAGTTTATCTTATATTTTAGTGTACACTGGTTTTCTGTGAACCAACTTTAATTAGCATAAGGAAAGATTGCAGAGACTTGATATCTATGGAATAACTGAATGAGTATCGATAGGTTTTGCTTTTGAGGTTTGTACAGCGAAGACTTCAGGTTTTGTTGGGTCAATGTTCAAAAACATTGAAGTAAAAAGATGATAATGACTCTTATTGGCAGAATATTATATTAATAATTTCAAAATATTTTCTCCTACGTTATACTTTTTTTTTTCTTCTTTTTATACTTAAAATAGTTTTTTTAAAAGATGTATGTATGATATGTAAGAAAAGAAAAACTTGCATTCGTAATATAAAATGATATTCTCATACTGTTTCTAAAAGATAAAATAATTTGAGAAAACTTTAAAAAATTGAGGGTGTAATTTACTCAATTATATATTATATGGTGTTTCATCAAAGAGGATGTGGATTTACTGGGTGACATCGGGTAAGTAACGTTTGATATTTTAACTAAAATTATTTTCCTAAATTCATGGCATCAGGTATGTTCGTGTCGTATGTTTTTCAGTTATTTGTAGGATTATTATAAAATATTAAAAAAATGATTATTAAAATAAATAAAACGAAAAAGGCTGTTAAGTAGTAGTTGTTTTAAAATTGAGGAATTATTTATTAATTTAATGATAGAAAGAGAGAAGCGCGATAACGACTCCTCACCAACACCTCTCTAATATCTGCATTTTAAGTTCCTTTATACCACCAATTCTTCTACTTTCACACGTTATTTATTTGTGGAACCTACTAATAAAAGTAAAACTAATAGTACTAATCATATCCCCAAATACCATCAACTTGTTCGGATTTGTAGAGTTTTTGAAAATACGAGATATATGAGATATATGAGAGTTATATGTAATATGTTATACAGAGGAACATATTTTTGTATTTTATTGATATACCCTATATATAGAGCAAAATATTTAGAATATCTCACTCCTAATCTAAAATAATAACTAATTTCTAAAACTGAAATATATCTCTAAAACTGAAATATTTCTTTAAAACTGAAATATTTCCTAAAAACTAATTTAAATAAAAAAAGATATTAAGTAATATTCTCAACACAACTATCGATATAATTACGATAAACATTTCGCTCAAGTTTCCATCTTAATTTTAAAAATTTAATGCGGATTTAATTGGGATACAAATTTATAAAATTTTAAGAGTCATATTACACTATGAAATATTATGAGTTATATAATATAATTACAATATAAAATATTATGAATGTTGAAAAATTTTAAAAATTATAAAAATATGAGAGATATAAGATATATAAGATATATGATAGATATAAAATATGTCATAAAAAGGAGAACTTGTTAAGTGTAACAAAATATAAAGTAAAATGATTTTATGAGATTTTTTCTAAAAATAAAGTCACAAAACTATTTTTCTGAAAATTTTTCCTTTCCAAATATGGATTTAAACAGAATGTAGATTTAAATGAGTACGGATTTAAATAAATGTTTCCTGTACTTATTTTATTATTTATTTAAGTTATTGTTTATTAAATTAACGCAAATTTTATGAATATTTGTATTTTTGTCCTAATGAATAAACGTTGTACATTATTTTTAATTTAGAAATTTATATTTAAAGTAGATAAATCTAATATGTTTTTTCTCTCTCATTTTTTTATATAAATTTTTTACCGTTTAGATTTTCTTTTTCATTCATATTTATCTCTTTGGTTCATACTCATAATCTCCTTTGTTCATATTCTTCATCAATATTCATCTCTTTTATTAATATTTCCTTTATTTAAATTTATTCATTTCATTTACACTTATCTCATTTATCTAGACTGATAATATTTTCTTCATTATTTTTTATATGTTATTCTTTTTGAAAATAATTTAATACTGTTTTATTATCGTATGTCATGATCAATTTAAAGTTTAATTCACATATAAATTATAATTCTTTATTTTTAATAAAAATTATTTTAAATATTAATAATTTTTAGTTTATAAATTAATATCTAAATTAATTATTACTGATTATTTTTGCGTGTAAAATTGATTAAAAACAATTATTATTAAAAATTGAAAATCAAAAACAAGAAACATATATAGTTATATATGAGTACATATATCTTTTTGTTTCTTTTTTTCATTTGAGAAAATTAAGTTAACTTTTTTCCGTACTTTTATTCCTTTCCGAAGCTGATATATCTTCAAGAAGACACACCCTAAAATGCTTCCTCATAAGTATAAAGATTTGATGTTTGTTTTACAGAAACATGGACACCGTACATGCGAACCCTGCATCGTCATCACCACAAACACATGTTGTTCAGATTGCTTCAGCTGATCAACTTCCACACCCTTCTCGTCACATTCTTCAAGATAGAAGTACTCACTCTTCCTCCTATAGTTTTGTTCTTGTATAATATATAGTGTCTCTGTAGCTGCATAACGCAACACTAAAAGCATCCTTATATTTTACAATCATATGTTTATTTTGCAAACCATACAGTATCATAGTAGAAGGTGAACCTCGCATAGGTTGTAAGAGATTATTCTATCTTATTCAGTAGTTTCAAATTCCAGTGTTAGGAGTGAGATTAAAACAATATGGAGGGAGTACCAAAGAGGGTGATTGTCAAATGCAAAATCAATAATGCAGATGAACATATATAACATTTTTATATATGTTATTAAACTAATGCTTTCTTCAACTGAAGAAAATTTGGCACTGCAATTTCTTCAGGTGAATACTTGCAGAAATGTGTACCCCTTTATAAGCTAGCACTGAGAGGTGATTGGAATGAAGCCAAGCGCATGATAGATGAAGACACTAGTCTCTTAAACGCAGCCATAACAAGGGAATGGGGTACACTACTTCACGTTGTGGCAGGAACAAACCATGTTCACTTTGTGAATCAATTGGTTAAGTTACTTAACCCAGGTGATCTGGAACTGCGAAATTTCAATGGAAACACAGCGTTTTGCTACGCTGCTGCATCTGGAAACATGGAAATTGCTGCTACGATGATCAAGAAAAATGAAGGCTTACCCAAAATCAGGGGCGGAGCAGAAGCCACTCCTCTTTACATGGCTGTCTTGCAGGGAAAAGGTGAAATGGCAAGGCATCTTTACCCTCTCAGTACCAACATTTTAGAAGAAGATGACTTCACCATGCTGTTCTTCCTCTGCATAAAAACTGAGTTGTATGGTGAGTTCATTTTCCTTAGTTCTTCCTTCATTCATCAAATGGTTTCTCAATTGAAACGAGTTTTTGTATTAAAGACCGAGAAGAAATAGATCTTAATTTGATCACACAATTTGCAGATATAGCTTTGCAAATTGTACAAGAACACCCAATGCTGGCATTGGCAAGGGATGAGAACAACGACACAGGCTTGCATCTCTTGGCTCGAAAGACTTGTTGTGGTTTTAGTGTTCGTGGTGAATGGTATCTTCCAAACCAGATCTTGAACTCTGGTAAATTCTTACAATCACCGTTACCTACTTCGAAAACTAGGATATTGGGTTCATATTCATTTTTGTTTTCGCCTCCTCATATCTAAAACAGTTTTCAAATTAGAATTATCAATCAAGATTTCTTTCAACTTATCTTCAAAAGCTTATATTCAAAATTAATGACTAAAACTACTTTTAAAAACTAAATTAAGCGCATGTCTCAGGCATGAAGGCAACTCCATTCGTCGAACTTGTTGAGCGTCTTTGGAGAATTCTTTTCGACCAAGATTACGATGAAACAGAGTTGAGGGCTTTCATAAGTCATCCATCACAAATAACATTTGATGCTGCACAAGTTGGAAATTTTGAATTCTTAGATACACTTATGAGGTCATACCCTGATTTATTATGGGAAGTGGATCAAAGAAACCGAACCATAATTCACATTGCTGTTCTCCACCGCCATTCAAAAATCTATAGTTTAATACACGGACTAGGCTCCATCAAAGATTTCATAGCAACTTTTGAGGACGATGAAAGAAACAACATATTGCATTATGCTGCTATGTTGTCACCTCCAGACAAACTCAGCTTAATTTCTGGAGCAGCTCTTCAAATGACACATGAATTACTATGGTTCCAGGTATACTCCCCAATTCTCAAAATAGATTTGTCTCTCATACAATCATGATCTTTGTATATCACATAGTATGACATTATACTCTGACTTAGTAAGAAAATCATTATACTTTGATATGGCAGGAGGTGAAGAAAATAATGCTGCTGTTAAATATAGAGAAGAAAAACGGTGAAGGCAAAACTCCTCGTGAAATATTTGCTGAGAAGCACAAAGAACTATTATCAAAGGCAGAATCATGGACAAAGAGCACAGCCATTAACTGCATGCTTGTATCTGCACTCATAACCACAGGAGTTTTCACTGCTACATTTATGGTACCTGGTGGCAACAACAAAAAAACAGCAAATCCTAACTATTTGCAGGAACAAGCATTCCTCGTATTTTCATTATCAGTTGCATGTGCACTGATATCAGCATCAGCTTCCATACTAATGTTCTTGTCCATCCTCATTTCAAGTTATGCAGAGGATGAATGTTTCAAGTCCCTCCCTTACAAGTTACTCTTTGGTATGGTCACACAAATCATCTCCATCACAACCATGATGATATCGTTCAGTGCTGCTATTTACATAACATTTTCTCATGGTTTAACGCGGGTTCCGTTTTCTATTTTCGTGCTTTCGTTTCTGCCATTGCCCTTGTACAAACCACTATGGTCAGATATTATTTATTCTTCTTATATTTGTATGTCTCTATTTTGGCCTAGAAAATAAATCCCTGGCTGGAAATGCTGAGGCCATATTTAAGTTGTTGATACGTGCATAGCTTATAACTTGTAGTCGTATATGCTCTATTAATTTTTTAGTTTTTTTTATAGTTTAACTTCATAGCTTGACTACTTACTCATAGTTAATTAAAATAATAAAGGATAATAATATTTTAATCTAATTTTTTTATTTACGTTTAATTTATTACTTCAATCATTTTGATATCATCACATTATTAAAAAAATTCAAAATAAATAACTAAAAGATGATTAAAGTAATAAATTAAAAAATAGATCAAGCTATCATTATCTAATGAATATTGATGAAAAGTATTACAACAAAAAAATAAAAAATAGAAAAACAATATCTCATATCTCATGTATATAAATATGTTATTATATGTCGATAAAAAAAAAAAATCAAACTAAATTTTTCAATTTTTCGATTTTGAGTAGGGCGATCGAGGGTGAAGGCAGTTCAGAATAGAGGGAAACATATCCTTTTATTTCTCTTACCTTTTTATAGTGAATATGATCTATGGAAAATATTTAGGGATTGGAAAATGTTCTTTTGGACAATCCATACCTATATACTTCTATACGTGTATGGTAGAAAATCTCTACCTCATCAACTCTTCGGTTTCAAATATGTTTTAGCTTATCTATTTCCAAAATTTTCAGACACTTGATTTTCTTTGCTCCCAAAATTTAGAATAATGAAATGTTGATCAGTCTTGTATTGTAATGACCTTAATTCATAAATTATGAATATTCGATATACAGCTCATAACTTTGTTGTTGTTGAGAAATTGTAATTTTATACATATGATATTGGTTTTACATATATAAGGTATTTGACACTACTTTTATCATAAAACTTTAAAACAATGATATTACGAGTCTTTACTTTTATATAATGTTTAACTTTGTCTAATATATTCAATTTAAAATTTTGATTCATGCTTGAACTATTCCTAACACTTGTAACTAAGAACACATGGTTAATAGTTTTCTCATTTAATCCACACATGATACGTATATTCATCTTCATATTCTAGACAAAAGAAATATATAAAAGATTTCATTTGTGTTGATTAAAATATAATTAAAATTATTATTATTATTATTATTAAATTATATTATATTTATATAAACAAATATTACCTAACAATTAAGTTTAAAGAGTTAAATTATAATCAAATGCATTTCTGATAAAATACTTATGGTGAATAACTTTTTTATTTTTCTATTTATGATGATATTGGAATAGTGAGTCTTCTTTCGTTACCAAGGAATGCCCTAACTATTCTTAGGTTTTTTAATCTTTTTTCTTAAATCTCTCATTTTTTTTTTCTTTTCAATAAATTCTGATGGTTTTCACTGAAAAATAAATGCTATTATTATAGGAAAACATTAAATAGAAATATTGAAGGAATCCCAAAACTTTAGCGCATTTAAATAGAAGAACATAAAAATGTGAATGAGTGAGAGTTGCAGAAAAACTTGCACCTTAATGAAAAGCAAAGTGGACCCATTTGTCTTTCACTTTAGGAACATGATGAGGTGGATACCTTCGCTTGACTTCAGTCAATGCCAGATTCTCCTATGTTCCTCTCTCGTGGAAGCAACCTCTTCAAATTATTTCACATTTTACTTTTATGTCCTGCTTACGTGTTTTTGTCGCAATAATATATTAGTTTCTTAAATTTTATTTTATTATTTTCAATATTTTAATTAAAGTAATTACATATTATCAATTTATAGTTAATTTATTAATGAGAATAATACTTTTATATGAACAGTAAATACTACATAATAACACTATTACTATAAATTTAACATAATATATTAACTTGTTTTTTTTACAAAAAAATTAAATTAAAAATATTCATAATAATGAAATAAAATTGAAAAGGTTATTATAATAATAAAAAAACTATTACACTTCCATTCTAGTAGTTGCATTTCATAAACTGACCCACACGGAATTGGGAACCACAATTAAAAATTTCTTTAAGATTCTGTTACTAAACAAATCAAAACTTGAGAGATACCCACTTGACAATTTGGCAATGTATGTTTTAAGTGTCCTCACACCTATTTTCTTTCTCCAAATCAATTGAGAATAACTTTGATAATGATAGTGTGATTTTTTTTTTTATATGCTAAAAGAATTGTCAATTAATGACTCTTTTTTTTTTCTTTTGACCAAGTCGTTATTGACTTTTAGTTTAATTGTTTTTAGAAGTGGTTTTTTTAAATGAAATTGTCACTTCAATTATCACACTTTTTTACTTAATGAAATAGTTTTTTTACTTTTTTATTTTATTGTGATTTATAAGCGTATATTTTAAATATATGTTAATCAATATTTTGAAATGACGTATAAGCTAATTATAAATATTTAAAATAAAATTATTGATATCGTCAGCTAAAATTTTATTCTTTATATTTCTTAATTATAATAGTGTAATTTTCCAAAAATAATGTTTAGGTCTTTAACTTGTTTTGAAGATAAAAGTGGTTGTTTTAAGATAATAAATTTAGAACTTTTTTAAAAATTTAGGCTTAAGTTTATGTGATTAAAGTGGATGTTTATAAAAGAGTAAAATAAAATTAAAATAAACTACAGTAAATATTTTAAAGCAAGTTGAAAGCATCATTTTATATACACGTAAATAATATATTTAATAAAATGGTACCATTTGAGAATTACTTTAACAAACCGGTCTTTTTTTTATCTTCTGATTTGTGTATTACTTTCACTACTTATTCCACTAAACATATATTTAGATGATAAATAAATTGGTCTCATGCACATTGTTTGAATCCATTTTGACAAACAACTTTTGTATTACTAAATATGAATATGGATAATATTTAACTAATTTAATTGGATATGAGAACGGGTTATATTATACAGATATGATAGTACATTAGATACGATACATATTTGATATGTCTATATATATATTTTGAAAATAATAGGACACGATATGATATATGAATATTAAAAAAATATATATAAATTCTTAAAAACATGATAAATATATGATTATTATTGTGTGAATTCAAATTAAAATCAAATGTATTAAATGTTTTCAACATAAATTTTTTTAAATTATTATCATTATAAAAGTATTACTAATTTTTATATTAAATTATTTATTAATAAATATCTATAAAATATCCTAAAAATATCCTAAAGTATTGAATATCAATACGTGTCGGACACATATATATGATACAAATTAAAGTGTATATGCATCATAAGAGAATGAAGATAAATATATACATATCCACCGTAAAGAAAAGTATGATCTGCATATTTTTTTTCAACAAATTGGTTAAGAAGGAGACCTCGCAATTAAAGGACTTTGAAATAGAAAAAGTGTTATTATTATGTCAATTTGTTTTGAGAATACAAGAATGTCAAGAGCAGGATTGTGTAGGTTGTATTGTAAAGTTTTTATGAGTAGAAAAAAACTCTTAGTCTTGGTTTCATATCTTTATTTTTTCTTTTACTACACATTTTTCCATCTCTTAGGTATTTTTTCTCTAATTACAATATTAACAACACATTTTTTTTTGTGAGTCAGGATTGTGTAGGTTGTACTGTATACTATCAATTTTAGTGAGTCAAATAACTTTTGGTGTCATATTTGATTATTTGTACTTTTCTTTAATATATTTTACTATTATTATTATTATTTACATACAAAAAAGTGTGTTTGACTATCAATTTTTGGTGTAGTCGCATAACCGCACTTCATTTATTATGTAATAAAAAAAACCAACACTTTTTTATTGCTTTTAATATTTAATTTAGTTTCATTTGAAAATTTTTGTTTTGTTAGAGTAACTTTTGTTTTGTTAAAATAACTTTTATTATTTCTCAACAAGTTTGGCTATTTCAATATATTAGGAAAGTTTTCTCAGATCTCTAAAATAATTTTCATCTTATCATATATCTTTAAGTTACACAATTTTTCACCTTTGTTTGATTTTTTTAAATAGTATATCAAATTATTTTTAGTATATACTTTTGATTATTTTACTTCATTTTAATATTTTACGTGTTATTTATTGTTATAATGTAGAATATTGTTGTGATGATTTTTTATACAATTATTGTTATTTTCTATCTCTTTCTTGTGTAATTTTATTAATACGATTGTATAAAAAACATTTTGTTTATTATAGTATTGACAATCAATGTTATGAATCTTGTGTATCACCATTAAACATAGATTAAAGTTTAAGAGATGAAAGATCCATGTTTAAATTTGAATTATTATTAGTTTAATTTTTTTTCTAGGCAAATTCATATCCAGTTAGGGTATATAATCTTTATTAATGTATAAAAAAAAATTTCATTATAATTTAGAAAGTTAGAATACATTTGAAATATTTTTAAATTGAATATTTGTTTTCTTTTATAATTTTTAAAAAGTATCTTCAAATTTTGTCAACTTTGTTTTCGCTTCATTATGTTTGCAAAATTAAATAAATGTTTTGTTTGTAATGAGATTTAATTTATATGTAATTGTGTAATATTTTATAATTCTTTCACTTTTATTCAATTAATATTTTGGTACTTTCATTTGAAATTTATATAATTATAATTTTTTTCTAAATATTTGATATTGAAAAAACAAAAATATATTCTTTTAAATTGAATATTTGATAATATCATATTTCATTATTTTTTTATACAAATTAATTAATGGAAATGGGGATTACTTTGAATATGAAATGAGATAATCAAACTCGTTCTTCCCTCTTGTCACCCTTACATATATCTCGTCTCAATTGAATTTAAATTTTTTAACTACTTTGAATAGTTATTGCCTTTAAGGACCTAACTTAATTATTGAGACTCTTTAAATAAAGGATAGGAGATTAAAAATGAAAGAGAAGTAAACAAATTGTAAGTTGATTGATGATAGAATAAAAAATATGTTAATCGTAAGATTTACAAATTGATGATGAGAAAATTACGTGTGAAGGGAGAATTGAGGAAAGTGTCCACTATCACCCTGACTTTTTCTTCGTATGGACCTTATCCATGTCCTACTTGATAATTTCCTTAGTCCCTTTCTTATTTACAATTATAGGTGAGAAGTTGAGTGACTTAATGAGAGAAGCTTTGAAAAGAGAAATGTTGAGTTATCAAAAAGATCATGAAAGATTTTGAGTCTGTTTTGGGTATCAAGGTGAACTTTTGTAAGAACAAGTTTGGGATTTTGAGCTAGATTTGATGAGTATTCAAAGTCAAAGATTTGATGAGTATTGAGGATCTTAAATATGAAAAGGAAGATTCAGTAGGTCAACTGAGAAATGGTTTATGAGGCAAAGGGAGGTGGCAAATTCAATCTCTATCTGCCAGCTTCTGTATTATTATTTTGACTTCAAAACACTCCAGAGAGATCTTTAGTAGAAAAGAAGGTAAATAGTATATGTTTATGGTGGACAAATTTAAAAAGCTGTGTTAACGTTTTTCATTGTAATGTGGAAAAAACTTTCTACTTATAAAGAATATGGAGGCAAGGTAAAAAATGTTAGAAATAGTTCAAGTGTGAGTCAAAGTTTTACATTGGATATAATAGACAAAATTAAATATTATTTAAAAATAAAGATCCATAACATCATTGCTTCAAGGTTTTTGTATAAAACTGATGTCAAATACCTTATATATGTAAGACTAATGTCATATAACCATATGAGACCATAACTTCTCAATGACTATAACCATGTATAAAAAAATATATAATCTAACAAAAAGGAAGATCTACACAACACAGTTTTTGAGGTTGTTTTTCCTAGCTGATGTAAAGTTGATGATGTTTTTGTTTTTATGTAGGTTTTCTTTTAGCAATGAAAATCTTGGTTATATCTTATGTTGATAGGTTATAGTAGTTTACAGTGAGTTGCTATTATCTTGTATTCCTATACAACTAATATTCGAGACAAAAGTTAAATTCAATTACGTGTTTGGTTTCCTGAGAAAAATTAAAATTGTATTTCTTTAGAATGGACGGCTAAAAACAAAACAGTTTTAAAATAAGAACATGTATAAGTGGAAAACATTGAAGTAAATTCCTGGCTACTTTAACCTATTAAAGAAAGAGAAAAAAAATTAAAGATTCTCCTAGTGCAAAAACTTTCACCAAGAATATTCTGTTTTAAAAAGTGTTTGTGAGAACGAGGCTTAAGACACTCACTTCATGGTGTATAATTGTTAAATATATATGCTTTAAATAAACATAAAATCACTAAAAAAGTAGTAGTGATCTCCAAAATCTGTTGCTATTTAAGTTATTTCAATGACAAAATGAACAATCAAATCAAGTTTATTTTTAGAAGCTTAAATCGATTTTCAAGTCATCACTATTTACTTACTTATTTTACACTTGTTACTCTTAAATTATCAGGAACTATTGATTGTAGGTTTGAATGGAACCAATATATAACTAAATATTTTGTTACATGAATAAAATGATTTTTAGTTTTCAATCACATCCACAATACTTCATTTAAACTCATATTATATAATAAAATATAAATAAAATTATTTAATTAACATAATGCATGAGCACCAATTGTATGCAGTCAATCCAAAGATGGTGTAATATATCTACATTTTTGAACAATATGTTGGAATATATGTTCCTCCAATGTTTTTATAGTGTTTTTATAGCACACTCAACATTATTAATTTATCTTATTTTACGTTATCTATATCACCTCTAGATTCCTCTAATGTAGACTTTGAATTTGTTCACTAAGTCTTTACTCCATTGAACACGCTCATATAAATTCTATTTTACATGATTTTCTAACAATATTCAAATACATTTCATTATTATTAATAAATACATTAGGAGAAACGTTAATATTTTTTCCTACAAAATAATAAAATATATTTTGTTATATCAGCAAAAAAAAGAAAATTACTTTGAGAGAGAATTAAAATCTAATATTACCTTAGGGAAAATATGATATAAGTACAAAGGGACAACATGGAGAGTTGCAGATGGTTGTATTGCACGTTATACAGAAAAAGTGGAAGAACAATGCAGCACGTTTCTAGGGAAAAAGAGTTTCATCAACAAATGAAGCTCAATATTCAAATATTCATCTGCAAACAAATATGACAAAAACATAAACTTTACCAGCCATGAAATTAAAAATAATGAGAAAAAAAATTATGCAACCAAATTGTCATGATGTCATTATTTATAAAATCAACTAAAATATTCATACATACTAATAAATCAAATTGTGTCATTATTTATAAAATATTCATACATAGAAACTAAAACTATATCGGTAACTGCAAATTTTTTAATTTTATTTGATATATCCATTTCAAAATTTTGTATAAAAAATTGAATAAAATAGTGATTTAAATATGTTTTGGTAATTTCTGTAATTATTTATCTTTTTCTAAATTTAATTCTATTCTCTTCCAAACACTAACTTCTTCATGAACATGATTTTGGTTCTTTGTAATGAAAAGTTTTGAAAATTATCTGGGGAGTGACTCCAAAGTGTGCTAGTTGAACAGTAGATTTAGATAAAGTTGTTTGAGGTAGTATTATAAGTGTTACTTCATTCCACCACTTTGTTGGTGATGATAAGATTCTATAACCAAACAAATAAAATATATGGAAAGGATTCTAAGTGGAGCCATCCATGTATGAACAAAATCTTTCCATTTTAACCTTCTATATCATGGCCCCATGTTCTATCTATCTACTAGCCCCCACCATCACTTTGATTCCAAATTCTTCCTTCTAATTTTTTAATCGTGTTTTTGTAACGTTCTCATTGAGAGAGAAAGAATGCTCACAATAATGCATTGGGTTTATAACATTATGCTACACAACTATGTTTGCATTATCATTTTAACAACATTTTATAAATATATATTTGCAACATTTATAATATCTCATTCTTTAATTTTATAATTAATTATCATTAATAAAAAAAATTGAATCCAAAACTAAATTAAGATTTAAAATTTCAACCCATTAAAAGTTAAGGATGAATTATAATTTAATACAACCCATTAAATAAAATATGGTTTTACGTAACCTAAAATTAGTTTATAACAAAGAAAGTCCTCTAAACTTATGTTTAATGTCTCCTGGATGAAAGATGGACTGCATACATTCAACCAAAAGAAAACATAACAGTGATTGGCTTTCAATAATTGTGTGGTTCATGACGAAGAAAGAATGTGGAGAGCTTTGCTTTTCTTTTTGACATTCATTCCACCTAGTTACCTCGCAATTTCGAAATACACAAATATGCTTCATTTTTTCACATTAATTTTGGCTAATATATATAATTAAAAGATTAAGTTCCTTGTTGTAGTTGCTGATAAGAAAAAACAATTCCTTGTAGTTGGCTTTGTAAAACAATTAAGGATCTTTAAGATTTAGGATTTTCACACAATAAAACATAATAGAACACTAACCTTGATCTATAAGAGATCATGTGAGTATGTGTTCTTCAATTTGTAACTTGTGTGCTCTCTAACCACCATTTCTCAATTTATCTATTTGCATTTCTTTTCTCTCCTCACATGTTTTTGTTGGGTTACTATGAGAAGAACCTTATTTTTTTGTTTGATTAGCAATAAAAAATATGAATTGAAAATAGGGATAATAGGGTTGCCCCAACCCTTATACAAAAAAGAACCTTATAATCAGATACAGAACTCCAATCCCTTTTATAAACCAACGCCCATCAAGTTTGCTTTTATTTTATATTTATTTTATATTATTACCACTTTCCATAATAATAACCAATGAGTCTTAAAACTTTATTAAATCACAATTAGACTCATCATAATATTTCAAATGAGTTACTAATAGAATTAATTCGTTAATTAATTCTAACATTCTCTCACTTGACTCATATGATGTCATAACATTATGTGATTTAATAGATACACATAATTCACATTAAAAGACCTTACATAAATTGGTTTCATCATTATTTCATAATTAAAGATACATAAATAATAAGAGTCATGGCGGTCACAGATCATTCGGTCGACATGATCCTTTATATGTACTACTATATAATCCATTTCTTCTTAATATGACCTTAAAACGAGAAGTCCATAATGATTTCAAAAATAATGTCATTTTTACAAAACAATAACATAACATAATTTGTTTTCTTCATAATTTGCATGCATAAACATAGAGAAGAAAACACAGATTTCAGAAATTTATACATTAGAGAGCTTAGAGTGTCACATAAACATTAATAACATTAACAATCAAAATTTAACATTCACTAGTATGTTAGGAATCCAAGTGTGAGTCTAAGTCCCACGTTGACCAGAAATGAGAAAGTAGAGCACTATATAAGAATAAAGACCCATAAACCCATTGCCTTAAGGTTTTGGATTGAGAGTGGTGTCAGTACCTTTTGTGGTTAGGCTCAAGTCTCATTTGGTGTTGTTCTCCCCAGTGAAACCCCCTCTTTAAAACCTTACATAGTAGACATAATGCCCATATTCTTTACATAGACAACATACAATTTAGGCGGTAACCCTTTTGTTAAAGGGTCAACAATCATAAAATCTGTGCTAATATGTTTTATTGTCACTCTACGTTTTTTAACTTCTTCTTTAACGACAAAGTATTTCAACTCCATATGCTTAGCAACTTTGGAATACTTGTCGTTTTTAGAAAAGAAGACTGTTGCAGAATTATCACAATAAATTTTTCAGTGGCTTCGAAATACTATCGACTACTCCAAGTCTTGAAATAAAGTTTCACAACCAATTAGCCTGAATTGTGGCCTCAAAGCATGCCACAAATTCAACTTCCATGGTGGATGCAACAATGACAGACTGCTTCGCACTTTTCCATGAAATCTCTCCTCCGGCTAAAAGATACACATAACCAAATGTAGACTTTCTTGTATCAACACAACTGGCAAAGTCTGAATCTGTATAACCTATCACCTCAATGTGATAAGATTTTCTATAAGTAAGCATGTGATTCTTTGTTCCTTGTAGGTATCTTAAAACTTTCTTTGCAGTTTTTCAGTGCTCTAGTCCTGGATTACATTGGTATCTACCAAGCATACCAACTACAAAGCTAATATCTGGCCTCGTACAGGTTTGAGCATACATCAAACTCCCAACAACAGATGTATAAGGGATATTTTCCATCTGTTTCCGTTCTAAATCATTCTTTGGACATTGCATGAGACTAAACTTGTCTCCTTTCTGTATTGGAATGGGAGATGTTGAACATTTATCCATTTTGAATCTCTCTAAAACTTTATTAATATATTAATATATGAGTTCTAAGACAAACCTAATACTCCTTGTGATTTGTCACAGAATATTTCTATTCCTATCACACAGTATGCCTTACCTATATCTTTAATTTCAAAGTTATTAGAGAGAAACCTCTTAGTCTCACTTAATAGACCAAGATCATTAGTTGCAAGCAAGATATCATCAACATACAAAATCATAAATATAAACTTACTCCCACTGACCTTCAGATATATACACCGATCAATATTGTTTTCCTTAAATCCAAAGGACACAATAATATCATTGAACTTAAGATACCATTGACGAGAAGCTTGCTTAAGTCCATATATTGATCTCTTAAGTTTACACACCATGTGTTCCTTTCCTTCTTTAGTGAACCCCACCGGTTGGTCCATATAAACATCCTCTTCTAAATACTATTCAGAAAAATAGTTTTAACATCTATTTGATGCAACTTAAGATCATAATGAGCTACTAATGCAATGATAATTCTAAAAGAATCTTTCTTTGAAATAGTCGAAAATGTTTCCCTATAGTCAATGTCATCTTTCTGAGTAAAACCTTTGGTAACAAGTTGTGCCTTGTAACATTCGATATTGCCTTGAGAGTTATGCTTAGTCTTAAAGACCCATTTACATCCAACTCTCTTGCATCCTTCTAGCAATTCCACAAGATCTCATATGTCATTATGTGCCATTGATTTAAGTTCATCTTTCATGGCATCTAACTACTTATTAGAATTATCATCATTAATGGCTTCTGAAAATGAAACTAAATCATTATCAATACTTAAGTCATTTTCTTACTCTTGTAGATAAACCACATAGTCATTCAAAATAGAAAACTTTCTATCTTTATGAGATCTTCTTAATAAAATTTCTTGTGGTTGTTCTACTATCGGTTCATTGTTAACCTCAGGATCATTAATTTGTTGTTCTTCTTGATTGTTGTGAGTTTTTACAACATGTGGAAGAACAACTCTTGATAAAGAAGTACTAGCTACAAGAATTTGTACTCTAACTTCCTTAATCTCCACATTTCGTGAAGCTTCACTCCCACTGGTTTCACCATTCTCAATGAACTAGACATTTCCAGTTTCAACGATTCTTATACTATGGGTAGGACAGTAAAACATATACCCTTTAGATTTTTCTAGATAACCAATGAAATATCCACTAATTTTTCTTTTATCTAGTTTCTTTTCTTACGGATTGTATATTCTTACTTCTACCTAACAACCCTAAACATGCAAGTGTCTCAAACTGGGTTTCCTACTCGTCCACAACTTAAAAGGAATTTTTGAACAACTTTACTAGGAATCCTGTTCAACAAATACATGACAATCTTTAAAGCATACATCCACAATGATACAGGTAAACAAGAATTACTTAACATACTCCTAACCATATCCAGTAAGGTTCGATTACGCCTTTCTGCTACACCGTTTTGTTGTGGTGTGCTTGGCATTGTGTATTGAGCACAAATACCACGTTTCTCAAGGAACTTAGCGAACGGACCAGGATGTTGTCCACTTTCATCATATCTTCCGTAATACTCACCACCTCTATCAGACCTTACGATTTTCATTTTTTTGTCTAATTGTCTTTCCACTTCATTTATATAAACTTTCAAGACATTCAATGATAATGTTATTTTTTACCTATTATTAGTGCTAAATTTTGAGTAAAATCAACTTCTCCATAGCTTTTATCTTGTTTAATCCTCAAATTCATGTTATTTTTGCATTGTTTTGTATTTTAGTTGTTTTATTTTTGTTTTTACTTCTCATATCTATTATGAGTGTGTGAAATAAGTCAATAGAAAACAATTATGGTGGAGGAAAGCAAGTTGGAACTAAAGGAAGCATGATTGGACAAGAAAGATTGATTCTTAGACAAATATCCATGTCGTGGGGCACCGAAATTGCGCCAGCACGGCAAACATGTAGAAAGGACTCACCTATAGGAATATACTGTCTTGGACCACCACTGGAAGGCCAAAAAATCACCATTGGGCGTCAGGCTAACTCGCTAGGCTCGCTAGTGGCTTGCTAGTAGGGATGGCAACGGGGCGGGGCGGGTACGGGTATCATGATCCCATCCCCATCCCCATAATAAAAATTCATCCCCATCCCCATCCCCAAACCCAACGGGTATACAACTTTTGACCCATCCCCATCC
>Ga0214545_1003810_pt1 | contig 28541 bp, 12 predicted proteins | sample CNSS4metaG_FD_160064 | JGI IMG/M metagenome (GOLD analysis project Ga0214545, IMG submission 160064) | Root nodule microbial communities from cowpea collected in UCLA plant growth center, Los Angeles, California, USA - CNSS4 | ecosystem: Host-associated > Plants > Roots > Nodule | place: USA... | reverse complement strand
TTATATAAATATATATATATATATATATATATATATATATTATTTTTTATTTCTTCTAATTATTTAGTTGTCATGAAACTCATTTGCATCTCAATTATATTTTTCATCTTATCATAACATTTATGTAATTAAAAAATATGTATATCAATTAAAATATTTTATGTCTCACATTTGAATATTTCTATTATTTTTTAATATTTTCATTTATTGTATATTTTCCTTTCACATTAAAATGTTTAATACTTTCAATTTAAGTATTTAATAGCACAAACTTTTGGTTTACTAGGTAATATAAAAAAAAAAACTCCTTTACTTACAATATGATTGATAATGAGTTAGAAAATAAAAAATAATTAGATAAAATATATCGAAATAATATTCTACATGATGAAAATAAACAACAAATAAAAATATTAAAAAAGTAACAAATGTGTGTCTTAGAAACAATTTGAGAGACTATGGAAAGAAATCTCACAAAGGAGAACAAATGTATAATTAAGAGTATGATAAGATCAAAAATACCTTATAGATCTAAGAAAACTTTTCAAATATCAATATATATACTCAATGGTTGAGAAATAACGAAAATTGTTTTAGCGAAACAAAAAAGTTCTTCAAATGAAACAAAAATTATTAATAATAAGTAAAAATATTTTTTTTTATACTACCTATTAAAGGAAAGTTTGATGCTATTAAATACTTAATTTGAGTGTATTAAATATTCTCACCTGAAAGAAAAAATATACAATAAATAAAAGTATTAAAATATAATAGAAATATTCAAATGTGAGACATAAATTTTTTTTAATTGACATACATTATTTTAATATAATTACATAAAGGTTATTGTAAGATGAAAAATATATTAATAGAGATGCAAATGAGTTTCATGAAAAAAAAAATAAATAGAAAAAAAAAAAAATAGAATATATATATATATATATATATATATATATATATATATATATGGTTACGTAATTAATTGTGAATATTTTAATAATTTAAACGGGATGGATTTGGCGGGGACGGGTATTATGGCGGGGATATGTACATACCCCTCCCCATCCCCATACCTAATTGAAAAAGTCGGAGATTCCCCATACCCAGTCAATGCGGGGATTTCCCGTCAAAACGGGGACGGGTTCGGGCAATACCCACAGGGACGGGTTTATTTGCCATCTCTATTAGACAAAAGTTCTAAATAACCTTATTGATTTTGGTTAAGTGTTGTAATAAAATGTGAACATAATATTTATCTCTAAGACGAAAGTTTTTAAACACATCATGTGAGACGTGGATCGTTTCCTTTGATAGATAATATGAGACATATTCTCTTGCTTTATTTAATAAACAAATTTCTTATTAGATAATATGCATACAGTCTCTAAACCATTATGCTGACATTGTATCTAAAAATGTTTTTAGAAACTTATATACTCTTAATTAAGATTATAGTAAAGTAAATAATTCTGTGTGAATGTCAGAAAGTAAAATGCGTATCATGTCATTGGAAAAATTATAGGCATTCTCCACCAGTTTTAGTAGCATCAAATTAATCACGGGACCATAAAAAAAAAGTAAAGGCACTAAATTATTTGGATGACACTAATTAAATAAAAAATTATTTTAACGTGCAAATACATGGCGTCGGTATTCTCCTAAGGCCCATATGGGAAATATGTTTCTGTATGCCGCGAATGTGATCATGCAATTCTTGTTGAAGACTCCCATTATTTCCTGAAGTTATGAAAAAGTAACATTAAAGTTGAATGACGTATAATTCAGATTTGGGAAATGGTATAAACACTTTCTAGCTAATATTGCACAGGGTATTATAAAAGAGGCACATTAATTTGCTGAAAATAAATTAATTACTGGATCATGCAAAAAATGTTATTAAACTTATTATTTTGTATATCTTTATTTTTAATTACTCATAATTTATTTTAAAAAACTATTGAAAGTGGAATTAGAACAAATATATTGAAAAGGATAGATTGAAACATGAAAATGATAATAAACTAAATTAAGGATTAAATATGTTTTTAGTCTTTAACTTTTACTGAAAATTAAAATTAGTTTTTTTTCAAAATTTTAAATCAATTTAGTTTTTCACTTTTCAAAATTAGATGAATTTAGTCATTTTAATAAAATTTTATTAAATTTATTTGACGTTTTAATATATTTCTCAGCTAATATTGAAATAAGTGAGAATAAGTTAAACAATATAAACTATTCGAATACTATTATAAAATATACTTAAAATGTTAAATAAATTTTAAAAAATTTAACTTAAAAGATTAAATACATACATTTTTTAATTTGAGAAATTACATTAATCTAAAATTTTGAAAAAGAATTATTTTTAATTTTTATTGAAACTTAAAGAATAAAAAACATATTTAAGAGTTAGGATACCTGTTGCTGATAGTCACCATTCTCTATCTGTGAATTTATCAAGTACATAGCAGCTTTGTGCAGTGGTGTTGGATCTCTTTCAGCCTGTTACATTAGAAAGAGTATAAGAGCATGGCAACAAGTTTATAAAACATAATATCTTAGTAATATATATTCACTAGTTATTCAACATAATAATTACATCACTAAAACATGGATAAGTTTTTCTTATACCTGTCCAGCTTCTAGTAGAGCCAGCATAGCCCAACCAGTGTTTACCACATGAGGCTTGTTGCCTTCAAGGTTTGTATATACCTGAACAAAATGAGGTTTCTTATAACATTATTCATGAAAACTCACCAATCAGAGAATTTATAAAATATAATAACTAAAATTATAACTAAACCTTGTGATAATAATTTTCCAAGGCATTAACTAAAGATATTAAAATTAGAGAAAAACCTGGTTTTGAGAGGACAAATAACTCTCTCCCCACCCACCAGAAGGGAGTTGCTTACACAGCAAAAACTGACAAGCTTTTGTGATGTTTGAGCAATCACTGAAACTTCTCCCACTGCTTACCAACCCTTTTACTGCATACCATGTTGCATAAGTGAAGCAAATTCCCCATGAACCATACCTGTTTAACATTTTAAGTACTTCACAAATCCTTAATTATACTTTTAAATTTTCATTTTCATTACTTTCATTTTTTTTTTCTAAATTCTTACTTTTAGTTTGTGTATAAATTAATTTTAACTTATAAAAAAAAATTCCTTTTACTTCTTCCTGGTAAGACCTGTAGAAAATCTATTTGAACAAACTCATGACAAAATTATGAAACCAAATTGAGTTCAAACAAAAATTATAAATATAGTTAATTCACATTAAAAACCAAATTCAGGAAAAGCAATAAAAAATTTGATATTTGATTGTTTTTTAATGTTATGGTGTGGTCCATAAATTTACTTTCAATATACCATCTTTTTTTATTGTAATTTTTTCATGTATTGAATTAGTAAAAATAATCCAAATTTATGTTCCATAATTGAAAATGATTTTTTAATTACGATACCAAATTGATCCAAATTTAAAATATTAAAAGATTAAATAAAAATAAGATAAAAAATAAGAATATAATTTATTTTAAATTTCAAACCATGAGCCATCTGATGACTGTGTTTTCTGAATAAAGGCAACAGCTTTTTCAATACAGCTTCGTATTTCTTGTGGACGATGTTCAGGATCAAATTTCCTAAATAATGTCAAAGCTTCAACCGCTGCAGAGGTGCATTCAACGTAACTATACAACATATAATAAATAAATATTAATAAAGGATAAAGAGATAATAATAAAATCAACACTTGAAATTATGGATAAAGAGATAATAATTAAATCAACACCTGAAATTATGAATAAAGAAATATCAATAAATCAACACTTTACAGTGATAGAATTGGGTAACTTACGGATAATCCAGAATTATGTCGCCAAATGTTTCAGAAGGATTGATTATCTGACATTACAGACACAAGTTAACAGTTATATTTACTTTTAGCTCCAAAAAGTGAACCATATATATTTTAGGAATGAGTATACAATATAACGTTTTTAAAATATATAAAAATATAAACAAAATATTTATTAATATATAATTTTTGTTTTTGCTTTAATAAATTTTAAAGTCATAACGAAATTAAAAACAGTTGGTTGATCTGAAAAAAAAAACAAAAAATGAAATTAAAACATAACGAGCAAAGAAATGTAGTACATACAACGAAAATCGACTCTTGTATCAGAAAAAAGTGGTAATCTATATTTTACATGTAATTACGATGTAAGTATTTACAATATTAATTTTTTTTACTATAACTTAATTTCAATACAGTATATAATAAACAATATCTAATTAAAAATCGACTCTTTATATTAGAAAAAAGTAAACATCAATATTTTACATATAATTAAGATTTGAATATTTAAATATTTGATTTTATGTAATTAAAATTTTATTGTTACAAGTTAATTTCAATAAAATATATAATAACTAATATATCTAATTATTTTTATTGTTAGACAATAAATAAAATTACATAAATTAAAAAAAATAATATATACCTATTTATAAAAAATTATAAAAGAGCTTAACAAAAAAATTATAAGGCGTGTTTTTGCTGGTTTATATTATATATAAACTTTAAAAAGAATTAAAGAAATATAATTATTTTAATCCGCAACCAATTTTAATATATAGACCTCTTAAATTTTTTGGGAAAATAAGGAAAGAAAAACAAGTTATTTCTACAATAATGATGAAAGAGTTACTGAAATTGTGTAGCGAACACATTTAGTGTATGTTAGAAAAGACTTTCTATGTAAACTATTAGTTTTAATATTTTAAATGAGGTTAAAATATATAATTGATCATATTTTTGTTTAGTTGTATCAATTCATTCTTAAGAATTTTTTTTTTCAAATTTTTTTGTGAAATTTGTTTAATTTAATTTTTTTAATTAAATAATTAACAATAACGAACAGTTTATGTCATTTTGTTATTTTTTTTCTAAATTACTTTTAATTTTTGAAAAAAAAAAGTTCACGTATTTACTCAGCACTATATCACATGTTAACTCAGCACTAACTCAGCAAGATAAGGTCCAAGTAAAACAAACATTTATTTTCAATTTAATTTTATACGATTGATTTATGTTGTATTATTAGGTCATAAATTTGTTTCAAAAGAATTTCCTAAATAATAATGAGAGACAAGGCTACCTCCATCCAGTTATAAGATCGTGTGAGTTCATACGTTGGAAAGCCTCCATCTTTATTCTGCAATGGCGAAAAAAAAAATAAATGATTTTAGAATTTAAATTAATGTCATAAATGATACCTTACTTAATTACAATCATACATATTAAATTCAAACGATTGCTTATATTCTTTTTTTAACAATGAAAAATGTAAAGTAGTTATTAAAATAATAATATAATAAGTAATTGAAATAAAAGGATAGAGAGATAGAAACAAACTTATCTTACAATGTCATCTCTAAATACTTGGTGTGGCCAGAAATATTTTAGACTGATTAATTTTCAAAACAGCATAAGGGAGCTAATAATCTTCTTTTTGTTTCTATTTATGAGTTATCGAGGTAAAATCTCGTGCTTCTTTTAAGTGTTGGATCTGTTGAAACGTTGACAGATGGTCCTTGAAGCATGTTTCTTCAATTTGATTATTGGAATTGTCAATTAGAGATTTGAGATTTGTAGTTAAAGAAAATTATGTTGTAGTTTTGAGGTCGTTGAGTATTGTTTCTATTTTTGAGTTTGTCTTGGTAAAATTCTGATTTATGCTTACTTAAACGTTGTGGATACTTGTGGATAAAACACTCCTTGATGTCTAAGCTATTAGCTTCATGACAGGCATTACATATCTCTAAAAAATAAAATCAGAATAACTTGTTAGATAAAGTTTAAAATAAAGTTTTTAGTAGGTACTTATATGCAAACAGAACCTACAATTATCTACTGTAACAATAGTTCAACTGTAAAATTGTCAAGGAATCCAGTTATGCACAAAAGAAGTAAACATATTGATGATTTACGTTTCTATTTTCTAAGAGATCTTGTACAAAGTGAAACTATTAAACTACAACACTATTGCACATTAGAAGTCGTTGTTCGAATGAGAAATAAGCTGGGAATTGTTGCTAATGATGTAACTAAATACCATGATTCAATTATTCAATTTAAGGGAGGAAATGTTAGATAAAGTTTAAAATAAATTTTTAGTAGTTACTTGAAATCAGGGGCTGTTGCTAGAAGTTAGGAATTAAATATCTAGTTGATTCTGAATAAATCTGTTTCCTTTGTTTCAGGTGGTTAGTTGTTAGAAATCAACAACTACGTTTCTATAATTTCCTTTAAATGTTGTGACCTTTGGTCAAGAATAATATGAGATTATCACATTCCGAAATTACAACTCTTGTTTATATAACAACTTATTATTATTTTTTTTTACTCAACAACAACTAATAGAATTGCTCTAAAATGACTTCATTCTTATGCAGGAATTGTACTATCCTCACTCACTTATGCATGATATTCTCTAGGAAACTCTACACTGACAGATAGTCCCTACAATAGTCCTTTACTTTGACCATTAGGCTTGTCGATTAGAGTTCTTTGGTTAGATAAATCCATCTCACAATTTTGAGGGCACTAAGCATCACCTTGTTTGTGATTTTTAGTTTTCTCGATAAAATCACGATTTCTACTTAGTTAACTGTTAAATAGGGCTAAATTTTGACAGATAGTCTATGAAACATGGTTTTTCCCTTTTGATTGTTCGAATTGTCAACTAAAGGTCTTTGGTTAGCAAAATCCGTCTCGAGGTTTTGAGCACTACCTTGTTACGCTTTCTGAGTTATCTCAGTAAAATCATGATTTCGATTCAATTAACTATTGATCGGGTTGAAATTTTTGCAAATAGTCTTTGAAACATTCACTACACCATTTTTTTAGTTTAAACAACTTAAAAATGTTGTATAAGGTAACAAAATTGTAGCCTTAAGTTTAGACAACAATTTTACTACGATTTCCGAGATGTGGCCTACTAAAAAACAATCATTTTTTTCCTAAGGCCATGAAGGTTTTGAAAACCATTGTCGTAGAAAAAAATAATAGGCCACACTTTTTAGCCAACACATCTTAAAATGTTGTGTATTCTTTAGACAATGATTATTTAATTATTACTTTTATGTTTATAACATAATTATTTAATCTCTCCCTGAACAATTGTCTTATTGGGAATCAAAATCATGACCTTGACTTTGATATCAATTGTTGAATTGAGTGCTTACCTCTAAACCAAAAGTTATAGCTAATAGTTAAGTTACAACTCTTTATACTTAAGATTGTAACAACCAAGATGTCACAATTTGATTGTGACTTGGCCCACCTATCTTCCACCATAAGACAATTGATGCACCTTATAACAATTTAATTATTATTAGTTCACATGATTATCAATTTAAAAATATTTAAAGTTAAGTTACTACAATTTTTAAAATATGGTATAAACTATCCACATTTTAACATTTATTATTTATAACTATCAACATTTTCTATTGTATTGCTTAAAACGAATAGACAACACTTTTTGTATGTTCTCTAGGTTTAAGGCAAATCAAACCCACTGTATAACCAATAGTAAAAAATTGTTGCTTATTCCTATTTTAAGCAATGGTTTTTCATTTGTTGTCATGTACAACGTTGTCTAATTTATAAATATGAAGAACATTCATCGTGTATAGTATAATTGAGAAGGAAATAACACAATGAATAAGTCACAAGTTTATTGTTTTGCCTACATTTCCTATCGACAACATTTAAAAAAATGTTGTCTAAATAAGCAACGGTTTATAAAATATGATCTTTAGTAGTTTTAAGTCACACTTATATATTTTGTGACCTTTTCTATGTTTAGACAACAATTTTATACAAATGGACTAGTTTTGTGTGGTCTAAAGTAAAAAAATGACGTAGTGATTCAAGGATAATCTGCCAAATTTTCTAAGTCAATTTACAATTAACTAAGCCAAGATCAATAATTTATCGAGACAACTCGGAAACCGAAACAGAAACAAGGTGGTGTTAGTGCTCTCAAAACAGTGAGACGAATTTCTCTAACAACAAACGACTAATTGACAATCGAATGGTCAAAGAGAAGAAATATGTTTTAGGGTCTATTTGTCAAAATTTCAGAGCAATCCAACTGTTAATGAAACATATATCGGAATTTTACCGAGATAACTCAAAAATATAAACAAGCTGGTGCTTAGCACTGTCAAAACTACGAGACAGATTTCTCGAACCACATATCTGTAATTGAACATCCCAACTCTCAAAGTGATAAAACGTGTTTTGGGGGCTATAAGTTAAAATTTCAGCCCAATTCAAATATTAATGAAGCAAAAATTTAGATTTTAAGACAACTCAGAATTAAAATCAAGGTGGCACTCAACATCCTCAAACTTGCGATCAACTTTTAAATAGAAGAAGATTGAAGGTGAATTGAATTTTGAGAGTTGAAGGGGAATGAGAATATGATGGAATGGAGAGGATGCGGAAGGAAGAGAAGAGGAAGATTGCAAGGTAAGTTTGTTTCTATCTCTCTCATCTATTTTATTTCAGTTACTTTATTATATTATTATTTTAGTCACTAAAAAACATTATTAAACAAAAACAATTACTAGCTTAAAAGGCTATGCTTTATCACATTTTATTGCGATGGTGTGCTACTTTTCTCTATTTTATATCAAAAGTATTACAATATATATCTTCATTAATGAATTTTTAATATTCTCTTTTCTTATATAATGAGCTCTTAAAAATTATAAGCATCTACTAATTGAGTTGAGAAAGTTTTAGAATATTATGCAAATTATCGAGTTTAATATATTGACTATAATTGCAAATTATTTGAAATGATTGTAGCACCTGTAACGAGAGAATGATATTTACTGCATCATATAATCGCTTTGCACCCAATGGCTCACCAACAATCTCTGGTGCTATATTGGAGAGTAAGAGACAAGCCTGAAAATGAATTTACCAATCAAGAAAGATTTTACTGGGGCACTCCTATAATTTCTTCTCCCATTCTCATAATATAATAAATATATTATAGTAGCATATAATCAAATAAAAATTATACTTTAAAATACATAATTTAAAATATTTTTAAACTATATAATATATCATGTATTTTATTTTTTTATAATTAGAATTTTATTATAAAAATAGTTATTTTAATTTTTTAAAAATATTAAACTTAAAACTAATCATTAAAAAACGGTTAAATTTAAAAAATATCAATAAAAATTAAAACTTATAAAATAATTATTTTAATTTTAGAAAGACGGTTATTGAAAAATAAATATGTATATTCAAAAATGAATCTCCTATGTATAATAATATAAATAATGATGATATAGATATATATTTAAAAGTTAAATAACTAAATTTAAAATTATATGGTGGAAAATATTGTTCTACATTATTTAATATTATTATACTTCAAATTATACACTTCTATTCTGAATTTATAATCTAAAATATAGTTTTAGATTATATAGTTTTTTTTTAATATTTTAAATTATACAATTTTATTCTAAACTATATAATTTAACTATTTCAATTATGTAATATAAAATATATTTTACATGTATTATAGTAAATGTATATTATAACGAGAGTGAGAAAAGAAAGTATAAAAATTAAGAAGAAATAACACCAAATCATAGTGAAGAAAGTTACTTTTAGTCCTTCAGCTGTGCAATCGGAAGTGGGCCATCCATGGTCTACTGTCGAAAAAGGCCAACTGCCTTTTGAAATATGACGAAACCATTTATTTTGATCACCCGGACAGTTTTCTAAAATCTTTGGAGAAAAAACAAAAAAAGAATGAAGATTTTGATGAACAGGGACAAACCAATTAAAAAATGCAATGATAAATGCAAAAATTGCCATCACCTGTGTATTCTTGATGAACGTGTGAACTTTTCTTAGAGTTGGACCATATTCTTCTGTTAGGTTACTTGAAATAATTGCTTGGACAATAAATGCAGCATCCCAAAGTTGACTTCCATTGTATCCCTGCAACAAAAACTGATTAAGTACATTTTCATCCATTTTCCTTCTACTAATTTTAACTAAACTATTTTAATTCAAATTTTAAAGTTAATTTATATAAGGAAAAACATTTAAATACTATTATAAAACACGTATTTAATATATAAAATAAATTTAATAAAATTTAGTTAAAAAAATTAAATTTACATATATTTAATTTCTTAAATGACTCTACAATCACAAAGTGAATCAGATCCTAAACCCGCACATGGTGAATTTACAATCCACTGTCTTGTCTTGTCTTGATTCACTTGACTACATCCGTCCTTATAATATTTCAAATTTTACCTTTTCATTATCCTTTCCTAAGTTGGCCTGTCACTAATATGGTAACAAACCAAAGATAAGACAAAACTGACTTATTGACTTACTTTAAAATAAAAAAGTTAAGAATGATTAAAAAAATTAAATTTTTTATAATATATTAGTTTAAAAATGTAAATATATATTAATATTATAACTTAAATAATGAATAGTTATAAATTAAGTACTAATTGTAAATTATAATGGTGTAATTTAATATACAAATGTAATAATTATTTTAATGTACTCAATTAAAGATATTACTTAAGTAATTAAAAGTTCAAAAAATGTTTAAATAATTAAATATGTTTTTAATGTATATATAAAAATAAATTTAAAAAATAAAATATAAAGAAAAAGTTGGCAGACGCTTGCTCATCCTTTAGAGGAATGAGTTAAGATTTCCGATCTGTTTTTATGTTATATGCCTGTCCAATCACTCCATTTTTAACATGCCACTAACAGGGACCAAATTAAGACAGATTGACCTGTTTTACTCAACTGAGATTGATGGTTATGTTCATGTGTAACCATTTTAGAAATTAGAATATGTCCAATTAGAAGGAAAACATCCCTTAGTAACTTTGACCTTCATTTTGAGACCATCTTCAGCAACCCACAGATAATCATGAACCCTTGGAAGATGTAACTTGAATGCCTCAGAATTTGGATCTTCCACCCAACAACACAGCATATTTAACACCTGAATTATTTCCATTCAGAATAATAAAAACCAAGTAGTCAGTAGTACTGCTAAGAACTTCCTAGTTTAGTGTAAAAATCTAATCAAAGTAGTAAAAGTAAATTTTGTGGGTAATGTAAATAAATGGTGTAAAGTATGTCCATTATTCTAAACTCTTATTCAAATGGGTAAACAAAACATGGATTCTTTTACACTCTCGACAATTACCTTGTTTACAGGACCTAAGCAAATATAACGAGTGGTCTCATCTTCATAATGTATACGCTCCATTACAGCCCTAAGAGCCTTTTCCCTCAACATATTGCCCGGAAAATGCATCAAAATAGGCTCAAGGATCTTGTGTAGAGTTGCCCAGAGAATATCCTGCACAGGTGAGTGAGGATAGTACAAGTCTTCCTGCATAAGAACGAAGGTATTTATCATAGCAATTTCATTAGTTGCTGTTGAATATAAAAAAATAAGAACTCGTATTCTGATTTTGTATTTTAGAGATATGTATAGTCTATTAAAAAAGCTAATAGCTTAAACAGCAAGGAGTGTTTTATCAACAAGGTTTATGTTCAATACAACAAAAATTCGGTTTAGCATTTTTTGAATTTGATCTATGAAAAATAGATGAACTCACAACTTCTCCCACCATCTTTTCTAAACCCATCGAGTCAAACCTTAAAACTACCGAGTGTTAATGGAGACAGTTGAAATCATAACCTCTCTCTATATCCTTTTCAACTTTATAACACTGAGCTAACTTATAACTCTTTGGATTTGACTTATGTTATTATCTACAAAAGAAATTTTTACAATTATAAAAGTTTTTGTTCGTTTCATCATGTTCAACAATCCAATAATAAAATATAGGCTTAAATACTATTTTGGTCATTGTTTTAATTGAGTTTTTCAATGTGGTATTTTTTTGTGTGTATTCAATAACGTCCAAATTTTCGTCAAATTCAGTTAATTTGATCCTTTTTGATAACGACGTTTAAATCGTTAACAAAATGTGAACAACGTATGTCATATGTCACATGTTAGTGTCAGTCTCACGTGTAATTGTATTATATTCAATTAAGTTTAATTTTCGTTAATTTAGTTCAATTCAATGCCATTTTTTTTTAAATGGAACAATTTTGTCTTTCTTAAAATTAAGATCAAATTTTATTTTTATATAAATGTTATATTAAAATTTTTATTAAAATTTACATTTCTATTAAATCTTTCTTTCATTATTTTTAAATCAACTTTAATTATATTATTATAATATTATTATTACATGTAGCAAAAAGCAAACATAAATCTAATAATTATGTTTTCTTGCTTGAATTAGTTGAAAGTTTTGATTTTTGATGAGTTGATTGGAAAGTTGGTTTATGTGAATGTGATGGTGCGACTATATGTGTTGTGTGTTTGTGTGAGAAACCCTAGATGGGCAAGGGTGTTGTGTGTTTGTGTGAGCAAGTGTGTAAACTTCCCCCTTAAGTATCTATGTGAGTAGTGATGGGTGGACTTTGTGGGTTTCACCGTAAGTCTCTATGTTAGTAGTGGGGAATCGATTTTGTGAAATATGCCTATCTGTGTAAGTAGTGGGTATTGGACTCTGTGGAATTTGCCTGTAAATCTCTCTATGAGTAGTGAGGAGTAGAATTCGTCCATAAGTCTTTGCGTGAGTAGTGATTAGTTTAGCTTTATGGGAGTGAATGATTGATAATCTCTGAGTGAGTGGCACAATTGGTAACGCTATGTGGTTGAGATATCTGATAGGATCTCTAGAACAAGTTGCTAATAACTCTACATGAGCAAACAACGAATAATTCTATTTGAGCGATTAATTGAAACTATGTGAGAGAGTAATGACTTGTAGTTTCACATCAAAGAAATATTTGGTAGTTTTCAGTGAGTTGACAACTCTGTTTGAGTTAGAAACTTTGTTTGAGCTAGCAACTCTATATCGACGGGGGATCTTCTATAGGAACCTGTGACTCTGAGAGTCTTAGATATTGTGTGTGAAATTATAGTTTTTATGTGGATAATTTGTGATAATAATGTATATGTTCTAATGTTAAATTGTGGATTATGTGTTTTTTATGTTAATTAACCTTTCAATTTTGTGGGTGTGGTTTTCACCTAGGATGACAATGCATTATCATGAAGGCGAATGTACATGTGTTGAGAGAGATGCTCATTATAGAGATAAAGAAAAAATAATTTAGAGCAATTTCATTAGTTATTTTTAATATTTTCATAAACTAAATCTTTTTGGTTGTAAAGGATTTCTTCATATGACAACTTATATATTTTTTAATAGTGGGATGCATATTTTTTTTTTTTTTATTTGGGAAACAAATTCAACATCTATGTATGTTAAACATTGACATTAGAGTTTTAAATTAGGTTTAAATAATGTTTTGATCCAGTTTGATCCCTTTTTTTTTGCATTTAATTTGGTCTCTGTTTTGCTAAATTATGTTCAACTTTGTTATTTTTGTTAATGCCATTTAAATTGATAATGATAGAGTATATAGGCTTACACTATTCACATTATGTGAACTGTTTTAATGATGACGATTTGTGTTTTGTTTAGATAAGTTTCTATTTTAGTTAAATTTGTTCAATTTAGTCTCACATTCCACTTCATTACCCTTAACCTCCACTTCATCATGACCCTCACCATAGATTCCTTTATCATGGAGGGGATTTTACTGAGGTGGTGGTGGTTGTAAGGATTGATTGTGTTAGTGGTTACATGGTAGTTATCGTAGTAGTTGTTGTTTTAATGTGATGGTGGTTGTGGGTTTAGTTTGGTGGTAGCGGTGGCTTTAGTGTGGTGGTGGTTGTGGTGGTGTTGGTGACGGCAACAGTAGTGGTGGTGGTGGTAGTGGTGAAGGGTCATGAAATGGAGGGTGATGGTGATGAAGGAGTCCATGGTGAGGGTCATGATGAAGTGGAGTTGAAGGTAATGAAGTGGAATGTGAGACTAAATTGAATAAATTTAATTAAAATAGAAACTTATCTGAACAAAACACAAACCGTCCTCATTAAAACAATTCACGTAATGTGAACAGTGTAAGCCTATATACTCTGTTATTATCAATTTAAATCAGTATTAACGAAAAGAACGAAATTGAACATAATTTAACAAAACAAAGACAAAAATGAAAGTCCAAAGAAAAGAGAGACCAAACTAAACAAACTAGACCAAAATAAGAATAAAAATATTATTAAACCTTTAAATTAGTATGTTTTTGTCATGAACATAAGATAATATAAGTTTCACACTTATATAATTAGTAAGACCGGTGCCTAATCGTTATAGATGACCTCTGATATTATCCAAGTCCACTCATTTTGTCGGCCGTATTTAGCGATGAAGTCCTAAGTTGTTGGTTGAATTCTGTTTTTTGTGACCAGGATACATATGCATAATCATATTTAGCTTATATTTCTTGTGCTTAAAATGGAATCAAAAGAGAACTTAGTTTTAGAACTTATCTTTTCATATAATTATTAACAATTATACTATTAATAATAATTTATTTATAAAATATTAAAATATGTTGGATACATAAATACAGGTATTAACTTTGATTAATTATTATATAATTTAGAAAGCAAGACAAGTATCATGAAAATTAATTATATTAAAAATAAACTGAATATGAAATTTGTCTAATATCTCAAAATGTTAAACATAATATAATAACGGTAATGATGACTTAGGAACAAGCCCTAGATATTATCTAATGATAAAATTCAAGTGGAAAAGATTAAGCGGATTCACTAACCTTCGCACACAAATTACGAGCCTGATCCCAGTCTATATCCTCGTAAGGAATGGTATAAAGTTCTTTTCTCAAAGACAAAACTATCGGTGTGATCGAACCAACAAATCTCTTGCCATATAAGTATGACATTGGCAAATACACCATCCGGCAATGATTCCACATCCTTCCTGTCAAATTTATAACAAATTACGATTTCTTAGTTTTGTGTTCGATATAAAGAATGATATTAATTAACTATTAATTAAGTTCAACATAGACTCTCTCTTCCTTAAGTTATACAACAATGAAGCAATCAGTTATACAAAAAATCAAGAATATAAACTCTTTCTTAAGCACATCATATGCTATATGAATTCACGAAGCGAGTAAGTGAAGCAAAAAAGCTTGGAGTACTGAAAAACCGATTTCATTATTGACTCTATTAAATCTTTAATTGTTGGTAAGAGAACAACTTGTCTAAGTCTCCCTTAAGTTTGTTTTAAATATGCATAGATTAACCTAAAGACGTAAGTTATGACATGATTTAATCATCAATTTCGAACTTTAAGATTTAGTTATGAGAGGCACTAATCCACTAAACCTTGATCGAGTCAATGCGATCTTAAGAAACATAACTATATATGAAATATGTGTTGAAATTTTATAACTACGGTAAAGTCAAAAGATTGACCACGTTTGACACAATTTCCAATATAACCTCCTGATTTATCTTAGCAAAAAGTTTTATTCGTGATATAAAGTCGATGATTCGTTTCGATATTTCTTGTTATTCCACTTAGACTCACAAATATTCAATTAAGATAAAAATATAATCATAATTAAGGTCACTCTAAGGTATTAAAATAAATAGGTAAGACAAATATATCATTTTGTAATAAAAATCCGTAATAAAACTTAAACCATGTAGAAATTCAAGTATGAATTAAAAGTTTTACTTTAAATTAAAATAAGAAACTAAATTGATATTCATAAATAACTAAACCCAAAAACATTAAATCTTAAGATTTTACATTAAAAATCGTGTAAAATTATTTATATTTTTTAAGTGAACAACAAATATATCACAAATAATAAATCTCAGTTAAAAAATTTCAACATTGACCTCAATCTAATGCATTTTATCATGTGATGTCTTGTAAGTGTTCATATTCTTGCTAGCTACTTTCCCCTGTAACTCAACATGAAGAAAAAAAAAATATAGTTTGTTTATAAAGCAAAGATCTAACCTGGATGAAATGGGAGCATGTATGGAAGGAGCCATATTTCAGGGGGCAAAGGATTATTTCCTGACCATTCATAAACTCCGAGAACCTGTATAAATCCCAAAAGTAAAGTTAGAAAATAAATATATATATATATATATATATATATATATATATATATATATATATATATATGTTTAATTAGTCAGATGGTATCCACTCTCTTTTATATGTGTCAGTTTGATACCCGCTTTTAAAAATGGGTCAATTTAGTCTCAATTTTTGAAAAAATATCTTAATCATGTTTCTTTTAGACAAAAATTACTAAATTTGTTAACTTAATTCATGATTTTTAGCATTAAATTTTGATATAAATATCAATACTTAATTTTGTATGTCATTTGAAACATCAATACCGTTAACGATGTTAATAATTTTTTGTTGAAAATAATTTAATTGAGACATCTTTTCAAAAGTTGTGAATTAATTGACACCTTTTAAAAAAGATACTAAACTAACACATCTAAATAAAAGTGAGTACCATCTCACTAATTTTATATATATATATATATATATGTATAACAATTATTAAATTAAGGATAGTATATGAACCGAAAGCCACATCTTCCCCCACGATGTTATGAAAGTGGCCCCACCACGCCTTTGAATCCAGTCATGAGCCTTCTCCATTACCCCCTGTCCACCATTGGCTCCCTCACCAAGCAATCTCAGAGCAACATAAGTCAAAACGGAGCCAAACATTGTGCTTGAACCTTCAATATGCAGACCCCACCCACCATCCTCATTCTGCAATAAAATTTTTAACCAAATAGGACTTTGGAGAAGCACGTAAATTTCAGGGAAGATGTGAAGTTCTTACTTGATGATTGTACATAAAACGTCGAATTTCCTTTGTATGTTCTTCTGTGAAGACTGAATTCAACGCCCCACTGATATACAGAGCAATTACCTATTATGTAAGGGAGGGAAACTGATGATTCCGAAAACTAAAATTTATAAAGATAAATTAATTTTACCTGATAAAAAACAATTTAACTTTTTTCCTTTTAAAAAATTTGTTATGAATTTGATAAGGCATAAAACTTACCAGAGAAGGAATCATGAACATGGGACCTCCGTAATCACCTGGCCAGTGTCCATCGTGACTCTGAAGATTTGAAAGGAAACTCGTTGCCCTTCTTAACGTTCTCGTCACAACCTCCTCGGTTACGTCCTCGATGCCTTTAACTTCCGCTCTGGGCAACACTTCGTGCATCGGATTCTCTTTCGCAAACTACATTTTTCACCAAGAAAGATGAACTATTATTCTACTGAATCAATTTTCTGGAAATGATTTTACCAGAACGAACTCGTTCATGTTATTTTGAAAGTAACTGGAAATTTTGGAGTATTGATTCCTCCTCTTCAGATATACAGAACCTGCATACGCAAAAGTAAATCGGCGCTCTGTTTCTGAGTGAAGCGATTGTGGTAGAAACTGTGGCGAGCCTCTTCGATTTGGAGGAGTTGTTGTGGTGATTGAGGCGAAGGATCGAATTCCCAGACCTGTCTTCCAAGGTGATTGTTTCGTGTCCGAAGCCATGGACTCTCTCCCTCTGAGACCTTCAGCTTCCACATTTTCCCACAACTATTACTCTGCTGCTTCTCAGATGAAGTGATAACTCCAGTGAAATGATTATTCAGCAATTAATATAAGTTTTTCATTCTAATATTAATTATAACTTTGACTCACTATATGGAATTGAAGTATAAATATGTTTATAATTCTCCTCAGTAAAATTTTTCAAAATAAATTTATAATTCATTACACCATTTAGAGAAAAATAAACAAGATTTATGAACAAGGTTTTTACAAAGAAAATAGCTTTTAACGTCCTTATTGTTGACGACTTTTAAATGTACTATCAAATGTCTTGTGCAACGCCCAATTATAGCATATAAAACCACAACTATAAAGTAAGCTAACTTATTTAAAGATAAAAAATAGAAAATCAATTACATTCTTCAAACAATTCATATGCGATAATACACCTAAATAGTCTAATGACAAACATTTATTACGTAATATTTGAAAGACCTTTGTGTTGAATAAACTAAGAGATTCTTCACTTGTATGATTTTTGTAGTGGATTATTATCTATGTCATAATTCTACTTGACCTTAGTAACTAAGTCATTTCTTATATGATATGATAAATTCTTAACATCTCCAAGACCATTTCTCATACTACCCATCCAGACCACAAGAACCTCTATAAATTCTCACAACCTAATATCTTCTTACATGAGTTCAATAATTAATAGAGTCTAAATAATCTCATACTGAATCATCATTCAATACAGCCTATAACCATACAACATAGTATTTCCTTGTAGGAAATAAATATATATATATAATATATATATATATATATATATATATATATATATATATATATATGTATATATATATATATATAAAATCAACAACAACTCTTATTAGTTATGGCATAAAACTTGACTCTATTCAACCTCAAACACAAACACATACATAATTTAATTTATATTTTATTTAATATTTTTGTAATTTTAATTAAATTAAATTTTAAAAATTTATCAAATATTTTTTTTAAGTATTCGCAGGTACCCACGGGTACCCGCAAGTTTCAAAAAACCTACGGGTATTTTTTAAACGGATACCTGTGTAGGTAACATGATTGGTAGCAAGTGAATTATTTTGTTGCGGTTGGGTTACGGGTAAGCACTATTCGTGCTCGACCCAACACACACACACATGTAACATATTGGTCGAATACTACTAATTTAAAATAAAATAAATTAAATCGATAATATATACGCATTAATTTAAACCGTCTTTTCCCAAAATGAGGGAAAATGAAAACCTTTATTAAATCTCTATTAATTTAAAATCCACATAATTTAAATGCCAGCTACAAGTTCTAAGTCTAATAAAAGTAAATGTTTACAAAATATCCTAAATCAATAAATAATAAAAACTTGGTAAAAGCTTTTCCCAGTTAGCCCTCTCTCTGATGCTATGCCTCACTAGGACCACCTGCGACATCATCTGCTCCCGTTGCCAGGCAACATTCCAATGCAGACCGCCTTACTAAACTTGGTTCCAGACCACATGTTGGGTATCCCATATTGCCAGGCGCTACACACCTTCAGAGTTTGTTGTCTGACAGTAGTCGCCTGGCGGAACCTCCCTTGCCACCAGGCGTCACGTGATTCTAGTGGCCTCTATTTGGCTGTTATCCTAGCGGCTCGCCCCACATCGCCAGGCGCCATACTAGTAGAGTTAAGGCTACTAGTGTTTGGAACTTTGGACAGGTTCTCAATGAACCCAAACAATCCAAAGGCAATCCAAAACATCAACCACACTTATCTAGTCATATTAGCATGACTTAATCACAATTCAAAACATTCAAGTGTGAGCAAGGAACACACTTTCATATTCATCATTCTAGGCTTTTGCATCTATCACATCATTTCCATAGAATTTCCTTCACTTTCATGAAATGGGTTTCCATCAGTTGGCACCATAGGTTTTAGTTCATCCATCATTTAGGTCATGGTTCTTCAAGAGATAAGTGTTTTTAATTCAATTCCTTGTTGTTTCATGTTTTCCTTACATTACTAGACGTGTTTGTGTTGAGTGATATGTTTGTTTCATTTTGTCTTTAAATATTGGTTCGAATCTTTTTGTTCTTGTTGAACCATTTTAGTTTTTGCAATAGATTCATGTGGTTTCTTATTGTATTTGAATCATTTTAATCAATTGTCTTGTTTCTTTGATCGATTAAATTGTGTAGTATCTTGGTGTTTTGTGTTTCTTTTTTATGATATGAATGTTTTTGGTCTAATGTCATGTTTAGTCCAAACTATCATTATTTCATAGTTGAACTCGTCATATACTTGTTCTTAGATTAGTAACAAGTTTTGTAGAGTTAGGTTTCTATTTTATTTCCTTGATGTTTTTTGAAGATTACTTGATTCCTTAGGATTCTCTTCCATTATATTTTGTTCTTTTCCTTTGATCATTATAAGTTTATAGTTCAAAACGAATATCATGTGTTAGTTCTTTTACTTTGTGATTATTTTGAAGTTGAGACATAGAAGAAGGTATATCTCTTTAAGAAAAAGCAAAAAAGGAGAAAGAACTGAAAATAAAGCTTGTCAATGCCACTCACTTTATTTAGATGTTGTCATTGTCGATTAAAACAGAAACAAAATCAATTAAAATTGAATTTGTTCTTAGAAGTGAACCTCCACACTTATATAATCTTTCTTCATTAAATTCGTGTCCAATGTGGATCTTCCTTGAATTCTTTGTTCCTTTACTTGTGAAACATCAAGAGCCTAAAGACAATAACATCGTTCATTCTTAGTTTGTTTTTTTTAATCCAGTCAAAAATCATTCTTTAGACTTTCTTTTTAGTACTTACATCTTTGTACGCCTTATTTCTAGTTTTTCTTTTCTTTTGAAATTCTATCCGTCTTGTCTCATCTATATTTACCTTGAGTTTAGCTTTTCAAATTGTTCTTTTTTTGCTTTTATTTCTGCGATCTCTTGAGTTGTTTATACCGTTTGACACATTTTTACTTCAGTGTTAACTAAGAAACTACCATAAAACGCATTCGAAACGTTAAATAAACTTTAAAAAATTTGGTTGAAAGGACTAAATCTACGCAGTTCTAAAGTTGGGGGACTAAATTGGGCCAAAGTTTCAAAGAGGGACTAATTCCAATTTTCACTTAAAGTTAAGGGACCAAAAACATATTTAACCCAAAAATATATCAAAAACATTGTATTTTAGTTACATAAATGTTTCAGTCATTAGAAGCCATAAGCATTAGATATCTTAAACGACCATTGCATTAGATTATCTAATCGATTACACGCTCTATACATCTGACGACCCTAGCATAAGATGATGACCTTCCTGTTCCATTATTATATTTCCATTATTTATTTTTTTTCTTCAATAAAAATCTCTTTTAAGTTTTCTGTAATTTGTAATTTTGTAGAATTAGAGTAGATTTTAGGTTTAGGTGTACAAATAAAGTTTCCTAAAATTGTTGGTAAAGTTTTAGTTTTAAATACCAAACATGTTTAAAATAAAATACATTCACAATAAGATAATTATGGTTTACCTAAACACCAGTGCAGGAAAGGGTTTTGACCACGGTTATTTTGACCATTTCGCTTCGATTTAAGAACCGACACATATCCAACAGAGGTAAAACCAGGTGACCTTTCTGCCTTGATTGTGAACCAAGGCATAAAATAGAGCCTTACTGCCTCGATTCTAGAGTCATAATAGTCATTAAAAATTTTAAAAAAAATCATAACCATAAACCCTATAGCTTCTACCAGTTGCAATCTCATAGCCACTATACTACCACCATCTCCACCTCGCAACACTAAATATGTTCAGACCACCACGTCGGCAATGCACTTGCAATCATAGTGCCTGAATGTGAAACCCTAAACGTTGTATATGCGTGAACTAAATGTGCAAAAACAAAGCAAAAATTGATGGCGCAAGCATATTCAACCAAAAACAAAGAAAAAAGGAAAGAGAAAACTCCTCGTGAGGCTTAACGATGGACAACAATGGTGGCAAAGTGGTGGTCCGTTGGTGGCACAATCGTGACGGAACTACTCCACATGTGATGGCAATGATGTTGCAAGACGAGCTCGTGATGAGAGAAGAAGAATAGGAACATTGTTGGTGCAAGAAGAAGAACAATGCATTTTGAAATTTGGAATTTTTAACCTAGATTTCTGCCTCAGTTATTTTAAACTCAGACATAAAGGCCAATTCTACCTTGGTTTTGAGGAAAACCGAGGCATAAAGTCCAATTTTTACCATTCTGTCTTGGTTTTGAGACCACCAGAGGCCATATATCTGGAATAAAATAATTAAAATATATCACTTTTATGCCTTGGATAACATGCAATCAAGGAAAAATAGCTTTTATGCCTCAATTTGGGGGGAACCGAGGTCTAATCCTCTGAATTCAAAAAAAAAAATTTCGAAAGAGCGCAAATTTGAAAATTTGAGCAAACATTAAGCCTCATTATGTTAGAACTGAGGCAAAAAACCCTTTATGCCTCGGTTATTTGGACAGTCGAGGCATACAAGTTCGCTAAAATTGCAAAAATGCCACTACGTTTGAATATACTTTTATTCTTTTTTAACCGAGGCATAAAAGGCGATGTAAAAGTCTAAATTTATAATAGTGAGATAATTATATACAAATTTTAATCCGTAGGTAAACTAGGTATTACATACAAATTTTATGCATATAAATATATATATATATATATATATATATATATATATATATATATATATATATATATATATATATATATATATGTAAATTTGAGTTACACACGAATATTTTTGCAGGTAACGTAAAAAAATTTTCCCTTCCAAATTTTCGTATGTAAAGTTCGTATAAAATTTGGCACGTTAGAGCGGTAAAATTTATGAATTCTTCCCTCTTTCAAAAAATATTTTTTTTCTAACCCTTTGCCCTAGAAACCTTTCATAACATTAGCGATTTGATCTCTTAAAATCTCTCGTAAGTCGAAATCTTAAAATAGCAAACTATTGTAAAGGACCTCGAAAGTCTTGAAAAGCACAACATCAAAGCCATATGGAAACTTCTGGAGAAAAACATTACCTTGACGTAGTCAAAGGTTAAAAGGCTCTAGTTGGCCATCTTGGTGACACAGGGAATTGTGGCAAAGGCATGGAAGAGCCATCTCTTCTCTTTAGAGTTGTACATCTTAGAGTGAAAGTTCTCGATGGTGATCTAGAAGCCATAAGAGTTACAGGTCTCATAGACTTTGACCTTATTCAAAAAATGCTTAGCAAGGTTTTCAAGTGCAATATCATTGGACGCAACGAAGAAGGCGAGGGTTGACTTTGCATTTTGTGTAAGACTCAAGAAATTAAATAATTAAATAAAGAATTATTTAATATAAATGCGGGAATGGAACCTTTATGGTATTTAATGCGAGGAGTTATGATAAGGAACAATACTAGCTTAAGTGGTTGATAATACTTGGTTGTCATGAAAGGACTTGGGTTCGAGTTTTGTTGATGTCATTTGTGTGTTAATTTAATTGTTTTACTATTTTAATGATATGTTTGACCATGGTGCGTGATATTATAATCCTAGATGTGTAAAAATCATCATGAAACATGATTGGTTGATTGGTTGTGCATTGGCTTGATAATGGTGTGGTTGGGTGTTCGAACCTTGACTTATGCGAAATAGGTTCCTTTTTGCTAAATTTCTTTTTGTCATGAATTGTAAGGGATCGGGAAGCCCTAGCCGATTAAATGAGCCAAGGAGTGGGACATGTTGCTAACACCAAAGGACCTAAGTTTGCAAATTTGAGCAAGGAATCCAGGTTAGGGGAGCTGAACTTGTATTATTTTTGTTAATTTCCATTAAATAATGGGTTGTTTGAACTGTTATACGTTGCTTGCTTGATTGTTGTTCGGGTTTCTATAATTTTTCTAGAAACTACCTGACGGCGTTGAGGACCTATCAGGCGACACATGTATTTTTGCTTATTTTCTAGGTTTATGCCAAAAACCACCTATTGGTTTGTCTAACCCAATTTTTGGGTTTTTGTATGAACCGTCTGGGGGCGATGAACACCCGCCAGGCAACGTGAGCAAGATTGGCTCGTTTTTTGTGTTTTCTGGTTTATAGGTTATTATGATAGGGGTAATGGGAATCCATGACAGTTGGGTGAGTGAAAGAGACGATTAATTGTGGAATTACGTTGTGATTAGAGCTAATCGGAAGAAATTGGATGAATGTTTAAGGAATTGGAAAAATTGGGGATTTTGGAGTCAGGAGACTTTGAATGTATGATTAGCATAAAGTATCTATGTATTAGCGTTTAATTTGATATTAGGTACAATTGGGGGTATGATTCCCTGATGAATTGTTGAAATAGACAAAGGAAAGATATTTGAGAAATTTTGAGTTTTTGCAAGTGCAAAGGAATTATGAGTTTTTCCCATAATTGATGAATCACCAAGTAATAGAGCTGTAGTGGTGGCAACGAGCAATTCTTATGATCTGGGGTTCGAGGGTGGAATTCTGTGCAAGGTTAATTAATTTAGATTAGACAAATGGAATAATAGTTGAAGTAAGTAATGGCGGGGAATAGTATTGATGATGAATAGTTAGGTATGATGAATGAATAGGCTATTGTGTTAGAGTCGTTTTGGCTTAGAATTGAATTGTAGTTAAATTAAAGGGAGAATTGGTTCCAAAGGGTGAAGGTACCTATAAGTCTAGAGGTAAAAATAGGAATGTTGTGTGGTATATCCTGAACATGAAGGATTACTCTATGAGTACCTAGTTTTGCTATAAGTTAAAGTTGTAAATACTTGAGATTATATACCTATATATATATATGTGTGTGTGTGTGTGTGTGTGTGTGTATGGCCAATAGCCACTAGAAGATGTGGCGCCTAACAGTAAGGGTGGTCTTGTGAAGCGATACCTACAAAGTCAAAGACTCCTGGGGCACTTGGCACTTGGGGCTTGTGGCTTCCGCCAGGCGATCTGCAACTAATTTTTGCCTAGCGAAGCTTAGGCAACGCCAAACGATAAAGTAAGGGACAAGGAATTTGCTGAAGAATGGAGTTTGTTGAAGAATTCCTTGAGTTATGGTTCAGAATGACATTCCTTGAGTTGTTGCTCAGAATGAAGGTAAAGACGTGGCAATCCCGGGTTGTGGCCTGGTGATATTGGTAACCAGTGTGAGTCTGCAAGTTGTGACTCGTACCGATGGTCTCCACTTGATTAGGCAATCACAAGTTGTGGCCAGTGATGTTGCTAATCTTGTGTCGAGAGTACGAATTGTGTTTCGTATTGGGAACTCCACATGACGTTACAGATTGTCATTCGTAATAGGATAGTCCTGCACGTGTATCTACGACTGGTGGCTTGCAGATGGTGGAACCACGAGTTATGGCTTGTGGCAACAAAGATTATCTTTAGGTCATCATCTGAGGATGTAGACCGTGGAGGAACATGGTGGTGGTCATGTTTTCAAGAATTGGAGAATGGTGATTCTCTAACGAGTCAGTGTGTGTATTCTTTAATTTGGTTATATAATTGGTTATATGTTACAAGTTTCTAAAAGAAATAAACTAAGTTACTTTGAATGACTAACTATGGTGGGTAATAAACTCAAATCGAGTAACTTTAGCTAGCTATCATCCTTCAGAAGCATTCCAATGGTTGATTGAACCTTCAGTAGATGTGTTTGAGTGCCTAAACCAATCTCCTTAACTCTTGCTTGCATTCTAAGCTTCAACTTAAAAAGTCAACCTTTGGTCAAACTTACAACTTATGTATTTGGCTTTTTGTGGTTCAGATTTGGTATTTGATGGAATTGGTGGTTCCTTCTCAACAAATTAACTTTATTCTAGTCCCTTTTACTTCCTTTTAAAGCTTCCGACTCTTAAATCACCAATTGGAACTTCATATTTGAAAGTCAACTCTAAAGTTACAATTTCATCATTCAAGCGTTCTTCCAATTTTGCTACATATTTCTTTGTAGCTACTGGATTCCATTCTTTTAGATTTCCAATCAATTTTCAACCATTGATTTGAATGTATTACCTTGTATACAAGTCACCAGACACGAGTTAGCATTTTATTTACCGAAAGAAATCAAAACCTAACTAACACTAGGTTTAACTAGGTGCAGCACTAGCTTCACTAACTATGCTAATTCTGACTATGCAAAACTGAAATGTTTAATTTTTCCCAAAACCTAAAACTGCAATTCTAGTTCTAAGATTGGACTTAACTAATACTACTTTAACCCATTCATTCTATGCTAAGACTTACTATCAATTAAACTAGGCTTAAATATACATTTGGTCCCTATTTTTGTTGATTTTATTCAATTTAGTCCCTATTTTCGTTTTATGTTCAATTAGGTCCTCATTTTCGTCAAATTGTGGTCAATTTGGTCCTTTCCACTAACGGTGTTTAAATAGTTAACGTTTTTGAACAGTACATGCCACGTGTCAGCTCCTGGTTTTTTTGATTTTTTTAATTTTTTTTAATTTTTTTCTACTTTTTTTAAATTCAAAAAAAGTGTCCACATGTCAAGTCACAATTGTACCACGTGTCAATGCTAGTGCCACGTGTCAGTTTGTAGTTGTATTATTTATTTTTGTTCAATTTAGTCCCGATATTCGTTATTTTTGTTTAATTCAGTCCCTATATTCGTTATTTTTGTTTAATTTAGTCCCAAATTTTGTTAAAATAAAACCATTTAATTTTTAAATAGAATATAATTATTTAAATATTATTAAAATATAATTATTAAAATTTTAAAAATATATATTAACATTTGTAAAATTTACATTTAAATTTAAAATATTTAATATTTTTATTGAATTTTAGATATTAAAATCTAAAATATTTTATATGTAAATGTTAATTTTACAAATATTAGTTTATTTTTCTAAAATATTTATACATCAGTTTTATTAATATTTTAGAATATAAATATTAGAAAAAAAATTAATAATTATATTCTTATAATATTTTAAATAATTATATTCTATTTAGCAATTAAATATAAGAATTTATTCAATTTATAATTAAATTTAATAATTTATAATTGAATTTAAAAAATAATAAATTCAAAGGTCAATTTTAGAAAAGATATTAATATAATTTATATAAAAGATATTAAATTTAGTGTCAATTTGAAAGGGACAAAATTGATTTATTTTAACAAAAATTAGGACTAAATTAAACAAAAATAACGAATATAGAGACTAAATTGAACAAAAAAAGTAATACTACCACAAACTGACACATGGCACTAGCATTGACACGTGGCACAACTGTGACTTGACACGTGGACGATTTTTTTGAAATTAAAAAAATTTAAAAAAATTTAAAAAAAAAATTTAAAAATTTAAAAAAAAAATTAAAAAAAAATCAAAAAAACCAGGAGCTGACACGTGACATGTACTGTTCAAAAACGTTAACTATTTAAACACCGTTAGTGAAAAGGACCAAATTGACCACAATTTGACGAAAATGAGGACCTAATTGAACATAAAACGAAAATAGGGACCAAATTGAAAAAAATCAACACAAATAAGGACCAAATGTATATTTAAGCCATTAAACTAACTAATGCTTATCTAGACTATAAAACTAGTTCTACTTATAAGACTAAGGATCTACTAACCTAAACTACTTCTAAGACTAATTCTACAACTAACACTAAAAACATGCTATACACATCAAATTAAGCTAGAATTATAGAACTAACCTAAAATGATCTCTAGCCTAAATCTAATTTAAAAACTAAAAATTAACCACTAAAATAACCCAAAAGAATGCATTTAGTCAAGGAAAAAAAATGTTAAAGGACTTATACAATTGCTCTTCAATATGGGCAACAATCCTCTCTCTTAAACAACCCTTTCTTCTACCTCCAATCCTTTCCCGCATGCTTCACTGAAACAATTTCAAATTTCCCACACCAATTTTCAACCACCTCCTTATATAGACCCTCCCCTCCCTTCGGCCAATCACTAGTGCAGTACCCCCTTTTGGCCCCGGTTATTTTCGAGATTTTGCCTCGATTTAAGAACCGAGGCATATTAAAGCGAGGCCAAAAGGCATCCTTTTTGGCCTCGGTCATTACCCGAAGCCATAGATCTCTTTTTTGCCTCGGTTGCAGAGAGATCGAAGCCATAGATTCAATATTTTTTTTTAAAAAAATAAAATTCGCAGGACCGAACTTCATCTCGCCGGCAGCACCCATCGCGAATCCTTCGCGCAGTACACCAAGCAACAGCGGAAATCGTAACCACCTGCACCATCGTTTTATCATTGCACCTCGCCTCATCTTCCAGTAACACTTGCACTTTCGTGAGCCACCGTGAATGCCAATATTGCACCGCTCACCATGGAAGCGCCTGGAACAGTTGCAGCAGCGAAATGCTTTGTTGAAATCCTCTTCTCTACTTCAATATTTCATGCTAGTGGCCTTTGAAGCGGGAGGGCTCCTGAGGGCCATAGTGTTGGTTCTTTTATACCCTTTTGTTTGCGTAGTAGGAAGCGAGATGAGGTTGAAGATAATGGTGATGACATGCTTCTTCGGGATGAAAGCATCAAGCTTCAGAGTGAGACGCTCCGTGCTGCCAAAATTCTTGTTGGAAGACGTTGGTGCTGAAATGTTTGAGACACTCAAAAAAGGAGGGAAGCAAGTGGGTGTGACCAAACTCCCTCAGGTCATAGTGGAAAGCTTCTTGAGAGAATATCTGGAGATCGATTTCGTCGTAGGAAGAGAATTAGGGAAGAAGATGAATAGTGATTGGGGTTCGCGATTTGGGGATTTTAACAGGCT
>Ga0214545_1003808_pt1 | contig 28546 bp, 8 predicted proteins | sample CNSS4metaG_FD_160064 | JGI IMG/M metagenome (GOLD analysis project Ga0214545, IMG submission 160064) | Root nodule microbial communities from cowpea collected in UCLA plant growth center, Los Angeles, California, USA - CNSS4 | ecosystem: Host-associated > Plants > Roots > Nodule | place: USA... | reverse complement strand
TTGGAAAGGAACCTTCACATCTAGATAGTTTGCTATCTTAATGTCCAGTGGGGATTTCCTTGGTTTTCTTAATCAACTCACACCATATTCAATAATCTTAAAAAGGAACAAGATAATCCTTCATCAGCTTAAGTGGTTGAGAGTACTTGATTATGTTGAGAGGACTTGGGTTCAAGTTTTGTGTATGTCATTAGTATGTTTATTTAATTCTGTTTTATTTTGCAATTATATTGTGAATGCAGAAACATGGCTTAAGGTGGTATGTACGTAAGAATTGACATAAATCATGTGATAACTTGTTGGTTGTGCATAAACTTGGTGGGTGGAAGGGTGTGAGTTCGAGTCTTGGTTAGGATGAGTTATCCTATTTAATGTTTAATAATTTTGCTCAAGAAGGAAAAACCTAGAAACTCTAGAGCTCCTCTAATAAAACGTAGAGGCAGTTGTTGGAGGAGTAAAAGTACTAGTTAATAGCCACAAACCTTAGAGAGTGAGTAAGAAATTACAATTGAGGGAGAGAAAACGAAGTGCTGGAAAGGATAAAGTGCAGAATTATAGAATGATAAAGTGAGTTTTATGGATGATTTTAATATGATCTCTAAGTTCTTCACGGATGAATCCATGGTGAAATTGTGAAATACAATTTTGGATTAAGTTTTTGTGTAATGGGATCTAAGTCCTTTTTATTTGTCATAATTCAAACTAATTTCACTAATATTTGGGTTTCTTTATTTTATTAAAGGCAATATTTTTTTGGTGAAGGATTTCATATATTATGTTAAGAAAAAAAAAATGGCAGTAGTGGTTTATATATCTTTATAGTTTCCATAAAAAGTTGCCAAGGTTGTTGTTTGGTCTTGTTATACTTATATATTCCTACGGTGTTCTTTTTATATTATATAAGGTTTATGATATATTATAAGCATCGGGACATCTTCATTGCGTTGGTAATTTTATAAGGTATAAAAAGTTAGATTAAGAGTTTTGTAGTGTGGAAGCAATCATTACGTGATGTTCTTGTTAATTGCAGATCCAATATTTTTTTATTTAGGAATTAGTGCATTGAGATAAAGATAAAAATGGTTTTTGTGATTGGAGTTGGAGGTTTGGTATTTCGTTAAATTATTATGTTTGGGTAGTTTAATAAATTTATAGTTACAATTTGTAAGGCTCTGGGAACTATAGTTCGGGATTGTTGTGTTTGGTAGGGGTGGGCAAAAGATCTAATTTTCTTGATCTAATCTACTTTTGCTCCAATCTAATCCATTTAAAATCCATTTTATTAAAAATCCAATCCACTTAAAATCCATTTTAATGGATTTGGATTTCAATCTAATCTACATTTCATATATTTTATGGATTGGATATCCATTCTATAAATCAAGATTTTCAATTGAAATTTTTAGTTAGGTTAGGTTAAAGGTTGAGATGGACTAGGCTAAATTCAGACTCGAACGAACCTTGCTCGACGACCTGGACAGACCGGGCAAGCCCGACGACCCTAAAGGGTCGGTCGGACCCGACGACCAAAACGGGCTGGGCGGGCCTACCCGACGATTCGGACGGGTCGTGCCTGATGACTTATACGGACTGAGCAAGCTTGAGACCCTGATGGGTCGAGTGAGCTTGACGACCCGAATAGGCTTAGTTGTGTTGGCATTAAGAACACAAGTTTTAGAAAATTTAATTTAAATTTCTTTTATAAAAAATGGATTCTGAATTTTGAACTTGATCCAAATATTTGGACTAAATTTAAATCTTGATCCAAATATTTGGATCTGGATTTAAAAAAAATCCAAACTAGTTTTGCCAGGGATTTGGATCGAAAATCTAATCCAATTATTTGGATCTAAAATGGATGTGGATTGGATCATTAAAAATTCAATCCATGCCCACCCTTAGTGTTTGGTGATGTGAGAGTAAATTAAAATATTTAAGGTCTGGTGGTTATTTTTGCTTTGGGCTAAATGCATTTTTCATGGATGACTATATGCAGAGTTTTTTTTTTTATATACATTGGAACTAATACTGGTTGATTTGCTTAATTTATATAATGAGCATACTTTTTGGGGTTTCGTACTTCTAGTCATTGTTTTATAATTCGGTATATGGTAAGTGTGGAGTATATTATTATTATTTTCGGTGCATGTAGCGTGTTTTAGTTGCTTGACATATATTTAGTTCTTTTTTTTTTAACGTGAGGGAAAAGTTTAATCAGATGACGTTAGAGTTGTTTGGCATTTGCTTGGTTGAGTTTTGTTATAGGTGTTTTATCATGGCATCTTTCATCACCTTTATACCTATAAAAGGTTGGAGTTTTATTTTGGTTCGACAGCCAATGCGTGTGTCAGTAACTTCTTTACTCAATAATTTAATGTTATAAATGATTTTCCCACCCACATTTGTTAATTATTTATTTATTTAATTAATTAAATTTCACGGATCTTACACACTCCGCTCTCAAAAGATGCTTCTCCAAAGTTCACCTAACAAGGCTATCAAAATTTGTGAGATTTAGAACTCGTATGGTATCCTTCTCAATCTCCCTATGAGATCTAGAACTCTCAATTGAAGGAACGAGAACAACTATCAAATTAAGATAGCACAATCAAAGCTCACAAGATATACTTTGTAGATTTAGTTTAGTCAACTTTAACTTTCTTGTGTAGTCTAGTCAACTAATATTTGACTCGTCTACTCAGTATAATTATCTGACTTTCATCTTGTATGCTCTTATTTTGACTTTTAATTGTTTCGTCAATATGACTGGTCTAATGAACAAGTTTGAGTTTCATATAATTTGATCTTACTTTAACTTGTCTAGTGAAGTTTTTCTTCTATCTCATTTGGTTGACTTCTAGCTTGGCTCGGTTCGTCTGCCTTATACTTCCAAACTTATAATAAAAGTGACAAAATTAGAAGTGAATTTTTAGTTTGTTTTGAAGTTAATTTTATTTTAATTTAGGAAAAGCTTAAATGGCCCTATTTTTTTTCTCGTAAACTAAAAGAGGAAGAAATAAAAATAAAAATAAATTTTGGTTACACATTAAAAAAACTATTACAATATCTTCATTAGTTATATAGTTAATTAGGGTGATTATAAATTCATAATAAATAGTTTAACCAATTCCAAATCAGAAAAATAAAATGTAAATAGTAATTGAATTTGTTGATTATTATGTGACTATAATTTTCATCTTACACACGAAAATCATTCATCTTAATTTTGAATTAAATGAAACTTAAATTAATAAATTGTATATGATTTTCAAACTATATTTCTATCTATAAATTTAAAATACGAGCAAACAACGAAGAAGGTAAATAATTTTTTAAAATTCTCCTACAATCACACTAACCATGACTTCAATGTAGATTAAAAAAAATACCAAAATTATACACTTAAATGAACTTAAAAAATAAAGCCATTAACTCGGTAATCACAACTCCAACTTAGAAGTAAGTAAAAAGTAAATAAAATCTTGCTTGACTTTCCTTTAACAATATCCTTTGAAACACATCTTATCCATTTATGTCACTTACTTTTAAGTTATTCGTATGGGCAATTTTGAAATAAAAATACTCTAAAATGTTGTTTTAGAGTCGCCATTCGTCAATTTGATAGTAATTAATTTTTCTTAATTCTTCCGTGAAGGCATGTTTCTAAAAGGTAAGGTATGGCTCTAAAACCTCAAATAACAAAATGTTTGGAGACCCTAACAACATGAACACACTGGTGTACATAAATTGAATTGAGAGCACAAGTAAACCATTACTCGGGAAAACCAAAAAATGGCCCAACTTGGTGTCCCGGTAAAAGTACTATCAACGTCATGCAAACTCTCTCAAATTCACATTCCCAAATCCTCTTTCATTTCCAACTGTCTCCCTCCATTTCCCTCCTTCACTACCAAACCTTCTCTCCTTGTCCAACCTAACCAACCGTTATCGGCGCTTCGTTACCGCACTCTCGCACCCTGCAACTGCAATAAGTCAGGTACTTTCTCCGATTAATTTGGATTCGGCTTTTTCTCAAACACCTTATCGTTCGCTACGACTTCCAACTTCACTTCTCCTCAGCTGTTATTCTCACCTCGTTCAGTTCTTCTTTGTTAGATATTATTTCGCAATTGGAACTCGGAAAACCTGAGCCAAAAAGGAAACCGGAGAAACGAGTTAACGGTATATTCTGGATCATTCTCCTCAACATTGGCGTTTTCATCGCTGACCACTTTTTTCATGTAATTTTCTTGCTATCTTTATTTACTATTGTATCTTCTTTATTTATTTTTTATCTGTATATTTTTTAAATTAAAGAAATACAACAAATTTTCACAATTTTAGTGAAATAATTGTTATTATATTTTTTATTTTTCCTTCTTTCTTACAATCCCACAGATCAGACGACATACAAGAATCCAATTAACATGTTTCTTTAACTTTACACATTGGAACAATTTGTTTTTTCAAAAAATCCTATGAAACTAAAACTAAAACAATGTAGAAAGTAATTGGCTTTAAATAAAATACATTTTTACTCTGTTTTCTTCCTTATATGTAAAGAGATGTACTTTGGTGCTTTAAAGTGTTTTTATCATTATTATTCTTATGCACACTAATGGTGTTAATTTTAGCTGATGTATCAAAGGCGTCGCTTATAGATTATCACATGTCAAATAAAATTAATCAAGATAGGCTGTTAAATTGACCAAGTACTATCTTTGTCTAACAAATGCAGTTTTATAAACCAAAGCCAAAAAGAAAACTTAAAGTCCAAACTGGGCAATAAAATATAACGAGGAATCATATTTGTGCTTTGACTTTGCCAATATGAAATTACATCACCATCTCTTGTATTTTTCCGTTTTGGTCTCATTTCTTTGATCACATCGAATGAACGGGGGAGGGAGAAATAAAAGTAATTATGTTTCTGCACATTCTTGATGGGTGTGAAATGCATGGAAATGAGAGGTAGAACAAGAAGAGAAAAGAGAGACAAGGAAGGCTAATATATGACAGATGGAAGGTAAAATGGAAAAAGAGGACAGAAAAAACATTACGAATGTTAAATGCGTTCAAGAGAAAATAGGAGTAAGACAGTCAAACACTATGAAAGGAAAATCAGGAGCTCTTTTAAAGGAGTGTTAAACAAGTGGCATTGCATAAACAGGGTTGTTTCTGTGTTTGTTGCATGATGTCGGGTTTTATATCATTTCTGCAAGGTTAATTGGGCAAAGGATTTGTACTTGTACCACACGTGGCCTGCTTGGTACCAGTTTGTCACAGCTACGTTTTGTCATGCTAATTGGTGAGTGTCTTACTCTCTTATTTCAGTTTTTCCATGTTGTTATTTTTCTTTTTCTGAAGAACATATTCTAGGTAGAGTTTTCTAAGATGCTTTTAATCAGAATTGGAGTTTTACCTTAGTAAGTTTTGTTATAAAGGTTTCAATATATTTGATATAAGAAGTTAGTTATGTAGGTGAGATTGTAATTGTAAAATTAGAGATCAGCACTAAAAGCACTGAATCAACTGTATCTGAGTGCTTTTCCATTCTAAATTTAGGTTGTTCCAAATAAGGAAGCGTAGACACCTCAAAATAATAGTCTAATCATGTCTAATGTGTGTCGGACACTTTGAATACTCTTGGCTGCATTTTATGAATTAATTGTACTTTTATATTTTAAGCTTTGATATGAATAAAGATGAGAGAGTTAGATGAATAGCAGCATTTTTTATTTAAGCAACCATTAATTTTTTAAATTAGTTCTCATTTGATCTATGACTGTGTTTTATATTAATTTTTTTATTTTATTTTTGTGCACTATTTTCTCACTATCTCATTTTACAAGATGACTAATGCATTAATTTGTTCAGGAAGCATCTTTCTAGCAACCTTTTCTTCCTGTACATTTTTGGTAAGGCTGTGACACGGTCACTTGTCTTTCTCGTAAGTGAGTTGTTATGGGATTGATGCTTGAGAGTTTGTTATGTTGTTGTTTCCACAATAGGAAAACTTGTTGAAGAAGAGGAAGGGAACCTTGCTTTGTGGCTTTCTTATATTCTTACTGGTGTAGGAGCAAACCTCGTTTCATGGTTGGTTTTACCTAGAAATACAGTTTCTGTTGGAGCTTCTGGTGCTGTTTTTGGGTTATTCACCATCAGTGTCCTTGTAAAGGTACCTGGAACTGGATTCTAGAGTTCATCTGTTTGCCGTATTTCTTCCAAGTTTTAACAGTCAAGCTTTTAATTAATACAGATGTCCTGGGACTGGAGGAAGATCCTTGAAGTGCTTATATTGGGTCAGTTCGTTATAGAGAAGGTGATTAGAGATGTTGGAACTTAAGGTCATGTTACTTTTTCAACATGCATCCAGAATCATGTGTCATGCTACATAAATGGTTGAGTAATGATATATCATCGCTCTCCACTATAAACACCTAACTAACATTTTTCATTTCCGTCTATTTCTTTTTTCTTATTGCACCATAATACATATTATACTCTTTGTCACTAGGTGTCAAATAGATAAAAGGTATCCATAAATCATGTTTGCATATGGTTTCCTATGTATGTGATGTTTTGGTGTGTTTTGATTCATCCCTTGAGTGAACTATATATGATCCGTATCATCTACAAGCCCCTCATTAATATTTGTGATTTCCTTTTGTCTCTTTTAAGTTAATAACGATGTGATGATCTCTTATGTGGTCTATTGGTGAATATCACATTGGTGTTTCTCCCTTTTTCCAACGAGTTGTATCAAGGTCACTAGTAAGTTATAGTGTTCTGCTCAGATAGTACAGTGTGGTAATTTTCTCTTATGTGTTGGCTCGCGGTCTGTTGGTGAAGATCTCCCTAATGTTCTGCCCTCAAATTATCTAACAAGCGGTACACCGCTTACGTGTGATGTCTTTTCCTCACTAGGTGTCAAATAGATGAAAGGTGTCCATCAATCTTATATGTAGATGGTTTCCTATCTGTGTTGATGCTTTTTATTGACCAATTATCTATATTTTGGACAAAACGGCCATAATTTTTATTCGTTTGTTCTTTGCTTTATGCCAACTATTATCTATCAGTGCTCTGTATGATTGATCTTTTCTTTATGTGTGTCCTAGGTTATGGAGGCAGCCCAAGCTTCAACATCATTGTCAGGAACCTTTCGCGGAGGCTACACATTGCAAAATGTAAATCACATAGCACATCTTTCTGGCGCGCTTGTCGGTGTGCTTTTGGTTTGGCTTCTTAGCAAAGTTCCTTCTGCACCTTCAGATCAATAATCCACGCAGTTCAACATAACAGGCCAAACTACGGGCGTACCTTAGCTAGACCAATAATAACAAATGTGACGCTTTGCTACATCTGCTACTATTGATGCTAGGCATTCAAATAACATCAATATCTGTTGTAGGGGTATTTTCTTGTTAAGAACGCTTCACTATATACGCTTTGTTGTTATAGAAACCTTGGTATTGAGAAGTATAGCTCAAATCCACCGGACCATGTACCACACAAATGAGTAATACACGATAATGAAGAACTTGCAAGAAAAATTAGACGATTAAACCGAAAGAGCAAAAAAATATCTTTAAAAGAAGTTTAACATGATTTAATTAAAGTATTAACCAATTTCAATCTATGGTCGGAAATTTACTTTGAATAGAGATTACAACTCTTTGGTTTTTGACGATAGTCCATACAGGTTATATTTATACAGAAAAATAAATGTCTATCTAACTTTTATAAAACGTGCCAAAATAGTTGGAGAAGACACGTGAACAATGTTTCACATGAGTTTGAAATATCAACCAATATGAGTTTAAAACATTAACCAAAACCTAATTTAATATAACAAATGATGAAGTTATAGATGATCTAATACCTCTAAATAGAAGGTCTTATCTAATGTTTTTTTAAAATAATTATATTTAAATAATATATAAATATATAAAGTACATAAATTGATATTAAAATTAATTGTTATTTTTATTTAATGAATAATTACGTTAAATGAACAAAAAATTTAAATGAACGTTGAATTCTGATTTTCTAATTTGTGAATAGCATTTTTGTGGAATTAGTGTAAAATCATAATATTAAATAATATAATAAATTACTAATCTATTATACTACTAAGAAAAATCATCATCATTATTGTCCATACTTTTATTATTGACACGTGTGCAAATATTCGGATTCTTGGTCATTTTATACATTGTCAGTTACAATATTATCCCTCCTTATTATACTAACACATGTAAAAAGTTTGTCCTTTGGTCATTTACATCGTTGGATATATGCCTTTTCGAGAATTTTGAAATTCAAAATCCCCTCCATTCTCGCAAAGTTGTGTTCCTTCGTTTTCTCTCTCCCCAAACCTTCATTGGAGGATCATGATGAGAATAAAGGTGGTGTATATTTTAATTTAGCAACGACGCATCTATTTTTATATAATATACAGATGTTTATATTTACATGTGTTTCTTTTTAAAAATTTTAATATTAATTTCATGTTGTATTTAACTTATACGGGTCATATTACACAATATGTCGACATTTTACTTCAACAACGACCCGTGCATATACACTTCATCTAAATATAATATATATCTATTTATATCTACATATGTTTTTATTAAAAAATTTAACATTAACGACATATAGTATTTATTTTGTAGAGACCATATTACAATATGTTTACAATTTACTTTAATAACGACAATGACCGTACATATACATTTCATTTTAATATAAAATATAACTCAAAAGTATAATTGTAAATTTTAATCCTATAACAATAATGTCTTACTGTACATTACTAATTTATAATTTAAAATAAACACATTCATATCTAACTATTATTTTTTAATCTTATTATTATTATTATTATTATTATAATCTATTATTATTAACATAATAATAACTATATTAATTATATAATAGTAAAATATAATTATATAAATAAATAATTTATTTAAATATAACATTAATTATATTAATTTTTTAATCTAAATTATAAAAAAAATTGATTCGTGCATACACATGGGTATTCCTACTAATCTATTTCTTAAAAGGAATATGATTTTAGAGCATCTATTTCTCAATATATAAAAAATGATTCTTAAACATCTTATCTATACATAAGACAACCATCACCAAGTGTGAAAAATTCTTATCAAACACAAAAAGCATCACATAAAAAATTAACTAAAAGTGGAAATCTTACCCGCTCTATTTGTTTGACACATGGAGGAGTGTGGTGTTTACACGTGGTATTGAATATACATTTCATCTCCTGTCCTAAAACCCTAATCTTTCACTCCGAACTTTTCTCTCACCCTCTACCGCCTCACTCTCTATGAGCAAAACCTTATTTCTCTTTCTTCACTCTCAATATCTCAATGCCTTGGTTGTCTTTCTTCTCACAGTCTTCTTTCTTCACAAGAAACCCTATTTTTTATTCTTGGCCCTCACTCTCTTGTCATCGTTATCTCCTATCTCTTTATTCTCACTCTATGCGCTCTATGTCAAAGAACTTCTAACTTTTTCTCATACCTACCATGCCCTCTTCCATTTTTTTCTCCTCAACACTGATTTATTTTTTCTTCTCTATTGGTACCAGTTTTGGTTCTGGCTTTCGCATTTTATCAAGTCTCCAAGGTTTTATCTTTCCCATTTTATTGGGTCTCGAAAGTTTAATCATTTTCTCTTCACCACTGATTTTTGTAGTTATATATTTAATTTTTTTTTATCATTTTCTCTTCACCACTAATTTTCATAGTTATATATTTGATCTATTTTTATTAATATTATTTTTTTCAGATTTTCAATTAGGGTTTCGCTTTGCGCTCTAGATTTCTCTCAAGTTTTGGTTTTCGTTCTTGCTCTTCTTTTATGTTTTTTTTTCTCTTTTTGACATGGCTCTCTCTATCTCTTTATTTCCATGGTTTATGTTTTTCTTCTTCCACTTTTTGTTGACATTTTATTCCACTTTTTGGACTATGAAGCTTCTTTATGACCTGAAATCTTCACCAATAAGTGCTTTTGGCTTTTTATTGGGAATGATTGTGTATCAATTGAATGTAAATATTAGTTTCTTATGTTTTGGTGTTTGACCAAGCGTGTGTTTTGGTTGTATCTGTAGATTTTGTTTCAATTCATTTTGTGTATTTTTTGCCTCTTCATGCAGTTTTTGGTTATGAACCAAATTCAATTTTTCCAATTGAAATGGTTACATTAGCTAAAACCACATGTTTTATGCCTCTTCCCAAAACAAAAGTAATTGCTAGCGGGGCGATAAGTGTTTTTTAGACCCTATTTTGTATGAATGTTATTGAGGATATAATTTAAAAATTTTCTTAGCACACTTAACAAATAGGTTGAGTTTGACACTAGAAATAGAGAAAAGGTTTACCTCTATGCTAGATGGAGTTCAAGAAACATTTCTGATAGAGCATAGTTTTAAGGTATGTTGTTTTTCTCTCTTCCTCTTTACTGTATTTTTTATATTTTCATCCTTTTTTATAACTAGAAATGTTTATTCTTTTAGATATAATATTGTAACTAATGTCAAGTTAGAGTAATATGTGTTGGGTATTGGACTCCCTTCCTATGTGGAGAAAAGACCCAAAACTTCAGAAGTCCATGTCTCATTTAAACTAGTGATGAAGGGGCTGCAAAATAAATAGAGAGGCAGAACAATAGAGTCAGAACACAATGAAAATCCTAGCACAAAGAAGGAGATGTAGAGGAAAAAATCTGTTCACATTTTTCACAGAGCTGTCACCGTAAAATCGGCTCTACGGATTCGCGCACCGTTGGATCGAGCTTTTACAGCAGGTTCGGAACACATTGTTCTTCATTCTGAGTGATAGGATCGCAAATACGAGGTCTGAGTTGGGAGATATTAATTTTGCACTACAATAGTGATTTTATAGGTTTTTCTTCTCTTGTTCTTCTCTATTTGAAAACTTTGTTGCTTTGCTATTTGGTTGACTGTTGGCTGTTGGGACTAATTTGCGTTGTTGATTGAGACTCTTCTGTACTCTTGTTAATCATAATGGAGTTATTTCTTTGGTTTGGACGACTCATGATTTTTACCCTTAATTTGAGGGGTTTTCCACATTAAAAATCTTGGTGCCTTTATTTGTGATTGTGGTTATTTATTATTGCTGCTCTTTGATTGTTGTTGCTCATAGATTTTTGCAAGTTAGGGAAAATTATATTTGCTGCATTCTCGGGTATATTGTTTGTGTTGTTGTTTTCCTCATCAATATGTTGGTACAGGCATATTGTCATGGTATGCAAGCACTTGGGCTGCAATGGCATTTGAATGGTGATGGTGCATGTTTGATAGTCTTTAATAGCACTTTAGTTTCTTCCTGTCTGTTATTTCATGTCTAGTTTTGATGAAAAGGGGGAAAATTACATTCTTTTGGTTCATTTTATATATGCTATAGATCTAATTTATGATCATTGAGTAATGTGGCAAGTTGACTTGCCATTGACACTATTAAGGTGAAAATGGACTATGATGGTTGTGAATTCTCATTTATGTTTGTAAAGTGTTAGGTTCGAATCTTTCTTCTTTATAGTTGCTATCAATTTTAACTTTTTCAAGCAAATATAGAAAAGATACCTTATTATTTTCACCTTTTGTCAGAGTAAATCAGCATATACATTATCTCATAATAGTAGTATACTCAACAAAAGGATTCAAATTTTATTTATCATTGTTCTATGTCTCTCACATTCTCATTTTTCTGTGATAACATTTTTGTTTTGTATCAATCTGCATTAATTTCACATGAAATAATATTTTGTCTTCTATGAGCATTTTCATGTTTGTGATGTCTATACCCATTGTTTATATCAATCTCCTTTTTTCATTTCTACGACTTTTTTTTTCTCTTACTTATATAATTATGAGCCATGTGTCAATCAAATTCTATTGTTTATAAGCTTTTTTATTGGTGGCCTGAAATTATTCATCAGATGTTGATCATCATATCAACATTGTAAAAATCAGATATTGATCACATGTAGTTAAATCTTAAATATACAATTCATATTTTTAAAATTTAAACTTCTATCCAATTAATTTAATTGAAATGGGATACAAATTGAAAACTTTCTTTGGATTTTAAAGGATTCAAAATCAATGTTCATTATAAGTAGTTTGTTCAAACAAATTTATTTATGTTCATTTCGATTTACATTATTTTTATGCAAAGTATCTCTTTAGTTTAAGAATTGGCATTTTATCGTTCAGTTTTTACCTTTGAATGAAATGTTGATGAAATTTTACAACTCAAATAATATCAAATAAGTAAATAACAATGTAATACTAATTATTATAATTATTTTAATATTAATCATACTATTCTCTGATTAACTTTATATTTTTTCTCTCAAGATTTACCATTTGACTTTTGAACTTATGTTCGTCAACATACTTTCAATTATGTTGTCCCGCAATTTCTTGCAAATATTTTTTCATAACAAAATTTTGTTTATATTTCCTACAAAAAAAATTTCAAAACAAAATTGGCAAGAAATATGAGTTTTTTAATAGTGTTCTTTGAAGTAGACAATGACAAAAGAAGCAACAATATGTTTACCTTATCTGTGAAATGTTTACCAATTGTGGTCATACTAAGTTAGACAATATTCTAATATTTTGGAAAACCAATTGTGGGAAGATTATGTTTGACAATTGATCTGAAACACTTCTGATGATATTTACTTTATATAATTATGTATGTATTATGTTGGGTTACATATTTTATATTGTTTCATCTATTCAAATATAACACATTTGTTTGAAAATTTAGTTTTGACATCTTATTGAATATTTCAGTAATAAATAATTTTAGGGTTAAATAGGCTTTCTGCCCCTTAACTTTCAGTGAATTTTGGAATTAGTCCATTTCAAAACTTTAGACCAATTTAGTCATTCATCTTTCTAAATACGTGAATTTAGTCTTTTTAATCAAATTTTGTTAAGTTTATTTGACATTTCAAACACGTTTCATAATAATATTTGACTTAACATTAAAACAAAAATGTATCAAACAGTATAAACAACTTAAATACAATCATGAAATGCTACGAAATATCAAATAAACCTAACAAAATTTGATTAAAAGGACTAAATCCACGTATTTCGAAAGATAAAGGACTAAATTGGTCTAAAGTTTTGAAATGGACTAATTCTAAATTTCACTGAAAGTTAAGGGACCAAAATCATATTTAACCCATAATTTTATGTTTATAATTCTTTATAAACGTTTTGACATCTTACTGAATTGATTTTGACATTTATCGAATATGTCATTTACTTCTATAACCTTAAACATTTTAAGACATTGAATTTTATTTAATTGAAATATAAAAGTGCTTTTTAAAAATATATAAAGGTATTTTTATATAATTGAAATATAAAAATCACTTTTAAAAATATATATTAAGATATTTATATGAGAAGATTAAATAAAATCACGTTTAGTTAACTATCATTTAACATTTAATTTATGTCAATTTTAATTTTAGTTAAACCTATTATATTTTAATTTTATACTAATTCATTTGAATTAAAGATAATAGGATTAAATATGTTTTTTGTCCCTCAAGTTTCAGTGAAATTTGGAATTAGTCCCTCTTCATGATTTTTGACCAATTTAGTCTTTGACCTTTAAAATTGCGTGAATTTAATCCTTTTAACCAAATTTTGTTAAGTTTATCTGACATTTCAAGCGCATTTCATAATAGTATTTGAATTGTTTACACCGTTTGACACATTTTCGTTTCAATGTTAACTCAAATATTATCATAAAATGAGTTTAAAATGTCAAATAAACTTAACAAAAATTGGTAAGAAGGATTAAATCCACACATTTCTAAAGATGAAGGACTAAATTGGTATAAAATTTCGAAGATTGACTAATTTCAAAATTCACTGAAACTTGAGGGACCAAAAACATATTTAACCAAAGATAATATGATTAATTTTTTGTTATAATTAATTAGTATTAGTTACTGTTGCTTAAAATTTGTTCATTTATTGTGGTTGAAAAATAACTAAAATTCATATGAAATGGAAAAAGTTCCTTATATCTAATGTGAGGTTGTTGTGGCCATATTTGGTAAACTTTTCATATACAGTATATAGTCAATTATTCATCAAAAGTATTGTCAAATATTGTCTGTCAAATGGTTTTAAAATAGCTAATTCTTTCCATGACGAAATTGTACTTTTAGTGTATAATATATTGGACAGAAAAGGAATTGTATTATTTTACATCAGAAACCACTAATTTACTTGTAAAACAACAAAAGGAAGTCTGGCTTTCCATTTGGATATATATATTCTTAAAAAATGTCAGTGTCCATTACTTATAGTCTCGAGTCCATGCTTTCTTATTGCAGAATTTTGATTCTACATTTTAGTGCAATAATGTTCAAATTTAATAAAAAATAATTAAAAATTCATATCATAAATCTTTGAAAATAAGAATACATAAATGTTCTTTAAAAAACAAGAAATGAAACTGTCATAGTTAACACATACTACTAAGAAAAGTACACACAAAGTAAGTTCTTTCAATTTCCACTCAGAAAATGTCATTGCATATCTTCAATATGGACATTCTATCAAGTGTCATTGTCTTATGGATGGAAGTATTCGTGAAGAAGCAAAAATTACACAGAAGATGATTCCTGCTAAAAAGTTGGACAATAGAAGTAACAATTATCCAAGTAAATATGAATGTCATTTGTGGTATATCATCATGTATACTTGACCTTATAACATTGTGATATTTGTTCTTCAGAGAAAAAAACCCAAATCTAAATAAAAGCAATACAGAAACTGTTGGGAAATCACGTACTAAAAATAATAATCTCTTCAAGCGAAAGCACACCCACAAATAAAAGCAGAAAAATATAAATAAAAACACACAGGAAATTTAACGTGGTTCGACACCTCAAGGCCTATATATCCACAATCACTCAACAAGAAGTATTATAAACCAAGTGCAATTTTTCTGACCAAAATTGTAAGCCCTTCATAATGCAATTTTTCTGGCGAAAATTGCAAACCTTCCAATAACACACAACTACCCAAGCCCCTCATACACCTAAGAGACCTATTGAGTTGTGGTGACAACTCCAAAACCAAATCTTTACTTTTATAATACTTTTCTACTGCTCTCTTCTTCACATTACTCAATGTGGGACTTTGGTGAATACTCACTTGAGAACCAACATATCCTTCCTTCACCAAAAGTCTCATGTGCTATGGAACAAACACTTGACACACCACCAACAAATATGCTTAAACCACTATTGCTACTAGTGATCCAACACATCTGCTTGAACCACTCTTGTCACTGGTGATCTACACAGACTCATTAACGATGACAATCTTGCTTCATCATCGACCCTCATCGCCTTGCACATCAGACTCGTTGTCAGCAACTTTCACATCATTGTCACTAACAATTCTCTGATACTCAAGGAGAATCCATCATCAACACCACCTTGACCAAGCCATGGCACCGTCACAACACCACGATACAACACCCGCTGCTGACGAAGCATAGCGTGAGCCACGAAAAAACACCACCATTGGAGATCTCGAGCTCCACCCTCACCATGCAAATCCAACGTTACCAAACATCATAGTCCACCAAACGCAATAACCAGAGCAGATATGTAAGTCGTAGAGCACTTTCTCCATGCACATGTCACAAACCGCGACTCACACAGATCAAATCTCCATCGTACATCACTCATTAGGCTACACAAGCACCATTTGCAACCTCCTCTATCGATCTGGGAGCATCTTGCCACACATGAACTCTACTCTCTTCAAAGGATGTTGATTCTGGTCAATATACCAAAATGGTCCTCTTCCTCCCTTGATTAGAAAGCCTTGGTCAGAACCTTAGCTCTGATACCACTGTTGGGAAATCACGTACTAAAAATAATAATCTCTTCAAGTAGAAGCACACCCACAAATAAAAGCAGAAAAATATAAATAAAAACACACAGGAAATTTAACGTGGTTCGACACCTCAAGGTCTACATCCACAAACACTCAACAAGAAGTATTAAAAACCAAGTGCAATTTTGCTGGCAAAAATTGCAAACCTTCATACAATTTTTTTATGGACCAAAACTGCAAACCCTTCATAGTGCAATTTTTGTGGACCAAAATTACAAACCCTTCATAATGCAATTTTTCTGGCGAAAATTGTAAACCTTCCAATGACACACAACTACCTAAGCCCCTCATACACCTAAGAGACCTATTGAGTTGTGGTGACAACTCCAAAACCAACTCTTTACTTTTATAATACTTTTGTGTTGCTCTTTTCTTCACATTACTCAATATGGTTCTAAATGAACTTTCTTAAAAGCTTCAAACCAGAGGTATAGTAATGTTTGCTCTGCTGATTCATTCTAAATGGTTTCAAAATTAAAAGGTTTAATTAGTCGGATGGTACCCACTTAGGTACAAGTGTGTCAATCTGGTACCCACTTTTAAAAAAGTGTCAATTGCATCCTAACTTTTCAAAAAGTGTTTCAATTAGGTCCCTTTCAGACGGAGTTGACTAACGCCCTTAACGACGTGCCACGTGTCACTTTGTGGTTTATTTTATTTTATTTTATTTTTATTTTATTTTAATTTTTTGAAAAAAATAATAAAAATGCCACGTGTTAGGTCCTTGTGTGTGACATGTGATATTGTCAGTGCCACGTGGCGTTGCAGTGCCACGTGGCGTTGCAGTGTCATGTGTTAGTGTCACTGTTAGATGCCATTGTGTTGATTTCGATTTAGTTTTCATATGTCTTTTTGTTTCAATTTAGCACTTACTTATGTGTATCTGACTCAATTTTGTCCCAATTATTTTAATAATTAATATTTTTGTAATCTATTTTTTATAAGATTAAAACTAATTAAGTACAAATATTTTTACAAAATTAAGTACTAATATTTATATTGTTTCTCTCAATTTCAGACCCAATTTATTATTTGTATAAATGTTTTACAAATATTTCTTATTAAAAATGAACTTTTAACATATTACTTTATTAATTACTTTTTTATTAAGTACTTATGTTTTGTTAATTATTTTTTTTTTCAAAATAGAACAATATTGTCTCTTATTAATTTTAACCCAAAATTTCTATTTGTATGAATGTTATACTAATATTTTTTTTATTAAAAATGACTTAATAAAATGACTTTTACCACTAAATTTTAATATAAATATCAAATATTTAATTTTTGTAAAAATTTTATACTTAATTACATTTAATTTTATAAAAAAGGATTTTAATTATTAAAAAAAGTTGGGTCAAAATTGAATCAGATACACATAAGTACTAAATTGAAATAAAATGACATATATGGGGACTAAATCGAAATCAACACAATGACATCTGATAGTGACACTAACACGTGGCATTACAATGCCACGTGGCACTGACAATGCCATGTGTCACACACAGGGACCTAACACGTGGCATTTTAATTTTTTTTCTTTCAAAACAATTAAAAAGATTTTAAAAAAATTTAAAAAAATTTAAAAAAATTTAAAAAAATTTAAAAAAATTTAAAAAAATTTAAAAATTTTAAAAAAATTTAAAAAATTTTTAAAAAATCAAAAAAATCATAGACTGACATGTGGCACGTTGTTAAAGGCATTAGTCAACTCCGTCTGAAAGGGACCTAATTGAAGTACTTTTTCAAAAGTTGGGATGCAATTGACACTTTTTTAAAAGTGTGTACCAGATTGACACACCTATACCAAAGTGGGCATCTGAGTAATTAAACCAAATTAAAATGCATCTATTTTTGAAGAGAATGGTCAAAATGAATCAAAAGATGGAGGAAAGAAGAGGAAGTTGGTTGGTTCTCCACAAATTTGTTCCCGAAGTATTGATATACTAGGTTCTTCAAATATTGCAAATATGTTTAATATTTTTAATAAACCATTGACATCTTTATTTTTTAACAAAGTCCTAATTTTTTTCACTAAATCTAAATGCAGAATTCATAATCTAATTCTACTTAGTTGGACCTTTGAAACATAATCTAATCTAACATAGTCCTTGGTTTTTTAAATTATTTATACACTATTCATGATCTTTTTGTGAATGAATGATCCATGTTTGGTATTTATGCAAGAGTCTTTGTTTTCTGGAGTTGATTTAATTATGTAATCTATATAGTTGATTTTATCCAGTGGGATAAGGTTTTGTTGTTAGTGTTATCCTTTTCAAGTTTTAGTGTGCAATATCAACCCAAATGTTATGATTCTTCAAATTCAAATTATGGGATTAAGGTATAAGCTCTTTCAGATAATTCAACCAACATTTTATCACAGTTGATCTTCCATTAATCATTATTGAATTCATCTCTACTACTATACTCCAGTTATAATTGTTTCTTAACATTTTTGACCCAACAAATGGTATAGACTTGTTATAATCCCGTCTTGGATTGAACATTTTCAATTAAATGGTTCAACATAGTTTTTATAACACTAATCCCACAATTCAATTTTTCATAAATTTTTACTCTATTAATTTGGAAAAAAAAATATAAACAATAAAGGAAGAATCTATCAACTGAACATGTTTTATGAGAACGACTACCTAAAGAAGTCCCCCAATTGTTTGATTTCATTCCCCAAGTGTATTTTCATATGTTTTTACTGTATAAATACGTTGTGAAGTGGTTGATGGGATGATTCCATTATTTTACTATGCATTATACTTCAAATTTTTAAATTTTCAATTTTTAACAACTTGAATTCTATTAGAGATCTAAATTATGTCCCTAAAATTTCCAAATCATGTGAATCAATCTAATGTATGAAAGTAAATACCATTATTAAATTCACAAATGAAAAGACATAAGGAAAACTAGGTGAATCAATCTACTGGTTTCACAACAGGCAGGCATGGGTGTGGCTTTTTCCTTTACCATGTTTGAGCCATTTTGAATATTCACACTGAAGTTAGCAAGTTGTATCATATGGAAATTGATGAATCCATTTCAAGCCCATTACATGGCCCATATTCACCTCAAGGCCCAAGTCCACAAAAAGGTCCAATAACTAGAAGCATGATAAGAGAATTCAAAAAGGCTTACATTAAGATGACAATAATTCTCAAGGCCATCAAATGCTTTTCTCATGGGCTAAAGAGGACATCAAAATATGATGGGTTTCATGTAAAGCATTGGTATAGTTTTTAATTTTGGGTCATATGTTAGGCCATACTTTATAAAATAATTGGTCAATGTACATTGTTGATTAGCTTTCAAATTGGGCTAATTCAAGCCCAATTGCGAAGCTTGGCTGAGAGTGTTCTCAAGGCACATGTTCCGCATGGTGCCAAGCATGAGAAATGTGAAGGGACACTTGGCACATGATCCTTGCATCCCTTACATAACACGGATTTAAGAGGTTTCTTGTAGCCTAAGTGAAGTTTGCATTTCATTTCAATGTTTGCATTGCATCTTGGCCGACCTCTCTACTATAAATGAGGGCCTTCACCACTTGTATTTGGTTACTCTTTACTTGGTAATTGAATGATGTTGAGATCACTCCATACTATTGCCTTAAGAGTCAAAGTTAGACTAAGCTTCTCTTTTAGCTCTTCTAGTCTCATTCCCTAGGATAGGTCTCCTTTCTAGAACTTCACTTCCATAATCCATAACATTGTTCAAGGGCCTCCAACCTTGCTCCACTCATTCGTGCCTCATGGAGTTTCTCCTCCCTACATCCATGCTTGAAGCTCCATCATAAATATAACATTTTGTATCTTTAGAAGATAGAGTGGGTTAGACTTTTATTTAGATATGTAGGTTATTTTTTTAATTGTAATTGTTTTAGTTCTTTAATAATTATAAAAATTCATTCACTTATTTAGTTCCATAGATTTGTTGATGCATGAGGAACTTCTCTTTTCCATGTTCTTGAGAATATATTCTTTCAAGAAACTAGATATAAGTGAGGAATCATATTTTGTCAATTGATTTTTATTAATTTGATTTAATTTTTTGTTATTATTACATTTTAGATTTGCATTTTTTATTTTAGTACATTTAATCAGTATTTTATCTTATAGGTATTTAGATATGTTTCTTATTATAAGTAACATTTGTTATTAGTTTTGTAATAAAATTGAGAAAACAATAAAAATAAAAATAAATTGTGGGAGAGTAATTATATTTTGTTATATATAAAAATAAAAATTTATCATTACTATCAAATATATTGTTTTAGTATAATAATATGTTTAAGAATGTATAAAATTATGTGAAGATTTATATTTGGCTTAATTTTATGCATTAAAAATATTATCTTACGATAGTTTTAATCTTTTTTTTTTCTTTTTCCTTTACAATATAATGCACAGAAATTAACTGTCACTTTTTTCACACAAAAATATTGGATAAAAATATATAAAACTAAAATTAGATTTGATAAAATTCATAAATACAATACTTTTATTAACAATTATTACATTATTAAAATTATTACTTTTCAATAAAATTGTATATGAATACAATATATATAAATAAATAATAATTAAAAATGTTTAAAGTTTAATTAATAAAATGGTCAATAAAATTAAAATCACAGTACTATCCATTTTCGATATTTATAGTAGTATTTTTTATTGCTGTTAACTAAAAATATATTATTTTGTTCAGTGTTAATTTAAAATATAGAACGATATAAATTTTGTATGCAATGCCTTTATTTTAATTTATTCTGATACAATGAAAATCTACCACTAAGAAAATAATTAAATTTTTTAATAAAATATAATTAAATTTTATCTTTTCCTTCCCGTATTTATTATACATGTATAAGTATATGCACATATATTAAGAATGAATATAAAGAAAGGAAAATAATTTTTTTAACTAAATTTTGACAATTTTTTCTTACAATCTTAGATGACATTTTTTAAGTGGTTTTTTATTTTCTTATTTTTTTATTTTTAACATTTCAAAATCACTTAAAAAAACACATATCATGTTATAAAAAAAAATTATTAAAATTTAGTAATTAAAATATTATTGTCCATAAAAAAATATTAAGAATGCTCATTTTAAATGATGATAAAAATATCATGAGTACACCTACAAATCATAGTTTGATGGGAAATCCTTATCTAAAAATGTCTAACATGCCTACCTGAGAAACACCTCATAATTATTCTGTTTTTTGTTTGTTTCAACATAATCAAAAGAATTAAGATGAATATAATAAATTTTTTACATATGTCATGATCACTGTTTGTGTTTAAACAAATTAAATAAAGTTATTTAAATTTTGGTCTAACAGATAAATTTTTAAACAAAAGATTAAATTTATCTTAAATTAAGATTTGAATAGTACATTAGTAGTGATTTTTGTTTTTTTATGTCTATGTATATATTTGGACATAAAATAAATCTTTCAAAAATTTATAATTCCCATTTTATTTCTGTTTTTCTTCTTGAAAAACAGTTCCTAAAAACAAATATTCAAATATGTTATTTTTTGAACATAAATAAAATATTTGAGTAATTATTGTTTTAAAAATTTATTGTTTATGATATTCTTTTAAAAATTTAATCCAAGCTTCTATATTAATTAATTTATTTTTTTAACATTTTATCAGTTATATTTATTTGTATTCATTTTTAATTCTTTTGTTATATTCAAATTTTACTTACACACTAATGTGACACATTAATGTGACTTTGTAATTTCTATATTGTAAAAGCAAATCATTCGATATAGCAAATATTGTAAATGAAATATTAGTAGAAATATTATTTTCCTAAAAAAAATAATATTATAAACATTTTTTTCTATAAGATTATTCAACCGTATATTTTAAATATATTATTTTTACAATACATTATCTATAACTATATATAAAGGGGATTCCCTTTTTTGTGTCCACATTTCATAATTCCAACTTTACCCTTTATAATTTAATTATTTATTAAATTTTTAAAAATTAATGGTTACTTTTACAAGTTTTTATAAAATTATTTACTTATCTCCTTTTTCTTTTTTTCTCTTACTATTCATCAACAGTTATTTTTCTCTTATTTTCTCCCTACATTTTATTTTATTTTTTATAAATATACTTTTATTTTGTTTATTAAATTAATAACATTACAATATCATCAATTATTAATATAATTCAAAAAATGTGTACACACAGGCGCGATAGCGCCTGTGTTTACACTAGTGTAAATATAAATTCTTTTCCTCACTTTATATATTTTTTAAAATACATCTAATTAAATTTATGTGATATGTTTTTGTTACAACTTATTGTATAGTTAAAATTATTTATTTTTTATAAAATTATATATAAAATAAAATATGTTTTATTATTATTATTATTATTATTATTATTATAGTTTTAATCTATATTAATTAACTTAAATATTTTTTACAATATCATTTTTGAATGAATAAATAAATTTGTAGAAGTAAAAGTCAATTTTGACTTGGTTTACCAAACAAAATACATTATTTTCGCACAAATATTAAAATTATTTTCATAAAACTTATAATTAAATACATTATTTCCCCACAAATATCAAAATTATTTTCATAAGAACATTTAATTGTTTAATACTTTTGTGAGTAAACGTTAAAGTAACTTTTATGCAATTAATATATTTTAAATACCTATAAAATATAAACATTAATATCAACTAGCGTAACACAGACGCTATCGCACCTGTATGTATGTATTCTTTAAATATACGTGATATTATATTAGTAGGTGATAATATTATAATGTTATTAAGTTAATATATATATATATATGAAAAATATATTTATTAAAAATAAAGTGAAATATATCAGAACAGATAATGTTGAAAGGGGGAGCTACTTCAACCTATATGAAGATGGTTTTGATGATGTAAAACGGTTTAGAATCAATCTTGCTTTTAGTTAGGTTGTGTATTAGGCTGTCAGTATGAGATTATTATTTGTAAAACAAGCCTGTATGAAGTTGTAATTAACCATCACATCCTTGCTTGTTGATTCATGAATTGATTAGCTATTTAACTAATGGATTAGCTGAGGGAACTACACTAAGGCAGTGAAAATACCCTCACGATAATCGATTAGGTAAATTCCTAAGCCATTAATGACAACAGAGAACTCTGTATAAAAGTTGTTTTTGAAATCAGTTTCAAGTGTGGACAAATTACAAATCACTGAAAAGCATTCTGAGAAACTGCCCTCTGAGATTCACAGAGTTCTCAAGCATTCTTGAAGATCATTCAAGTGAGGATTCAAGGAGATTGATTTGATTCAACCTTGATAGGTATAGCTTGAATCTAGGAGCAAATTGACAAATTTGCACAACAATAGATGTATTCATTTCTTGATTCTTTCTGATTGTATTTGTGATTACAATTGTTTCACTGCGTGAGGTGAAGGCCTAGGTGCAATTGCGTGGAGGCATTGCTCTTAGGGGGAGTTCTTGATTGGTAGATCAAGATCCTTGGTTCTTAGGTTCTAGGATTATATAGATGTTCTTGTAATTCTTGGAACTTAATTGAGTTAGTGGAATCCTCCTAAGTTGGTTTACTTAGGAGAAGACTGGACTTAGATTCATCTTGAATCGAACCAGTATAAATTGTTGTATCTTGATTCTTTCTATTCTCATACAATCTTTCTTGATTGCTTTAAACAGTCCATTAACACAGAACTGTGAAATTGATTAATTGAGTTATAAGACTTAAAGATACTTTCAAGATTCAACCTAACCAAGTGAAAGACTCATTAATCAATTTAGATACCTTTCTGGGTTGAGCTATTAGACATATATGTTTTTAACAGATAAAAGAATGAACATTGATAAGTAAAGAAGAAGAGAAAAAGCAGAGACATCTGATTTTATAAAAAGTTTGTAAAAGTAACAGTCAATTTTTAATATTTTAATAAATTATTATATTTAAAAGGTAAAATCGGTATTTTGAAGAGTGAACACAAAAAGGGGAATCCCTTTATATATTGTTATAGATTAAATAATATTAGTTTTAAATATAATATAAATAAATATTAATTTAATTTAATTTTTAGATATAAACATTTACATTAGTATCTCATTTATAATATTTATTAATAACTTTAAATATTTGAAAAAAAATCATCATTTTTATATAATTTAAATTAAAAAGTTTTTTACTAAAATTATAAATCAAAACATTTAGACTTTTAGAAAATAAAAATGTATAGTCTTATTTAATCTTTAATATAGAATATTTTCCTTTAATATATTATTTGTAAAATTTATTTTTTACTTATAATGATTACACATGTAACCTATTATCTTTAATGCACATATTCTTGTTTGACATGAACCTGTGTCCGATACTTTATGATACGCTATTGTTACTTATCAATAAAATATCTAATTTATACCGCAGTAATACTTTTATAATGACAATAATTTATAATTTTTTTATGTTAACATCTTTAATACATATGATTTTAATTTAGATTCACACAATAACAATCATATATTTATTATGTTTTTAAGAATTATTATACATTTTTCAATATACATATATCATGTATCGTATCCTAATATTTTCAAAATAAACGTATCAGTGTATCGAATATGTGTGTCATATCTGATACATGTATCGTATCTATGTATCATAGACGAATACTAGATGGAAAATTTTAATTAAATATCATTAAAGTATTACACTTACACGGTAAGAAGAATTTTTTAATACACATTCTTAATTTGTAGTGTTTTACTACAAATGGAGTTTGACATTCTAAAATTATTAATATTATTACAAGAAGCAACAGAGGTTATATACCAAAAATAGATTATATACCAAAAAAAGATTATCTTTTTCTTTTTCAGGATCATTTTATAAGTTTTAAATACAACATGATTACTCTCTATACATGATTGTTTCTAGAGTAAAAAAAATAGATATCATCTTTGTTATATATAAGTTTTTTTATTTTATTTAGGTCGTAACCAATGTCATTTTGTTCTTCTTTCAAAGTCTTTCATAAAAAAATCTATTTTAAATTGTTTTAATTGGTTGTAAATGGTGTCGTGAATCTAAATTTATGCTTAATCGTTAGAATTATAAACTATAATTGATGAAATGCCTTATTCTATAATACTACAATTTCTTATGCAAAATTTGTCATTACATTTTGAAAAATACATTCGTTCAGAGAGATTGAAATATATTTTTTGTTCATAGCGTACATGGACTACTCAAATGTAAAATCCCGATTAGAAATTCTCCGACAAAAAACACCAAAATTGAAGGTGGGTGGAAAAATTTTGTACTTCTAATTACTTTGAAGAAGATTATAAAATAGTGTTTGAATGTGATGATATTAACCATAATCAAAACATTAAAGTTTTATATATTTAAATACTATGTTAATTGCACATTTTTTTCTAACTTTTAGTATTATTGTTATTTATAATAACAAAAATAAAATATTTTAAATAGTCTCGTGTAGTGCTAGAGTACAAAAACTAGTTTATTAAAAAAATAGAACCTTTTATCTTCTCATTATCTTCTTCGTTATCTAAAGGACCTCGAAAAATTAATTTATTAAAAGAAAATCAGTAGTAGCATGTGCTGCCTCTTTGCCATTTCTGTCCAGTTAGGTAGTCGTCGACAACAACGACTCTTAGTGAAGATTTCACGGGCGTCTTCTTAAAAGTTCTTTTTTTCCTTCCAACACCCAGATCGAAACCATCACGACTCCACTCATAGAGTTGGTTTCGACGTCTTCATGGATCAGGCAGTGCCTTCTCTGATGTGTCCCAAATAAGATCGTGTCTGACTCAATAGAGCATGTTCGATGCGGTATCGCACACGCATCGTACACATGTCCGTGTTCAATACAAGAGTCTGACACGAAGGCGCCATTTTTATGATGTGTCATGGTCTTATACCATCAAGCCTTCTTAGACTAAGACAAGTTATATCAACCAAGACAAAATTTAATAACAAATGAAGTGATAATACCTCTAGTCCTTTAAAGATAAATAGAAGGTCTTATACCGCCAAGCCTTTTTAAACTAAGACATTTACTATCATTGGACAATCTATGACGTTCATAACATGATTTTACTGAATCAATTTTTCACAAAGCTCCACCGTGATTGATACTTTTTGTTGGTGCAATCAAATAAAAGTCAATCTTCTAATTAAACAGTAATTGCCTAATTATTTGCACTAATTGTCTAATTTATTGAATTGAGGTGTTTGCTGCATAGAAATTAAAAAGAAAGAAAAAAAACAGTGTTAAGCTAATTCAAGTCATCTTTCAACTAAATCAATTAAGATTTTCACTAAAATAATAGATATTAAAATTTGCAGATAATATTAGAACATAAAAACAATAATAGAACGTTTTTAAAGAAATTGAAGAAATAAAACATATATAGAAGATAAGTGGATTCTCGAGCTGTATTAAAATTGAACTATTCATTTATTATTATATAATTATCGTTCAATTAATTTCTAAATAAACCTCAACTGACTAAGCAAACATTTTATTCATTTGTTAAGTTTCCTGTTTGCTCCATCGTTATGATCTTGTTTAGAGTTCACATGTTTCATCATTTACATGTGAGATAACTCATTAGCTGACTTGGCCAAAACGCACCGTATCACTAAGACCCTTTCCTTGACCCACTGACCCATCTTTGAATAAAGAGGAAGTCTCGAGCTGTAGGAAGTGGGGCTGGCACTGAGTTTTTGGACCTGGAACGCTGAGCAGAAGTGGATTGAAAGGTTGGACGCTGGGCAAAAACTAATGTTAGCATCAAAGCTGCAGAAGACAAGGGTTAGGTCTGCTTGAGTCCTCTCCTTTTCTTTTTAGAATCTTTGTTCTATTTTATGGCTCTCGCTTCTCTCGGGGGTGTGAATTCTTCTTTTCTCCTTCTGTTCTTAAATTTTCTTTTCCAGAGTAAGCTTAGATTACTGGAGGAGGGCACTTGAGTGCTGAACAGAACATTGGGACTCCGAGACTGCAAAACCAGATTTCAGTGTAAACAATTCTTTGTACATTTTCAGAAATTCAATATAATCGAATGATTCATTTTCCAGTTTGTGTTCTAATTTGCATTCCTTCTTCCAATCTCAATTTAGTTTCTGCATTCCTTTACTGTTTTAGTTTTTTTTTTTTTCGTTTACCGTTTCTGCCAATTAAATCACCATTCCTTGCTTTCTTTTAGATTCTTGCCCTCTTGGTTAATGTCACGGTGGTATTGTTTCACAAATTTTGCCATTCACAAATTTTGGCCTTGTTATGTTATAACTTTCTCTATGGGTACCGGAAACAACTTTAGCATCAACTCCTGTATATACGAGTGGTTGCCTTGTATTTGGATATTTTCTACTTCAAAGTTTCGCGTTTCTTCAAATCAATTGGTATCGGTCTAGGTTGGTTCTTGATGGCCGATGCAACCCGTAATGCAGTGATGAAAGAAATGGAAGAACGTCTAGCTGTGCGTTTTGACGCTCGATGATAAAATCAAACTAGGAATACAGAATATTCGAAGATTGATGAAGAACAATAACAATAGGGGCTCTACTGTGAGAATAGAGTCAGAATCTCATTCACATGAAAGAGTAACAGAGATTACAAAAGGGAGAATTGTTCTCAGAAAATGAATGAACAACCCATAACAGAATGCATTCTTCCTATTTATTAGCCAATAACAGCCATTAACTAACTTTCTAACAGAATAACAGCAACCAATATGTATTCTATACACTTATACGATCCTTATACTCATTTAATACAAATGATCATATCATAGCCCTTCCTTTAAGCAATTGCTTGACCTCAAGAATTGAAGAAAGGAAACTTCCTCTTCAAGTCATAGTAGTACTCCCAAGTAGAATCTTCAGGTAGCTGATGTTTCCACTTGACCAATTCCTTTGTGACAGCTCTACCCTGCCTCTTAAAGTCATACCTTTAGTCACCTTTCTCTAAAGTTGGCCTAATATCTCTTAAGAGCACCAAACATCACCATTTTCACCTCATATAAACACACAATTGAGACACTTTTACCCATCTCTTTAGCTTTCACACCATCTTTGATCACCTTAGCTCCATCACCTTGCTTGAGTAAAATAACTTGAAGGAGGAGGCTATCATTTTGTATCAAGAACTTTGGTTTTACAAGAGCTAAGTTTCTTGGTTCTTACCTATCTTTATTTTCTTTCTGTTTTGTCATATGTTTTCTTCTTTTTTATTTTCGATGTCCAATATCTTGTGTTTTCATGGTTTTAGCCTTTGTTCTTCTTGGAACCATTTGCATTTTACTTCAAGTTTCCAAATTCATGTGTTCATGTGCTTTTGAGTATTTCTTTATATATATATATATATATATATATATATATATATATATATATATTCAATCATCTTTGATATTCTTCAAATATATTTTCAATCAATATTGAGCCTTGCTTCACAATCCTTTTAAT
>Ga0214545_1003807_pt1 | contig 28569 bp, 18 predicted proteins | sample CNSS4metaG_FD_160064 | JGI IMG/M metagenome (GOLD analysis project Ga0214545, IMG submission 160064) | Root nodule microbial communities from cowpea collected in UCLA plant growth center, Los Angeles, California, USA - CNSS4 | ecosystem: Host-associated > Plants > Roots > Nodule | place: USA... | reverse complement strand
ATTGACCTATTTACTATTACTGTGTTTACAATCTTCCGTGTCATTTTCTTTGCATATCAAAACCCCCTATTTTTATAATTGCTAGTTTTAATTGCATTTTTAAGAATCAAATATTTGAGATCAATTTTGTATTCGTTGTGAGACGACTCAGGGTTATCTTAACCCTAACTATTTTGTTCACTACTAATTTGGCAATACTGAAGTTGCTAAAGTTAAGTGGTGGTAATTTGATCGCCTAACGACAGCGATATCAAATTTGATGTTAAATTATTGTTAAATTAATTATTGTTGTTGATTTACAAATCAATCAATGTAAAGACTCAATTCATTTGTTGGCATTCTCACTTTTAATCAAAGTAAAGTCTCAATTAAAAGTGAGAATTGTTAGATTGTCCATAGTAAATTCAATCAAAGTACAGTCTCAATTAATTTTACTATGCCTAATCATGTCTATTCCTTTGTTTCTTCACCAACTACTCATTGGTCATGTGATCCTGACCGATGGAGTTATTTCGAAATATTAGGGTCTCTTAAGGAAATGGGCTATCATAGTATAAAGGGGTTGTTTTATTGTGTTGAGATGTTGTTGCACCCCTTGGATGATGACAAGGGTGCACTTAATATGCTTCATATCGCAAGGCATTATGGTGAAGTGCATATGTTTGTTGTGCATGGAGTTGATGAAGCCCAAGTAGAGGATAATATAGTAGAACCTGAAGAAGATGTTGGGAGACCTTTAGAGAGTGGTGAAAGCAGCCATGTTGTTAATGAATTTGAAGTAGTAGGTATTGAGATTGTAGTAAGGTCTGCTCCACGTGAAGATGTAATGAACCAAGAGACTGAAATTGGATCACAGGAAGGTGAAGTGGTTGATAGTTTAAGAAGGTCTGCTCTTGAAATTGTAGCTGGTGATATGGGTGAAGGTATTGGGCATTTGGAAGAAGAAGTAGGAGTTGAGGATGTGGGTACAGGTATTGGTAATCCAGAAGCTGAGACTGGGTTGGATGATATGGCTGAAGGTGATGATGAAAGGGATTATGATGATGAAAGGGTTGAGGTTGAAAGTTGGATTGATTCTGATGCAGACTCTTTAAGAGATAGTGATGGACAGGACTAAGGTTGTGGTAATGGAGGGACTGAAGGCGTAATTGATGTAGAAATAGATGTTGATTATGGTAAAGAAAAATTTATTGAAGGTTTGGTGTCAATTGAAGTTGGTCCAAGTGAACAAAACCATGATAGTGAAGACAGTTGAAGTTAGTCCTATTCCTGGTGCAGTTGGTCAGGTCAGAAATTGTTTGATGTTAGACATCTCTCACTAATTGGAGACAATTTCACTGTTAACATAGAAAGCTAGGAATGCAGCTGTAGGAAATGGCTTATTAGTGGGATCCCATACTGCCATGCAATTGTTGCCATGAACTTCCTCAACTTAAAGGCAGAAGATTACATTCCACATTGGTTCATACGTACAACATATGAAGAGATATACAACTCCATAGTTCTAGTTGTCAATGGTCACCTTTTCTGGGAAACAACTGCCTTCCATGATGTCCTACCACCACTTAAAAGAAGGCTGCCAAGGAAACCAAAGAAGAGGAGAAGGCTGGAAGCTTGGGAACTGGAGAAAGATAACACCCAAATGAGGTCAGGTGGTCATAGAAAGATATGTTCAGTTTGTCGCGCACTTGGGCACAAAAGGAACAATTGTCCAGCACTTCCTATACATGGCTGTGAAGAATGTCCTACTGAAGCTGTAGCATCAAAACCAACTCAACCCACACCAAGCGAACCACCTGCAGCACCCACTCCACCTGCAACACCCATTCCACCAGCAACACCACCACCAAAACTACAGCACAACAGCCCAGCCAACCATCTAATGGCATTAGAAAGATGAGGCCAAAAATGCAAATATGAAGGCCACCACGTCCATGATGAGACTACTTAATGTATTTTGGGGGGAAGGGAATATTTTGTTTTGTAGTTATACTTTTTGGAGGAAATGAATGTGCTAATTGGGAAATCATGATGTATTGTCAATTTCAATTTCTAAATTTTGAACACTGTGATATTTTGATGGAAGGCTTAAAAGCCTTGATTTGGAATGCATCAACTTTGCAATTTTCAGAACTTAGTCTGCCTTCTTCATTTTCAAATTGTTTGTTCTTCATTTCATTAAAATTATGCAAAACATAACTAACAACTTTAAACAGCTGAGAAGATGTAATTATACAAAAAGGAATATCATTCATTCATATAAGCGATGTAATTATTCAAGCTATCCAATGGCAATTACAACCCATCAAAACCACTACATTCATTACAACCAGAAAACCTATCACAACTAATGACAATTGTATCTGTTTCTTCCAAACACTCAATGAATTTTCCATATAAGCGATCTTATGCCTTTGCCTAACAATAATGGCATCTCGCTCATCAGCACCCTATTCGTAACACCATTTGAAAAAGTTACAGCCCAACACATCTTCACTACGTCTCTGCAAAACAGGAAAACAAGATGAAACATATTCAAATAACATAAATTTCAAAATTGAAAGTGAAACACTGACAAACAAACCTTAAAGTTCGCACAGCCCCAAAATTGTTTACCAAAGTTCTTTGTAGTTCTAGTTGTGCGCACCACTGCAATGTCTCCGCAATCGCAAATTGGGGGTGAGCCTGAAACCCTAAAACCACCATGGCATGAATTGCAAGTTCGGTGAACCCAACTATTGCAAGAACAGGAAGATGCCCCACGAGACATTCCTTTTCAGCTGACGATGGATGGAAGACAACCACAATTCAAAATCACACAAACCCTAACTTCCATTATAACATATGGTCTATGCATACAGTGGAAACGGACACGTCATTGAACAACACTCCACGTTACAGAAAATAACCACATTAGTCACTGTTCAGTTAACCATTTAGACGGAGTTAAGGAAAAGGATTTCATTGAAAAAATTTAACGAAAGGTAGGACCAAATTGAAAACAATTTCAAAAATAGGACCAAAGTGAAAAAAGTTGACCAAAACTAAGACCAAATGACTGTTTAAGCCATTTTATTACTTTCCTTTTTTCAATTTTTAAAAATGTAAAATGCATTTCAAGTAATAAAAATTTATTTTAAAGATTACATATAAACATTCAAATAAATTTAAATTATTTCATTATATATCTAAAAGTATATATATATATATATATATATATATATATGTGTGTGTGTGTGTGATTTAATAATATATAGTTGTAATTAGAATTCAAACTATAAATTAAAAAATGAAATTTATATAAAATTAAAAAAAAAAACTAAATTAAATATTCAAACTTTATAACTCTGTTGTTTTTGAAAATCCAGACCATGAGAAAAATTTGTATAGATTGAAGCAAGAACTTAGATCATGGTATAAAATAAAAGACTTATTTTTATTGTTCAAAATTGGTTTCAAAAGAGATCATCTACATTCAACTTTATTTGTGCAACAATATAAACCACTAGAACAACCCAAATATAGAGGTATAACCGGATCTCTTTTATATTTGACCATTACTCGTTCTAACATCTAGCATTGGGTTTTTGTTAGATTTCAATATGTAATTAAGGAATCTCATTTAACTGCAGTGAAAAATAATCTTTAAATATCTCAAAGGTACTAAATACATTGACTTATGGGTTCTAAAATTAATTTGATATGCTATAGTGATTTTGACTATGGTGTATGCAAATTGGATAGTAAAATCACTATGTCGCATGTTAGGATGTTCACGGGTATCATGGAATTCTAAAAGACAAGCATTTGTGGTTCTATCAACAACTAAGGCAGAATATATTTCCACTAAAAGTTGTTGTGCTCAATCCATATGGATAAAGCACCACTTGGGAAATTTTGACTTTTTTTCTTGATCATATTTCACTTAAGTGTGACTATACCAATGTCATGAATCTTACACATAATCTAATCTTGCATTCTAAAACTAAGCACATTAAGATTAGACACCACTTTATTAGTGATCATATAACTAATGGTGATTGCATATACATGTAGATAAACATATGGACAACATCAAGGAATGACAATTGATTAGGCACATAACATGCCAAAATGGTCTAAACCTTCTAGATGTAGTCTTTTTAACTTAGAGCTTATTTTGGACACAATCTTGCCCAATCTTCATGCCCAAAAATCTTTTCAGGAGCTCCTATATCTTTTATCTCAAATTCATTGCTCAACATCAACTTCAACTTTCAAATCTTCAACTTGTTCTTAAAAGTTATAGAAATGACATCCACGTGAAGGAGTAGATAAAGTTAGGAAACCTCCTCCACCTTCTTATGATAAACATATACTTCATAAGGATTTCTACCATACCTCTACCTTAATTTTTTATTTTATTTTTTAATTTTATTTTAATTAAAACCCCAATCACTAAGAAAGAGAATGTATATAAAAATGATGAATTTAATTTCACTAACATTTGATTGGATAGCGTTGAGGCTGACAATCCATATATAACAAGGTAAATTTAATTGTATTAAATTTTAATTAGGTTACAAAAAAAAAAGTGAATTTCAATTTCATTAATTTTTTTATTAGGTGATGTTGACGGTGGTGATACACATAATAAGAGTGGAAATTTATATAAAAAAAAAAGGCAACTTAAACAATTTTACGATTTTGTTTTATAATTCTAACAATTTTACTATGTTACAATCATGATCTGAATCGAAAATATGATATAAAATCTTATGATTTTATGATTTAAATCTTAATTTTAATTACAATAATCCTAACAAAGGAACCAAAGACTATATTGGATTGCATGACTATAAAAAGAAAAGGTTGAGTCATAACTATGGTTTGCGTCAAATAGAAGAACCAAATTATTGAGGTTATTACAAGTAGTTTTATTATAATTTTTGCATAAATATTCCATCATTTAAATCATTTTGTGCTCAAATATCTTCTCTATCTCTTTCATTGTAACTTGTGTTCATGTAACTTCTAATATTAATTGATATAGTTTTTATTAGAAAAATAAGAATGGTAGGAATTGCACTGGTAATTTGAAGAAAATCCAATAACTAACTCTAATTCCTAAGAAAAGAAAGAAAGAAACTCAAATTGTTATTGAATGTAGAGCATAGAACAAATATTGAAGGAAAGTTTTTATGTTACAATTAATAATCATTTTATTATTTTTTAAATGACCCATTTATAAAATAATAAGACTAAAATAACAGTCATGATTATCTAACAGAAATTGTCTTCATTAGAAAACTATATAAAAATATACATAGAAATTGATGGTTATGCAATATTATGTTCCATTCACTTTATTTAAAAAGAAGACTCATTTTTCATAATAATATTCTCACTCTTTTATTGCAACAATAAGTAAGATAAATAAAAATAATAAAACTTTTAATTCAAAATAAAACAAAAAAAAATACTTAAAATTAAAAAAAATTAAAAATACTTACAACAATAAATATTAATATACATTTGTATTATCCAAAACTAGCCTTCAATGGCGATTTATTAATGTTGGTTGTAATCCGCTCGTCATAACAAGCGATGACAGTGTTATAAATAAGAGAAGACTTTTTATGCTAGTTATCACTAAAATCGAAACAAAAAGTAGGCACGATGACAAATTTGTAATAAGGTAGAAGAATTTTTATGTCAATTGTACCTAGAACCGACATAGAATATAGACGTGGTGGTAAATTTGTAATAAAGTAAAAGATTTTCTATGTCGATTGTACCTAGAACCAACATAGAAAGTGGGTGTGTATATTATTTTAAATTTAAAAAACATATAATATGTTGGTTCTTCAGTATAATCGGCATAGAATATACAGTTTTCTTCTTCCCCTTCTCCCCATTGTTGCACTTCACCATTTTGCAACCTCGACGCACCCTCTTTGTACCCTTTCTGGTCGCATCTCCTCGCTACTATGCCATTCACTAGTGGTTCTCTTTCTCGTCTCCTCGATCTCTCACTCTATTGTGGTGGTCGTTACTACTTTCGCTCTAGTGGCGCTCTCGTGGCCTCTCTCACTATTGTAGATGTTGTGGTCGCTCTTGTAACTCTCTCGTTCATGCAAACGTTGTGTTTAGGATTTTCTAGTATCTACATTTTGTTGCATGTTCTTCATCCATTTGGGTATTTTCTATCTTGGGGGCATTCCAAATACCACTCCAAATATTTTCCAAGTAACAATGACTTCCATGTGTGTGTATACATTATTTATATTGATTTTAGATTTACTACTATTTCATTAATTTCAAACATGCATTGGTAACAGTTATGTGTGGAGATCTATGTTATTGTGTTTATTGTGTTAATTATTGTTAATCTATATTAATCTTTGTAATTGTGTTTATTGGGTTTGTTCACCTCTACATTAATGTTCGTTGTTGTGTTTATTGGGCTTGTTTTACATATGTAATGGTTGTGAAGAATTAGAGTGGTGGTGATTATTGTTATTTTGAGTATAAATTGCTAAAGAGATTTTTGGGGAAGGAAACTTGAAATTGCTCTTATTATTCATTTAGTTCAACCTTAAATATGATATATGTCATATGAAAATGGATAATAAATTCTTAACCCCCATAAGCACAAGGAAGATATTATGTTCTAAACACCATTGTGTGAAGTATCAAATGAGATATTAATCTCTTTAATTCTAGTGACTTTTAACTGGTTAGCAACATAGATTAGATATGTTAACAATGAACATAGAGGAATTCCTTTGACCTTAAAAGAAGGTACGTGAACCTGCCACTACTACTACCCTCACACAGAGAAGAAAGCTAAGAAAATCTCACTTTCAACTCTCATGTCTCTAGATTTTTTTTTTCTTCCTTGCATGACATCGATATTTTTATTGTTTAAAAAATAAAATAAAAATCAATTTGATTGATACTCGTTAATAAAAAGGAATAGGATTTTGTTTCTATACGTAAGGTTCTTTCTCAGTAAGTTATCAATAAAGTATGAAAGTAAAAAGAAAGATAAAAAGAAAATCAGAGGAAGAGATTGAAGAACAGATAGATTGAGGAATGTATTATCACAATATATCTCATAAATCAATATTAGTATTTTATGATGATTTATGTATCTTAAATTTATGATTCTCTTATTCCTATTACGATGTTTTTTCCAACCTAAGTTTTCTCCAAATTAATATGAATCCTAATCAAGATTTTAAGAATTCTTTTATGAAATTGGCATGAACCTAATTATAGTTTTCCTCATATTAGTATAATTATAGATTATGAAATTTAGGAATTTTGTATTTTCAGTTGAAATTTGTAAAATTTTATGAATGTATTAAGTTGCATTACAAATTTTGTTACTCATAATAAATTAGTTGAATAGTCTTAAATTGGAATAGAAAAGAAAAATATTAGAAATTGAAAAGTACATCTGATCGATGTGAAAAAATCATTTAAGTAGAGAAAATGAAAAATTTATTTATTTAATTAAAAATAATAATTTATATATAAAAAAAATTAATTTGTCACCCCTACAATTTTTATCCAAGTTCTGCCGATGACCTCGTTAGTTAAAGATTTAAAAATGTTATGGGAGAAAGGGTTTGATATGTTTGATAGGTACACAAATAATTCCTTTAAATTGACATGTTATTTTATACAATCAATAACTTTCCAACGTATAGTAACTTAAGTGGAAAAATATACATTTGTCTCTATTAAAAAACTACACGAAAAATATATTATGTTCCCTTCACTTTGTTTAAAAAGAAAACTCACTTTCCATAATAATATCCCCACTCTTTTATTGCAACAATAAGATAAATAAAAACAATAAAACTTTTAATTCAAAGTAAAACGAAGGTCTACTTATATAAAACTATTCAACGTTCAAATTTGTAAGAGAAACTTAAATGATATTGATAAGTAAAGAACAAATGTAAAAACAAGCAAAATATATTAAAAGGAATGGTTGAAAGTGGTGTTTGATAAATATAGTCATTCACACTTTTAAGTTGACAAACGCAATGGTTAAAAACAATTGAACAATGTGCAATTCAGAGAGATTAAAGAAAAGAAAAATTTACATTTAGGGTCTGTTCTCATGAACCGAAAGACTGTAGAAGCGTGATATAGAGCGATGAATAGAGGGAGAAAGAGACGTTCTTTTTTTAGGAAAGGCAAGGATGGAAGAGCGAATGTTAGCGGGATCGATGGATAAATGAATCTCTCTTTTTTGAAGAGATTTGAGGGATAAATGTGGTTAATTACCACAATGTCCTTATTAAAAAATCACAAAATCACGTACTTGCACTCGTAGCCATGGGCTGGGCTCGAGGTCTGAACAGATTCCTGATGCATGGTGCACACAGTAGGATTCCTGATGCTCTACAGGGAAGATTCCTGACTGTTTGAAATTCAAATTGCTTTGATTGTGTGCAACGTTTGTTGAGGCTCTTCAATGCATCATTGAATGCTATTAAGATAGTTGGTTGCTTATATTAGACTATGTTGGAAGAACGAAACTTCTCCTGGCCGAGACTCTCTTGTGTTTGAGCTCGTGAGAGGTGAGTTTTGTGATGTGCCACCAGCTCTCGACTTCAGCTTCGTTTCATGTTACATTCATTCTACTTTCATTGTATGTGCTTTCATTTATGATTTTACATTTTCCATACTTTCCATACAATCCATGCATGATATTTGAAGAATATTGGAGGAAATACTTGTATCCCATTTCATTTTTCACTATCCGGTTACAAATGGTTATATCCGGTTACAAATGGTTATATCCGGATACATGTTATTTGTATCTGATTACACACCACAGTCACATGTATTCATATTTGATTTTGTTACTATTAAGTTGTGGTTGTGAAGGAGTTCAGAGCACTGTTTTGGGAGATCCACAGTTGTTCCCGTCGTCGTCACTGGTGGCCCTATTTGTTACTCTTGTCTGTGTCAAATCCGTGGAGGTGAAGGTGCAGTGGTGAGATCTTTTGTTGTTATAAGGTCGTGTAGTGGTTGGTTTATGGTGTGCATTGCTTAATAATTGAATTTCATGTAAACCATCTAAACCCATGTTCATTTGTGGCTTGTTTTGTAGGTTTGTTCGTGGAAGGAGTTCGTGGCCGTGTTGCTTTGGTGCAACTGTTATAGTGGTCTAGGTGTTTGAAACTGGTATGGTGCAGGAATTTTTATATTTAATCTTATCAAAATTAATAGAACCAAATCCTTCTTCAATAATTAGTTTGATTCCAGTGTGAAAAAAGTTACAAAATTATGAATGAAAAGGAACTAAAATAATAGTTGTGAGCTTATTTCCACATAATTTTGTGCATGTGATTGGTGTTGTTTATTTTTTATTTTAGTTCATGTCCCTTGCTGTCTGGTGGTGTTTGCCTAAGGAGGTGATTCTTCAGTTTGCTTTGTCGGTTGTATCGAACATCCTGTGATGGTGATGTTATCATACCAGGTAAGTTATATTTTACTTGTTATTGATTTTTTATGCTAAAATGTTGTATATGATTTTTGTAAGTTGTATGTCAGTAAAAAGTTTTGTATGATATTAATGTATATATATATAACATAGTACGGTATAATTTTTTGTATAACAAAAGTAGATGAATCTAAAGAAATCAGACAAAAACTTTGGTGGTTCAAATTAACCCATATATTTTTAGTTAATTTAATCCTTTTTATGAAGCTTTTGAGTCATGAATAGAATAACCCATTCTGAAAACTTTATGAAAAAGCAAAACTTTTGAAGACCAAAAGTGGTTATTAATTTAAAGGCTATGCTCAATATAATTATTTATTAATACAAATTTGAAATCCCAGTGAAAATTTAGAAGCTATAATTCGTCTCTATCATTTAAAATTACCCCAAATAACTATATATATATATATATATATATATATATATATATATATGATTTTTTAATCACTTATATTTTCATAAAAAATGAATGTTGTTTCATATTTTGTAAAATATTTTATTTTTTTATTAATTTTTGTTTATAATTTATTTTATCTGTTTGTATGGTATTTGCTTATATTTTGTATACCGATAATTTAGATGGAAGAGGAATTACATGTGTCATTTTTTGATGTCGAAGATGTAGTAGATGATGTTGTCGGTGTTGACTTCAATATAGTCGCACACTTACACAGACAATTACAATTGCGCACAGCAATAGATGAACTAACAATGTTATGCATTGTTGCGCATGCGCTGAATATATTGAACATATATTCTACCCCAAGAAATAGTGTTAGGGATATTGTCCCAGACAGAGACCAACGCCGACAGAAGTTTATGTCTTACCTAGTACATACAAATCGATGTCGTGACATTATTCGTATGGGACCAGAAGCATTTATTAACTTATGTCAGCGATTAAGGGCAACTAGGTTAGTAAAAGATGCTATAAGGTGCACATTGGAGAAACAAGTTGCTAAGTTTCCACACATCATTGGCCATAACATCAAGAATCGTAGTGTGGGTTTTTTCTTCTATCGTTCTGGTTCGACCATTAGTAGACATTTTCATAATGTCTTGGATGCAATCTTGAGTTTAGAGTCTGAGTTTTTTATTCAACCTGCCGGGACTGATGTCCAAAGTCACGTCCTGAACAATAGTGGATTCTACCCATACTTCAAGGTAACACTGGCCATAATAATTTGTTGTTGTTACCGGTACTTACAGATTTTAAAGAGTCTTTATTAACAATCTTTACTTTATTAAATAGGATTGTCTAGGGGCCATAGATGGAACTCATGTTAGAGTTAGGGTTCCTTCATCTGAGGCTCCCAAGTATCGAGGTAGGAAGGACTGGCCAACACAAAATGTCTTCGCTGCATGTGATTTTGATATGAAATTCACTTATGTACTGGTTGGATGGGAGGGCACAGCATCTGATTCAATGTCAATGAAATCCTTCACAAGCTTGACAACATTCAACACTCTTCCCACTAAGTTGTATTCTTCGCTCAACCTTTCTATTCATATAATTGAATGAATTGAAATTGATTTCATGTTGTATTATGTGTTTATCATTTTTATTTTACTTAACTCTTATGTGTGTTTAAATCAGATGGATTCCAGAATAATGGAGTTACTTGAGGAAGCAAATGATCATGATCGACGAATGAATGCAGCTATTAACCGCCAACTTGCAGCTATTGAACGTCACAACACACTACTTCATGAGCAATACAACCTAATTCCTAGAAACCCTTTAGCTCAATATACAAGAGCCCAAATTTCTGAATTACTAAGAAGCATGAACATTTCAAATGACAACTTATTAAGACAGTGCCACGACTTTCTTTGTTCACATCCACTTCATACAAGACGTCTTATGGGGATGCCGGCACAAAATCGTTGGAATAGGTTGCAAACTTATATGAGTAGAGAGACTTGACTTTGATTGTATCACTCATCATATTGTATGTTGTCTTGTGTGTACTTTTTTAGATATTATGTAATGTTTTGAGTTGACTTTTTATTAATGGTGTGGTTGAAAATATTTTTTTTAAAAATTAAATATTAAATTTTCTAAATGAAATATATTTTAATATTATTTTTTTTCAATTCATAAATATTTATAATACTTTTATTTATGATAATAATATATGAAAAACTAATTACAACTTATCTAAATATCATTTAATTATATTTTTTTAACACCAAGGACAAATAGGTCATTATACATTTTCATCTATTAAATTAAATTTTTTTTAGTCACATAACTTTCACAAAAATCACTCTTAAATCCACTCCACTATTACTCTCAAATCCATAAAATAAAAACAACATAAATATCACATTTTAATCAACTCAAATCAATATCTCCATCTCTCTCGATTCATCACCCCTTGAGAACACACCCTTAAAGTTTTTACGGTGGTTTGTTTACTGCATCCAATTCATAATCAACACAATTAAATTCCACTAATAAACTATATCCATAAAAAATGGGTTGAATATTTCAAATAAAATTATAAAACTGAATATTCTTTGAAATACAATCATTCTCATTAACACCAAATTTATATAATACAAGACGTTGTCTAAACGATTTAATTTAAATTTTAATAAAAAACTGCAGTTAGGTTGTTAATAAACAGAATAGTGTTCTTTTTCACATAGAGCTTGCAGATTTCTTAACACGAGCATATTCAATAACATCAATATTATCTTCATCATCAAGGTTTCTTTTTCAATAGATCTTTATATATACACAAGTTCAGAAGATATGATCATCGAGAATTATTTCCAAATCGTTTGAAGAATAGTTCTTCTCATGTGTAAATACGTAAAGATACATTAAATATTCTTTATTTAACATTAACTACATATCCTTCAAACAACCGGACTCGTGAATTGAGAGATATTATTTCATTTAACTGGGAATGTTATTATATAAACTATGATACTAATATAATAAAAGATATAATTGATATGCAAATATTTTAGAAATTCAGAGGAAAGAGGATGATGATGAATAAAATATTAGTAAAAATTACACACAAAATTATTAGTAAAATGAAATCTTTTTTTAAAAATAAATTACACAAAAGACACTTAAAAACATTCTTTTTTCAAAAGCAAATTTTAAACAATTGTTTTATTGTTAATATTTCTCTTAATAACACATAAAGAATACTCATACCATTCCATCAACTAACAAATAATTAAATTAAATCATCCATTGCAAGTATCCATTAAAAGTGCTTAATATTTATATGCATGGCAAATTCTACCGCAAGAAAAAAAAACGGTTTTGCCATCTCAGTATGCTTTCTTCTGTTCTCTTTATTTCTTTTATCCCACACTAGGCTTTTTTATATAACCTCTATTTCCTTCATTCCAGCAGATATGGCATTGATCAAACTCGTAATGACCACAAAAAAGCTTAATTATTAAACAGGTGCCTAAACAGATACCATATGAGACAAAACGAACAAGTACCTCTCAACCACTTGGTTTACTCAACCGCAAATTACTAACTCCAAGAACAGGGCACACAGGTGTAAAGGGACCGATTACAATCCGAGTTGAACTATCTCAGAATAGGTCCAAGCCCGAATATGATAATAATAATTGGCACCTAAGTGCTCATTATACATCTACTCACATAACTGGGACATGTTGATTAATAATAGAATCATTAAAGTCAGGTAAATAAACATTTGTTGAATTGGTATTTCCTTCAACAGTAATAGACAATGGAGGGTTAAAATTTTCTTTCAAAACTCAAATGGTTGCCCTCGTGAATAAACAGCTGCAAGGACCTTTTAACAGAAATAGGCTGTAAGTTAAAAATCTGAGATGTAGAATAAATTAAGATATGCATTTTTTTTTCTTAGTATATAAGCCAGAGATTAAAACCCAGACATTGGGTAGTATTTCTTTTATTTTCATGTAGTATGTATTATTAAAATTGCCACAGCATGATGAGACAATAATGTCCAATCTCATAAAAAGCATAGGAATTAGAATTTAAGTAACAGATCAACTTTCACTTATTTATTTTGAAGCTAGAAGTATTTCTTTACGACCTTAGACTTCCTATATCTAAATTAACATGTCATTAAAAAGCTCAGAAGACCAATACCTGTATAACAGATAAAAGTATCTGCAAGAAGCATTCGATGCAGGCCATCATCCCCTTAGAAATTAATAAAACAAAAAAAAACTAACGTCGATAAATTTGGGGCAAGCACATCACAAGCAGAGAAAGCTTATGAAAGTGAAGAGCACGAAGCCATCTCCAGTCCTCAGCATTTCGAAGATCACAGAGAAGGGCTGCTAGAGATTACCACTCAGCAAATGACGAGAAGCATTGAAAGACGAAGCCGTACCAGAAGAATCTTAACAGAGAATAAAAACATATACTGTGGTGTAGAAAGATTTGGAACTCTCCTTAACTAGGAACAACTTTAAAAAGATCATTACCTGCAATATCACTACAAATATTCTGCAAATACAAATTCAACACAATCTGAGACACAAAGTAACTAATCCAATCCAAGAGTACTCAGGGGCTTGCCCAACAAAATAGACTAGCACTTAAGTCTAAACAAACACTAGCTTAACAAAATCTCACTATTCTCTTAACAATCACAGACACCAACTTTCAAAATCAACTTCTGCTTCTGCGACGTTCCCTAAGGCCATTTCTGCATAGATGCATCACATGTCAGTAAAGACAAAACAACGAATAATGATTGCAGAAGTTTAAATATACCAGAGTATAATCCATGAACACGAGAATTAGTTAATCAGAAACAAGGGAAGGTGGGGATGAAATCCAAAGCGTGATGATTACCCTTTGCCACATAGAAGTTAACATCGCTATTCTTTCCTTCAGACTCAAACTCAAGAAAAATATCGTTTCAAAAAACAAACTAACCAAAGCATTTTACATCTCAAAATATAGAAAATGTGCGTATTAAATATTAGGTCTACCCCAATTTGATAAAATAACTTTGATGGAAGAACACATTTGACCAAAAACTACATAAACACAGAAGAAACCTACCCATTAGCATATGGAACCTCCTCACGTCCACGATAAGGAGGTGACCTGCTGTAGCTACGTCCACGAGGTGATAAGCTGCGGCGTCTAGGAGATCGCCCACGAGGACTGTAACTCCTAGCCAACCAAAGAATGGTGAGGAAAAATATAAAGATAAAAAAGTAAAATATTAACACAACATACAAACATATCCAGCCCACTGTAAGAGGAATGATAAATGTAAAACTAGTGTATAAAATTGTAAAAATATCATCTCCAAATGTTAAAGAAAATACATATAACTTCAAATAAAAAAAAGTTAAATTTCAAACCACAATCATAGATATATCACTGAAATGAAAGTAGATGGATCAACAAAACAACTTTTAGGAACAAATAAAATACAAAATAGTCTCCATGAAAATATAAGTGCCAATACCACTGCAACCAGGATTAAAAGAAGACATAGGAACGGAATCTAACCTTCGCCCATAGCTAGGGCTCCTGCGAAATCGGGGTGGGCTGCGGCTACGGCGTCTTCCTGATCCACCACGTAAGCGACATTCACGGGCAAAATGACCAGGTTCACCACACTCGTAACATTTCAAATCAGAACCACCAGAACGGCCACCGCGGCCACCACCTCCACCCCTAGAATTGTGAGAAAGCTCAACCCTCCAACCATTCTTGCCTGCTCCATTGAAGAGAAACAGAGGCCCAATAAATAAAAAGGGATAAAAATGATTGCAATCCAAGTAGCTAAATTTAGCAGATAGAATGGAAATAGCATCAGTATTTGATACTTTAATGTTTAAATCCTTTGGGGAGAATCAGCTTCACCAAAAACTATATCACATTGTCAATAGCTTAAACAAGGATAGGTATTAAACAAGAATATATAAAATGCAGCTTCGCCACCAAAGCCCTACAAATAAATTAACCCTTTCGCTGACCATAGTAATGATTAAAAGACAGAGCAGTAATATGAAAACAGAAGCCCAGATTACCTTTAAATAATAAATTTACAGTTTGATATGAATATCACTTGTGGCAAAAAAAAAATACAGATGATATGCACTTCAAAAGAAATGCAACAATAACAATAACCAACATTTATTACACTAGGAGTGGTTTGTTAACAATATCAAAAGCCATCACTGTTCAAATTTTCAACAAATCCAAGTAGAAAACAGCTACTTGATGATTTCAATATCAAGTGGAAGGAAAAAAAGTAATGCATGAACATTAAAACATGGTATTATCCATGGGAATACAGGATTATCATAAAGGCAGAACGAGGGAATATTTGTTCATTCAGTAAAGACAATGATTGTGTTACCATAATATTTTCAGAAGTTCATTGGTCGATAACAACTTATTGAAGCACACAAATTGCCCACAGGGAACATATACAGCACAGAGGCAGCACGCACATGGTCCCCATAGGTTAAGTGTAGAAGAACACATCTCATAAAACAAACCCATTATGCAACAGAAGTGTAGCTCGCGATAGCAGTGCATATCCCCCGTGTTCACATTCTTAATTCTCTTTACATGCAGTAGTAGAAGTAGTCAAACTGTACAAATCAGCAGACTTTGACGAAGAAACAACGAAGAAAAAACCATTACTGCAGGCCAAGGCAGAAGTAGAAGAAAGAGAGAGCAGCATCTGCTTGCCCCATAGGCCAAAAAGAAGAGTTAACTAGCTAGTTGAGGAAAACCCTTCAACATATCGACCGGAAAAAAAACGGGGGAAAAACAATAACACATTAGCAGATAAGAAAAGTGTGGTAAATAAACGTATATATCCACATTTCAATTTTAATTCTATTATATCAAACAATCACAACCCTACATACCATCTAATTCACGTATAGCATCCTGAGCATCTCTCCTATCATCAAAGTCAATAAAAGCATAACCAGGTGGCCTTCGTGCAACCCAAACACTGCACACAAAAACATAACATAATGTTCATTAGTCACAAAAAAAAATAGTTTTTTGAATAAACGTATATAAAAAGGTAAAATTTGATCTTGTGTTTTTGTCCCTGCATTTTCAAATCCATAAAAATAGTCCTAAAACGTTCAAACTCGCAGAAATTAAAGTAAAGAGACTACATATGAAAACGAAAACTGAGATATCGAAGCATCCACCACAAAATTGAGAAACGAATTAGAACGTCTTGGGGCTACCTCCGAATAACTCCGAAAACACGGAATTCGTCTTCAAGATCCCTCTCTGTCACTCGTGAATCCAAGTTACCAACATACACACGAGACATCTTTAAAGAAAGAACCTGAGAACAGACGCAAACGAAACAAAAGTATATATCAAAGGTGAACACCTCGCGAAAGAGCAAAAATCGAAAATCGATAATCAATAATCAGCGACAGTCGTTTAGGGTTGTAAGAAATTTTTGAAAATCGAAGAGAATTTTAAAATAAGGAGGCTCCAGGGTTTGGAGAAGAGAAAGAAAGGATCAAAATTGAACAGGAAAATGGCGAATTGGAAGAGAGATCTGAACCTGAAGCGATGCAGAAAAGAAGAAAACGAAAACCCTAGCGGCCTCTTTGAGAAGGAGAGCGTTTACCTTTTATATTTTTCTTTTCTTTGCAAATGTGGGAAACCGATAGCTTTCACTCTCGAATTTAATGCTCTTACAAACAACGCTTCTCTCGTTACACCCTTCTAAACACCAGCTTTTATTTTTAATTGTATTTTTGCAATAAATAAAGAGCAATTTATTTTAAAAAATAATCAAATAAGTTTTTATTATCATTAAATTAAGTTAAGAATAAAATTTCTACCTCCAAAATTTTGTCTAATATGATTTTCATACCGACAAATATATGTAAATTTGGTCCATATATAATATTTGGTATGTTAATTTTGATTGAATCACTTGGGAATATATATATATATATATATATATATATATTACTAAATTTATATATTCATTTTACGAATTAATTTTATCAATATATTCAGTGCTAATTGTAAGATCCTAGAAAATGGCATTTTAAAAGTGATAGTGGTTTAAAAATAGTGAGACTCAATTATTTTAATATTAAAAGGTTTTAGTATAAATAGAATTGTTATAAATGAGTTTCATTATTTTAAAACACACAATCTCTCTAGAAATCATTTTTCTAAAGTTCTCTCTATAAAGGTTCTGTCTCTCTGGTCGTCTGATTGAAGAATCGAGACCATAAGATGATCCTCTCTCGACGAGCTCTTCAAATTGGACCAATCAGTTTCTCCGTTGGTGTAAGTTGAGTTTTTGCTCTCTTTTTTAGTCTTTTTCTGTTTTCTGTTGCATGCGAGCCCTCTTCCGCTTGCATGCGACGTTTTAATCATCAGTATGAGTCTCTGCTGATCAGTTAGACATGTCAAAGTGAGCCAACCCGTGTGAGCCGGGTTGGCTCACCACGAGCCGGGTTGAAAATGAGTGAACCCGTGGGAGCTTTAACAGTAGTCAATTTAAGTGTAGAGTTTATTAGTTTAGTTTAAGTGTATAAGTGATATATTTTTATAGTCATCTCTTTTGTAAGACTGTATTAATATATTGTGTACACTGGAGAGCAGATGTATTAATATATTGTGTACAATGTATGTCTCGTGTTGTATGTTTTCCTTTTGCGATGATCACCTATTCGGTGGGAGCAGATGTGATAGCAGCGTCAAAGGCGCTTCTGGAGGATGAAGAGTCATCGTTTTAGGAGGAGGTTTCCCGTGGGAGCTTTAACAGTGGTCAATTTAAGTGTAGAGTTTATTAGTTTAGTTTAAGTGTATAAGTGATATATTTTTATAGTCATATCTTTTGTAAGACTGTATTAATATATTGTGTACACTGGATTATCTGTTTTGAAACTATGATGAAACTTCCTATTTTTATTAGTTTTAAGATGCTAAAATTGGAATGTTACACTAATTGTATAAGATAAAATAAAATTTAAAACTCTACTATATCTTGAACGATATTAATTATAACAACTTTATTTTACAATTATTCATTTCTTTTATCCTAAAAAAACTTAAAAATTTATTTTTTTATTAAAATTCCTTTTATCAAATTATATATATATATATATATATATATATATATATATATATATATATTTATAATAAACTTAGTCAAACTAGCGATTAAAAATAGTGAAAACATCAATAAATAATCGTGAATATTACATTTAATATAATGAGAGCCTTTTTATTAAAAAAAAAACATTAACAATTATTTTTTTTATTATAATTAGTGTAACTTGTGTGTGTATGTATCTTTGAAATATGTATAATATTATATTAGTAGAAAATGATATTATAATGTTGTTAAGTTAATACACAAAATAAATTTATAATTATTACAAATAATGTGAAATAAATTGAGAAAACATGATGAATAGGGAAATGAAAGAATGAGAAAAGATATATAGATTTATAAAAAATATGTAAAAGTAACAGTTAAATTTAAAAAATTTAACAAATAATTATATTATAAAAGGTAAAATTAGAATTTTGAAATGGTGGACACAAAAGAGAGAATCCTCTTTATATATAGTTATAAATATGTAATTATAGATAATCACCATTAAAGATTTTTAAAATTTAAATTTTTTAATGGAGTCGAACATACTACATTCAAGGAAAATACAATATCAAGTGGACCTTAAGACTTGACACAACAAAGAAAATATTGGAGATAAATAGTCACAAAATTTGAGGACGAATTCTTTTCAAAAAGGGGAACGATAAGATCTTGAAAACATAATCTTAAAGTAAAGAAGAGCTTGGAGAATGTTCCTCAAAAAGACAAATCAAAGAATACAAAAGTATTAAAAGACATAAAAGCAAGATAATGCTCAACTTTTAACCAGGAATTGTTACATTCATGATAATACTCGATTTTTAAATAGGAGTGATTGTGTTTCAAACAATGTTTAGGTTTGTATCATGGAGTGATTGTATTTCTTTTAGCCATGAGTGATTGTGTTTCAAACAATACTTAGGTATTTAGTCAAAAGTGGTTGTATGTCCAAATAATGTTTGGGTTGTCTTAGCCAAGAGAAATTGAAGTCTAAATAATACTTATTTGTATCTTCACAACATTAGTGTGCTTAGTCAACCCTAGCCTTTTTGCTCAACTAGACATAATGTGCTTCTATAGACAAACCAATATAAAAACTCTTAGAGTAAATATTTCTTATCTTTAATTTCATTTATATTGCATGTTATAAAACCTAAACTAAATGAGGAAGGGGATTTTATCAGTCTAAGTTTTCAAAAAATGGTTTGACAAATTGTTTATTAGTTTAATTGTTTTTAACTGTACTACTATCAAACACATATTGTAAAAAAATGTCAAAGTTTATACACAATTCAACCTTCCTTTCTTATGTATTTCTCTTATTTTCATAGTTGATGTCAAATATCAAGCCCTTGTTCAAAACTTATCGAAGCTTGAAATAGATCTAAAGTTGTTGGACAACATGTCAAAGGTATGATAAACTAAGACAACAAGTATTATAAACTAAGACAACAAGTATTATATAAGTACATGATTTGAAGAAGCTCACATAGGATGAGATTTTGGGAATCTTGAGAGTGCATGAGGTTCTCCAAGATCATGACCAAAAGGAAGCATCCACCTCGTTTGACAAAGTTCTTCAAGCTAAGGTGAAGCAAGTACAATTCAAACAAAGAATGTTAGCATTAAAGGCCCTAGAGAAAAAAAGGATGTTACATCTGAAGTTGAGTTTGACAACTCAACCAAGAAGGAAATATCTTTCATGTTTCGTCTTGGTCGTCGGCCCGTTCGTTTCGTTGGGCTTGTTTGGATCATCGGGCCCGTCCGGGTCGTTAGGCCTGTTTGTGACGTAGGACCTGTCCGGGTTGTCGGACCGATCCCGATCTTCGGGCCTGTACGGGTTGTCAGGCCCGTCCGGGTCGTCGAACCCGTCCTGGTCGTGTGCCATTCGGGTCGTCGTGCCCGTTCGTATTGTCGGGCCCGTCCTGGTCGTCGAGCTCGTCCTGGTCGTCGGGACTGTTCGAGTTGTTGGGCCTTTCTGGATCATCGGGCTCGTTCGAGTCGTCATTCTTGTCGAGGTAGTCGGGTAGGTCCGGGTCGTTCGACCTTTTCGAGTCATCGTGTTTGTCCGGTTCGTTGGGCCTATCCCACAGATAATAATATATTTTAAAAAATAATATATTTTTTATGTGAAAGATGAAAGCCCATGGTTACCCCTGGCTCACTGGATTTTTGTAGGATTTTTGATCTTGTGAGCTTCTTTGATAGAGACTTTTTTTCAATGTGAGCTTTTTTGGCCCTAGTCCACATGGATCGGGACCAAGCCCTATGGGCCGGACCAAATTGACACCTCTAATACTTACCATTAATTTAGTTCTAATTGGATATTACCAACACTCTTCTTGTTACATTCATAACCAACTCCTCATTCAGACTTTTTTTCTAATTGATTGACATAAGGGATAAGGCTATGTGCAACCTTTATCTGTTTCTTATAGTACACTAATATTTTGAATTGTTACGTGGTTCTTCACCTTCATTGTAATTATATAATATATATAGGTTTACTTATAGCTTATATACATATTTATATTAATATATATATATATATATATATATATATATATTTTTATATATATATATATATGTATATTTTTATATATATATATATATATATATATATATATATATTTATACATTTTAATATATATATATATATAATATTTTGTTATAACTGAAAAAATATTTTATTGTAGTTTATACGTATATATATTATTTTATAATACTATTATTACTATTATTTTAATTGTTAACAGTAATTTCTTAATTATATATTTTATAAAAACTTTATTCATATGTATCTATATTTGTCTTTTTATACTAATATTATTATTATTTGTAATGAAAGAAAACATTATATATATATATATATATATATATATATTTTTTTTTTTTGTGGAATAAAGAACTTATAATATAGTATTAATATATTATATATGAAGACTATGATATAGTAGAAATTTTGGTCTTACAATACTGAAATCAGAGTTTGAGATGTTAAAAAAAAACACTTACTGCACTTTTTAAGAATTTTGTAATTATAACTTGTTAGTTTGAAAATTTTGTTATGGTCAAATTATATTATTATTATTATTATTTTCTTTTTATATCTTAAATTAGTTTGGATGACTTGACTTATTATTCACTTACTTGAAATATTAAATTAATTTTTATAAACACTGTGTTATTTCTTAATTAGGTTTATACTTAAAAAATATAACTTTTTTCTTTCAAAATATTGACTTAATCCGATCCAACTTTTTGAAAAATGGGTTGAGTTGATTTCAGTTTAACATAAAAAATACAGCAACCCAACTTATTAGTTTTTTTTTTTTTTTAACGAGTTAAGTGATATGTTTGTCCAAATTCCATCTCACTCAACTTCCAAATCTCCTAATAAATAAGCAATAAGCAATGTAATTACAATTCAAGACCTAGATTCCAAACAAATATATTTTACTAAAAAATTTATGTAATTTAATAATTGATATAAGTTGCATTAGTCTAATATGACCCTCCTCTAAATCTAAAATAATAAACTCTCAAAAATGTTGTCATAATCACGATGCCTACTTTAATGATTTTTTTATGAAATCAAATTTTAAAAACAATGATTATAAATGTTTTAAACAAAAGCTTTGTTATACTATCATTTCCTTTGTTTTTATTATGGAGTTGAGGAGCAAATAATGCATGCATAATGAGATGCAACATTATTTCTCAAAAAGTCAAAGGAAATCCGCAAAATTTGGTTATTCTCTCATGGGAAGAGAGAAGAAAGAGCACAATCCGTGTGGTTAATTGTTATGTCCGTGAAAAACTCCATTAAGCTAAAAGGGAAGCCAAAGCCAAATATGGCTGCAAATTCTAGTTAGAGGAACTTGTATTTTCTTCTCCGTTGTTGTTCAATGCCTTATTGTTTCAATCACAAGAAAAAAAGAAGAAACAAACATCAAATTCCTTTTGTCTCTTGATCGGCATTGAAGGGAGGGACAGAGGAGATTCAAAGAAAGCAGAAGCAGAAGCAATAGCAACCCTTCATTGTTGTTCTTCAGAAAAGTTCCCCTTTTCACAAAGAGTGGCATGATCATAAAACCCTTTTGAAAATAGCAAACATTAGAAAAGAAAGGTAAAAGATTTAACAACAGGGGTAGATAGTTAAAGGCAGAAAGTTTAGAGGACCCCTTGGAAAGACATTTGGTTTCTGGGTATATTTTTTTGTGGTTGATTTTATTGGAAGAGGTCAAAAAGGTGAAGAGTGTTTGGGAAAAAAAAGTTAAGGGAGAGTGATGTTGCTACAGAAGAATAATTGCGACAAGAAGGATGGGGTGAATGGAATAGTGGCAGTGGCAATAGATTCAGACAAGGGGAGCCAGAATGCACTAAAATGGTCCATTGATCATCTTCTCAGCAAAGGGTCACATGTAGTTCTCATTCATGTCAAGACCAAACCCTCTTCTCTTTCTCCATCGGTTTCTCTTGTGAACCATAGTAAGTGTTCGATATTATGTCCCATCCATGTTTTTTCAGCACATTGTATGAAACTTGCAATGAAAATGCATATCTTACATTAGATGAGATAGTTTCTTAAAAGCTGAGGTAAAGCTATCTATCTCTTTATTTTCTTCTTCTGAAAATGGGTTTTGAAAAACTGATCTGAATTTGACCGAAATAAGAATAATGGAGCACAAAATATAATACATATGAATTGTTGATTTTTTAGATTACAAAAGAAAGTTTCAGAAGGAGGGGAAAAGAAAAAGTAACATTTGTAGCCATGCATAGTAGGTCCTAGATTGTTTAGTGACTTTCTAGGTTGCAGGGGCAAATGGTATTGGTGATCATGCACTTGTTTGCAAGGACCCTGATGAGCAAACCAAAGAAGTTTTCCATCCATACCGTGTATTCTGTGCACGGAAAGATGTAAGTTTTATTCTCTTTTTCTTGGAAAGAAAAGCCAAAAGTGGTGGAAAAGAACTCAAAAGTTTCACTTAGCTTTAGTCCCTTCTCTTGCTCCATTCTCCATTGTTCTTCTACAAGATTCAACTGTTTCCTCAACACGCTTTCATTTTGCATCCCAAATTCGTTTCACTCTAAAAGGTTGTGACATAAAAGTAAAGATGTTTCTGAACCAGACATAATTGATGAGAAAATAGAAGTTTGTAATGGTTTTCATTTTAGAATTATTGACGTTAATTTGAGTATCTCATCATTGTTTGTGTTTTTTTTGGCTATAGATACACTGCAAGGACGTCGTAATAGAAGATGTAGACGTAGCCAGAGCTTTAATTGAATATGCTTCTCAATATGCAATTGAGCATTTAGTCGTAGGCTCTTCAAACAAAGGTGGTTTTCTTAGGTGTGTTTCTGATAGACAATCCTAACATCTGTTCGCGTCTTGTTATTTGGTTGTCTCTCCCATTCTATCACATTTTATATACCAAAACATAAATAACTTAGGTTCTATTTGGACAAACATTTTATATTCTACAATAACTTTTGAGAGTGAAAAACGAGAATAAAAGTTAAAATAATCGATCTAATGAAAAAATAATTTATTTTAGGGTTAAATAGGTGTTTAGTCGTTAAACTTGGATGTCAAATTAAAATCCGTTCCTATCTTAAATTTTGATATATTTTAATCATAAATTTTAAAAATAAATAGATATAATATTTTTAACCTAAAAACATTAACTATTCTTACATAACAATGTTTTAAGTTAATATTTGAGATAAAATATGTTAAATGATGACCTAAATGTGGACTTATAACTTTATTTAACATTTAAAATAAATTAATATTATTGAGATAATATATATATATATATATATATATTATTTTTTAAATTTGAAAATTTAAATGTATCGAGGTTTAGAAATGAAGTTATTCCAATTTTACATTAAAATTTAAAATTTAGAAATTAAAAATATATTTAACTCTTTAGAAGTAGTCCAAATGACAACTCTTAATGTTAATGTTTTCATTTGAACTAATGTCTGTGTACCTTGAAGTGCAATTCCACTCCTAAAGCAAGTTGCTTGAATTTCTATGTTGGGTTAGTTTACGTGTGCCATTTTTACCGAGGGATGAATTTTTGCATCAGAAGATTCAAGGTAGCAGATATTCCAGGAACAGTCTCAAAAGGGGCACCAGATTTCTGCACAGTATATGTTGTTGCTAAAGGGAAGATTCAATCCATGCGATCTGCTTCTCGTGCTGCTCCAACCTTTTCCCCTCTTCAAAACCAACTTACTCAACACAGTGGAAGATTAGACCTACCAGAACCACGTGTAGCCAGAGGTAACATTTAACTTATCTGTTCTGAAAAAGGTGCATTTGTAAATGTAAGCCTGTTTAATTTGCCATGATGTTGCTGAACGAGATATTCTGTTTCTTTTAGGGCTTGAAAGGAGGTCTTTTGAAGCACCACGCCGTATATCACAGGATGACTCAGATTCCTTCAGGTAATGACATTTATTGCATAATGCATGGCAAATTTTGTGTCTTATTTTTTCCTTTTTCATGCATGATTCAACAACTTTCACTTTGCATGATTAGCAAGTAACAAATTCTCCACGATCTAAAAGCAAAATGCTACTGGAATCAGGTCACCATTCACTAGGAGAGGAGTGAATAATGACAGGTATGGGGATATTCCGGAGCCAGAGACTGACATAAGTTTTGTAAGCTCTAGAAGATCAAGTACAGATCGCTTATTCCCATTGTATAACAACAACAACAACCACTTCCTAGATTCCAATCCCCGGCTATCATATAGCTCTGACATAGATGGAAATAATTATAGCTTTGAGTCAGTGCCTTTTGGAAGAAGGTCTATGGATATTTGCTCTGATTTCTCATCCTTCTCTCAAGACAGTGATGGCTTTTCCTCTGCATCACAAGGCATGGTAAGACATGCAACCAATGTGCATTTATTTCATCATAGGCCAAATAATTTTATGACACAGATAAATTTAGTTAGCCTAAACTACTACATTAAGCAAAGTTAATGGATTTAGACATTTTCAGTTTAACTGATGGTTTAGCGACAAATAGACAAATTTAAGGAGATAAGTTGCTCTGGTACTAAACCAAAGGGGTAGAATGTAGTTTGTCATAGAAACAAATGATCAAAGAGTCAAATAGTTCAGTTACTTACAATGTTTTTTATCTGGGTAAAGTATTTTTATTCCTATTTGCTACTCGTTGTGGATAAACATGTCTTGCAATTGTAGGATGACGTGGAGGCTGAAATGAGAAGACTGAAATTGGAGCTCAAGCAAACAATGGAAATGTACAGCAATGCCTGCAAAGAAGCACTCACCGCACAGCAAAAGGTACGATATTATGGCATCTGCTTCTGCATCTTGAAAGCACAAGATGGTCTGACTCTGAATGCTATGCAATGCATCACAGGCTGTGGAACTCCAACGCTGGAAATTAGAGGAAGAGAGGAGATTGGAGGAGGCAAGGCTTGCCGAAGAAGCTGCATTGGCGGTTGCAGAAAAGGAGAAGGCAAGATCAAAAGCAGCCATCGAGACAGCTGAGGCACAGAAGAGGATTGCAGAACTGGAATCACAGAAGAGAATCAGTGCTGAAATGAAAGCATTGATGGAAACAGAAGAGAAAAGAAAAGCAGTGGATGCTTTATCAGGCTCTGGTTTGAGGTATAGAAGGTACACAATTGAAGAGATTGAAGCTGCCACAAATTTTTTTGCTGAGTCACAGAAGATCGGAGAAGGGGGTTATGGTCCAGTTTATAAGTGCCTTCTGGACCATACACCTGTGGCAGTGAAGGTTCTACGTCCTGACGCAGCACAAGGAAGGTTACAGTTTCAAAGAGAGGTAATTAACCAGACAAACAAACTTATCCTTAAAATTGTGGTTGGTGAATCTAATTATGGTTCCAATATTGTGGTTTGAAAACCCTCTAAAATCATAATTATCCACACTGGCCTAGATTTTTCTGCACTTTTAATACTCACAACCAAATGTTACCATGATCACATCCACAATTTAAGTCTATATACTTTTTCATGAACATACAGGTTGAGGTACTGAGTTGCATTCGGCATCCAAACATGGTTCTCCTCATAGGAGCCTGCCCTGAGTATGGGTGCCTTGTGTATGAGCACATGGCCAATGGAAGCTTAGATGATTGCCTCTTCTGCCGAGGAAACAAGCCCCCAATTCCATGGCAACTGAGGTTCAAAATTGCAGCTGAAATTGGCACAGGGTTGTTGTTCCTCCACCAGACCAAGCCTGAGCCTCTTGTGCACAGAGACCTTAAACCAGCCAACATCTTGCTGGACAGAAACTATGTGGCCAAGATCAGTGATGTAGGTTTGGCCAGGCTAGTTCCACCCTCAGTGGCAGACAATGTGACACAGTACAGGATGACATCAGCTGCTGGAACATTCTGTTACATAGACCCTGAGTACCAGCAGACAGGGATGCTGGGAGTGAAGTCTGACATATACTCTCTTGGGGTCATTTTCTTGCAAATTTTGACAGCAAAACCTCCAATGGGTTTGACTCATAATGTTGAGAGAGCCATTGAGAAGGGAACATTTATTGATATGTTGGATCCAAAAGTGACTGACTGGCCAACAGAGGATTGCTTGATCCTTGCAAAGATTGCTGTTAGATGTGCTGAACTGAGGAGGAGAGACAGACCTGATCTTGGCAAAGAAGTGTTGCCTGAACTAAACAGGCTAAGAGAACTTGCTGAGAGCAATGATCACTTTTCAATGTTTGGTGGCTATGCTAGCCCTTCCAATCAGAGCCAAGTTTCTCTTCAATTGGTAAGGTTCTTTCTGATGATGTTCCAATTATTAAGGATCTTTGCATGTGTTTTTATGGACTTTTTGTGATGTTGTTATTGCTCATAATTGTTTATAAGCTTAAGTGATTATGAGTCCAGATTTCTTACTGAGTTTTGTTGGTTCTGTCCTCTATTAAGTATTACTAATGCAGTGATGTTGGTACTTTAAAATTTATTTTAATATATTTTAAAACATCAAAATTAATGTATTTTAGAGACACAGTAGAGGAATAACACAGAAAAAACCAACAAATAATCCAAATTGGTGATTGTTTTATGTTGAGTATCTTATTAGTTAATCCGTTTACCTAAACTTGATCTTGCTTATTTTGCATGACTCCTTTTGCAGGATGAAGCCAGTTCTTCACTTCCTCATTCTGGGGAGAGTTCATGAAACGCATTGACATTCAGTCAAAACAAGATCTTCCCTTTTCAGCAAAATAGACAGTGAGTTCGGTGGAAATGATCCCAAGGATAAAGTGTAAATTTCATAGGTAAATTGATGTAATAGCTTCCTTGAATCTTTCAATTTCTGCATGAGATTCTTTCACATTTCAATTTAGGTTGTAAAAGTAGAAGAGTATTGAATCCAAATTACTAAACCCAGTCTCTCTGGCCACTCATGAATTCTAGGCAAAATTATTCTATTTATTTAATTTTTGCTATTATTCATTTAACTGTGATTATTATTTATTAATTAATATAATTTATTCATTTATTTATCTCCGAAATCAACCACAAACAACACAAAAAAAGTTACGTAAACTTTAACTATTTTCACCTTATTTAATTACGTCATTTTAAAAATACTTTAATTAATATATAGATTTTACTTTTAGTGTCTTTCTTTTTATTCATGATATGAAGTGTCTAGCATTTTAGAAAAGAAATATTTTTTTTTAACAGTAATTGGTAGGGATGGCAACGGGGCGGGGCGGGTACGGGTATCATGATCCCATCCCCATCCCCATAATAAAAATTCATCCCCATCCCCAAAACGGGTATACAACTTTTGACCCATCCCCATCCCCACCGGGTAACGGGTATTTTCTTATACCCATACCCATACCCATTTTTTTATTGTTCCATATATCAATTAAATATTTTTTATAAAAAAAATTTA
>Ga0214545_1003804_pt1 | contig 28584 bp, 13 predicted proteins | sample CNSS4metaG_FD_160064 | JGI IMG/M metagenome (GOLD analysis project Ga0214545, IMG submission 160064) | Root nodule microbial communities from cowpea collected in UCLA plant growth center, Los Angeles, California, USA - CNSS4 | ecosystem: Host-associated > Plants > Roots > Nodule | place: USA... | reverse complement strand
TTTTGGTTTTTTTGTTCTTCTTTTTTTTTTTTTTTTTTTTTGCTAACTTTCTCTCCGTATTCACAGATTCTGGCAGACACATCGTCTTCGTCATCTTATTTTGCTTGATTAAAAATACAAAGATGCTATTGGGAGAGAGTACTGAAAATAATAGTTAGGAAAGTATGTTTTTCATTTTTTGTTTATTGACTGCATTCATAGTTGTAAAAATAGTTTTTATTTACATTTTGTACCATTGATATTCTTTTCAAGTAATTTATTCCTTAGTCTAGTCTCAGAAGTTGAGCTTATAACTTTCGTCTGCGCTGTAAATTTTTTTTAAACCATGGGGTTAATTAAATCATCGGCTGGTAGATCCCACACGACACAATCTGAGTTGAATATATTGGATAGATTTCTAATTTCCTTGGTGGCCTCAGAATCATCACCATGTTCCTCTTCAAGCTTTTCATGCAATTGGCTCTGCCGATCCATGGCTGTGCATGTGCTTCCAGTGCATACACTCTGGCTCCATGGAGATGCATCACCTTTATTGGCGAAAGATGGTGGAGAGAATTGATAAGCAGATATTGTAGGGAAAACACTATAAGGCATCACAAAACTTGCAGATGTATTTGGTGTGGAGTCCCAAGGTTTATTGGAGGGCATCATTTCAGGTTCTTGTTGCATGGCCTTAGATAGGTCAAACTTGATCTTCTCAACAGTTGCGTCCTTTTCATCTGGCTTACAATTAATGTAATCAGTGAAGTTATTCCCCAGTGTTGCAGCGGAATGCTGGCCCTGGAAGTTAATCGGCTTCTTGGTAAGAAGGTGGAGCACCTCATCTTTGAAACAGCCAAGGGCTGCTTCAGCCAAGTGAGCTGCCTGTGGGGGTGCCAATGTGGTAGCGATTTCGGCCATTAGATGGGAAAATGGCTTGTGGGTTACAGGGTCTATACCCATGCCTGACAGTTTCTTTTTCAGCTTGGTGTTCCAGTGGTTTTTTACATCATTGTCGGTGCGTCCCGGCAGCTGGGCTGCTATCAGTGACCATCTGAACATCCATTTAAGTAACATAAAGATTATTATCAGTCAACTAACTACGTTATTAACAATAACTTAAATACATGATAACGCTCAATGCACCTGTTACCGAAAACTGAATGAAGCTTCACAATGGTTTGCTCTTCGGAATCCGAGAATTGCCCATGTTTGAGATCAGGACGAAGGTAATTAGTCCACCTTAGCCTGCAGCTCTTCCCACATCTCTGGAGGCCTATTTAAATGAATAATATTTGTGTTGGCATTGATACGATACGAGTGATATCAATATAAATAGAGTGGAGATAGACTAACCAGCATTCTTGGGAATGAGACGCCAGTTGCGAGTGCCATGTTGAGCAATGTAGGAGGAGAGTTTGTGATCTTCCTCAGGTGTCCACTGTCCTCTTTTCACGTTGTCCTTCTCACAGCATGGAATACGCCCCATGTCTGCTATTATTTTTCCTTTTCAGTTTGTTAATTCTCCTACGCCAAACAAATTCCTATTTTTCAGGTTTTTCAGGACTAGAATAATTGAGGTCAGTGTTGAGTATAAGAAATTGTGTTTTCTTTCTTTCAACACAACTTGTGAATTCTCTCTACCCGTCTTTGAATTCTTTGAGGCCAAAAGGGAAGACGTGGAATATTTGTTTGAGTTGGTTTTTGTTTTTCTGGTAGGCCTGTTATTCTTAATATATATATATATATATATATATATATATATATATATATATATATATATATATATATAAGGGGTGCCAATTGGAATTGCATGGCATAAAGGCATCAAAGGCGCATGATTTTGTTAAAGAATTTCAACGCCATTGAGCGTGTGAAGGGAAGGTAGGTAGCTCACCCGCAAGATGCTTGGTCAACATCTCTCTCTCTCTTTCTCTTTCGTTGTTGACCGCTTTGCTCATTGTTTGTGTGCTTAATGCATCTGTTGGGTAGGTTTATGCTTTGATCACACAAAACCTCCTCATCTTTCTTCACAGTTACTTATGTCAAGGTTCACGTGCGGCGTTTCAGTCTTACATAACATTCTTGATCATCAATTTTCCTTCTTACTATACTATGGCAGCAGAAGAGACCCTGGAAAGTGATACCGATCCCACCACACTCCATGTGTACTTTTGTTCGTTTTCACAATACTTCTGCAATAATCAGAGCACAAGAGCATGGATAATTAGGATCTTCAAGGAGCTTCTTCCAAAAGCTTTTACAAAATAATATAAAATTAACTTTTTTCATAAAAACCTTTTCATCTAATTTTTTTTATTTAAACTGTATATTAATTTCAATTTTTTAACAAATATATTTTTCTCTTCCACAACCTGTATCAAATTCTATTTATCATTTTACTGAGCAACAAATCTTAGTACTGTATGATGTGCTCCTCGTCCAATTGGTGATGTCATTATATCCTCATTTACTGTTAATTTAGTGAAATCTTAGTTAAAGAGAAAAAAAATACACGGATATTTTTACCAGACTGGAATGGAAAGTATAATGCAGTTCAGGTACAGAACAGATTTCCAAAAGTATGAAGTGAAATGAAGGCATGACAAAACCTGCTTCAAAAACCGGACCTGCTCAACTTTTTTATTCCATGACAAAAAATTGCGTTTAACTAAAGTATTACAGATGGAACTAACTAGTTTCCCAAGAAACTAATGCAATTCTGCAACCCAGTTACACTTCTTTACTACGTCACGTCTTAACAGGAAGAGCAGCAGAACCTTGAACTCATCAAATGCTGATTAACGTTGAATTTCAACACAAAAAATGCAACCACAATCTATTTTCTCAGTTCAACTTCCAATTCCGTTGAAAGCTCCTCAATTTAGTTTTGCAGAAACTATCCCTTCAATGGATCCAACGAGAGTGAACAGTCCCACCACAAAGCCAACGATGCTATAAGCCCTGAGCAGGACCCACTGAGACGACCATGGCTCAATATTGCTCTGACTCAAGTACATTTCCACCGGAAAATATATGGACAATGGATAATAGATGATTCCAGCCAAAACTCCCAAAATCTGATTGAAGTAGGGAAAGAGCATTGCAATCACAGTTGTTGATAAAACATATGCAGTTCTGAAAGAAAGCCTCAGAAAACTTAGTTGGAAAGCTGGCAACAATGGGAGTTTCAACATGTATACGTGATTCACAAATTCACTGTCTGGGAACTTGAAACGTAGCCAATTTTCAACATTGGCAAAAAGTGGCTGGCTATACACCTGCACCAGAACAACATAAAACAAATGACACTTGGTGGAGAGTGCAAGGATAGCAGATACACCAGATGGAAGAACTGTAATAAAATTTATGCATGTACCTGATATGCACCAACCAGGTGAATCACTATACAAGCATTGGCAAAGTCTACAATCCAATGCTGTTTATTAGATGTAAACCCTGTTAAAAGGTTTCCTGGTGTATCATTACCAAAGGCTGCATATCCTAAACACCCACAACAGAGGTAGAAAAATGTTGTCACAATGACAGATATTGTTGACGCCTTCTTCATGGTTAGGTGTTCTGGTGGAGGCGACTTCAAAGTATCCTTCAACAATTGTACCAAGTTATATTAACCTTATAATTCTTAAAGCTTTCCCAAAAAGATGTGATAAAGTTACATTTTCTGATTATCTTAGAGATACATACCTGGATTTCTATAAGAATCACCGAGAATGGATATGAGAATGCTATGTCACCAAGCGCTTGAGCAACCAGCCATATTTTATCAACTCTACTGGAAGTAGGGATTCCACTAATACTACCATCAGCTCGTCCATTTTCTGATCAAATGATTGCAAAAAATCAAAAACATAATGGTTCAATTATATACTTTCAAACAACTGTCCATGAACATACCCGTAATTTGTCCAGCAGAAAGCCACATTCCAATGAAAGCATAAAAAAAGGACGTAATTGCTGCTACAATTGACAACCACTGAATATTGTGGAAGTTGGGTGTCTGTGAGAGAACAACTTGGATAGCCCCAAAAATAAGCATCAAATATGCACCATCAAATCCACATTTTGTTTCATCGTCTTGGCCATGGTAACAGTTTGATATTTGGATTGCTCTGCGATCACACACAGTAGTCCAAACTAATGAAGTTGATATTTTGGGAACACCCTCATGTTTTCATGACGTAGTACATGTGAGAAATAAATTTTTGTTTGCAACAAGTAGCAGAAATCAAGGAAATGGAAATAACAAAACAAGAGAGAAACCATTGATAAGTTAGTGAACACACCTCATACTGATAGCAGCAGTAATGACATAAGCAATTCCAAAACCATATAAGCTCACGTTTACAAAAACACCACAGAAACGGCTATTCCCTTCTCCTGTAACGTAACCATCCATTTAGCATCGTCCAAAGAAACAGGTTAACATGATCTTCCAAACTTGCTAGCATATTTGATCAAAATAAATATTGATTTGGAAAAGAAGAAGATGATGGATTTGAGTAGACTAGAAGACGAAGTTTGTGTTGTTCTTTTCGAGAGATATGTAAGTGAGAGCGAGTGAATTTAAAAGTAAAGTTTGTAATGATTTAATTGATGTGATAAATTAAAAATTAAGTTTAATCGAAAAAAAAAAACAAGATTATAGAATTGTTTTTAATGTTGAAAATAATCTAAACTTATATTTAAATGAGCTAGATTTATTTTATAAAAAATATTTAAATGAATAAATTAAAAAAATAATAAAAATATACATATTTACTTTTTTAACTTTTCTTTTCTATAAATAATTTATAAATTTGGATATTAATCATTGTTGTAAAAATAATTATTAACGTGAAATAAAAAAATTAAAAATGAGTCGAGGAGATAATTGTAATCTCCTTCAAAACATCCAAATTTTTTTAAATTGAAACACATAATTCACCCTAAATCACATAAAGATGTTGATGTTTCTCAATATTAAATTAGTTAAAGTCAATTGTTATAATTTTCTTGCTTGAGTTTTTAACTTGGTATCAACAACCCTGATGGTCCAAAAAGTAATATATTGTTTTTATACAAGAATAAATACAATAAAGTATAACCTTAGAAAATCACCATACCAACATGGAATACATATCTCTTGTTCTTGTATTATTAAGAATTAGTGGATATAAAAGCTCAGAATTCAATCATCTGCCAAATACACTCTGAAAAATAAAAATAAAAATTAAAAGAGATGCTTAAATAATAAAATATATTATAGGGAGAACTAATTAAAATTTTATAATTTAACAATAAAATTAATATCTTCAAGATTCAGAATTTTAAGATATTTGGATGATAAATTAAAAAAGGCAATTCGCTATTAGAAATTTTAAATTATTCTTTAGTAAAATATTTATTTGGATAAAACATATATTAAAATTAAAATTTTAAAAGAATTATAACAGAATTTAGTTATTTTAAATTTTAAATTTCAATTTCGAAAAAAAAATTATATTGTTAAAATAAAATCATATCTACTTTTAGATGTGACTCTAAAATTGAGGTAAAAATGTCAATATTTGTATCTTTACAAAATTAAACATTATTTTATTATTAAATATTTAAAATTAATTAAATTTCATTTTCATGAATTCAATTTTGAAATATATTTTAAATTTGTTTCTATACTTAATAAAAGTTAAATTATCATATTACACTTAAACGAATTTACTCAAATCAATCATCTAAAAAAACAAAAAATCACATAAAAACACTTCTATTATAAAATAGATAAAAACAAAACCTAAATCTCAAACATTCCAAGTTTATTAAATTTCTCAGGTAAAACATAGATCTGGAGAAGTCACAAATTACGAATCCGATAAATATATCAAAAACTTATCAGACACAATTTATTAATTTAAAGATTCGTATTCTCTCTCTTGTTATTTATTACGTGGTTTGGTGTGGCTTGTGAACAAAGTGTAACGAGAAAGATGTGGAAGCATTCAAAAGGGTGAAGTTGTGATCTGAATCTGAACACAACAAAATCAAAAGATGTTGTTTCCGTGACACACTGAACTACTTCACTTAGACGTGTCACACATCGCTTTTTCCAATTTTCATCTGTTGCAAAGGGACAATGGTAGCTTTATACACTTACATTCATCTAATCGAGTGTAAAAATGTGTAAAAGTTTTTTTTTTCCGTTGCAAAATATCAATAAAACAAATCTTGACCCATTATTGCCTCAACCTTTTCACACAATCACGTGTCATCAGAAGCAGATAACAGCAAACACCAGCACGAAAACAAGAACACCAGAAAGAAACAAAAAATGGTAAAAGCAGAGTATTGAAGGTTACCCTTATGGAGGTTAACAGCATCAAGGTATGAGGAGCTCCTATGAGGGCCATGTTCAGGGTCTGGACCACGGTAGGTGTTGCTGAGAAGAAAAGCAGAAAGAAGAGTGATGCAGGCAAAGAAAATGATTGTGAGAGGCCCTCCAATCCAACCAAGCTGTGCAATGCTCCATGCCAATGACAACACTCCTGACCCTATCACTCCTGTCACTATGTGTGCCACTGCAGTCCACACTGTTCCTGTTTTTTTCCATCATTCACAACATCACACATAATCACTCTCACATCCATCATCAACAATTCAATGCAATTCAATTCTCAATTCTCAATTTCCCATCATAGTTTACACAAGCAATCGATCAAACAATAAGAAGTCATTAATTCTATCATAGTTTACACAAGCAATCAATCAAACAATAAGAAGTCATCAATTCAAGATATACCACTTCCAAGACAAAATTCAGTAAATTCGTCTATTTCTGATTGGTGAATGACGATCTTGTTAATCACAATACAAGATTGAGAATCCTGTTACCATCTTGTAAGAAAATAGCTGGCAAGATTCATGTGACAGTAACAATGCAGAAGTATGATTCAAATAATAACAATAAAAAAATGATTAAGATGAGAGAAGAAGAGAAACCAGTTCTTTCAACATGATGAGCGTTCAAATACTGAGTCTCCAACAATGGGGTGCTGTCAGTTGCTGAACCTTCTCGATCATTCATGGTTCTTGATCAGATGGCCTAAACCCAATGGATGGATCAAACAGGTTTCTTGTTGTTCACTCTCAGAAGTAGTTGTTCATCGGAAAACTGAAAGAATCGGTAGTAAAAGGAGTTTTCTTTTTGAAAAAGAAACGATCTTTGAATCTGGTTTTGCTCTGATTGGTTTGTGGGTGAGTGAGATCACTGACATGAAACTGTCTTTTGCCACATACAAATCCAAATTCTCAATTACTTGTGGAAGTGTCCAAATAACGTGTTATATAGTGAGAGAGTGATTTTTTTTTTTCTTTTTGTTTTTTTCAATACACATTGTTTAGGTTTTTCGCCTTTATTTTCGGTAACCATGACCACTATGCATCAATTTCTTCTTGTTTTGTAACTATTGTAGTTTTTCCTATCCACATGATGATGATAAATTAAATCTAAAACTATGTTAAATTTATGGCTTAAAACCATGCAAATTTGTAGTTTTATTTTCTATTAAACTTTGGTTGTGTATTTAATTCTTTAAAGTTTTAAATTTTAATTCATTATTGATATAATATTGTATGTTAAAATGTTGACACGTACATGAATAATAAAAATCTTATTTACTTATTCATTAATTATCTTTAACATCTTGAAAATACATTCACTTTGATGATTATTAGAGAATTATTTAATTGTAAAAATATAAAAATAAAAAAAATATATTAAATTTTTATAAGGACTAAAATCATACAATTAAATACTTACCAAAAGTTGGTGTTTGATCAAATTTATTAATAAACTACACTTTTGGAGGTTTATTTCAAATATTAACTATTTTTAATATTTTGTATTAATGATTAATGTTTTTCCATTAGTACACCTTTCCTTTTAACTTTTGTTTACTATTGTGTTTGATGTAATGATTAAAGATTGTGTACATTGTGAGAAAAACAAAAGTACATTGTTTTCACAACTTCATAGAAAACGGTAACAAAGACGTTCAATAAGGAAAAGAAAAACAGTATTCTGGTCTGTCCAAATATAAGACTATTAAAACCTAAATTTTAGGTTTTTTTTAATTGTTATTGATGTGTATAAAACAAAAAACATAAATTCTAGAATTATATGACCTTTTTCTTTAAGGTGTTAAAAGGGTTCTTATATATAAAGCTTTTATATATATTTAAGGTGTTGTTTAAATTTCTAAATTTAAGTATTTATCATTATAGTATTTCTTGAATATTTTCTAATATTATCATTTAAATCCCAATTAAAATATTTTTTTATTTCATTTCTTTTTTCTACTTTCCACGTTATTTCCTTCTACTTTTAACAAAATAGGCAATTTAACTTGAATATCGAATAGTTGGACATTTGTTTTTATTTGAAGTTTAATTTATTATAGTGATTCTTTGTTAAAATCTGAAAAGTAATCTGTATTATTATGGAAATATGTAGAAACATGTTTTGGTGGCATCATTATCTATAAATGTGGAGCATAGTCATTGGTTTGAAACTTTCTAACCAATTTTTTTTTCTCATCTTTGTCTCTCACACTCAACCATGTGACACTTGTCATCTTCCTTATATCATTAAAATTTTGACATAAACATTCTTTGGCACTTTTTCATGTACACTTCAAATCAATCATTGATTTTTTTTCATGTGGCAAATGTTTTGGTACGATAGAAACGTTATGATGCATGACTCCATATAATAATATCATATTGCAATGTTTAAACATTATTTATAAAAAAAAAAAATCTTCTGAAATAAGTTAGAACATATTGTTAATATCAATTATTATATTTAAACTATTATTTTAACCGATAATACTTTATTCTAAAAGGCGCTTAAAAGAATTAAAGAAAAAAAAATTCAAAATTACTTTTAGTCTTGTTAGATGTATCAAAACAAACTATCTATTCGATATAAAATTTTATGTGGTACATTCAAACTAATGTGAGATTTAAATTCCTGTCACTTTATTTTGTATATATTTTATATAATAAAAGAAAGATAATAAATAAAAGAATTATATTAAATAAAATAGAAAAATTAGCCTAAACTTTTTTCTATCAACAACAAATTTTCAGTAGAAGAGAAGGTTGCTTCAAAAAACTTGTTTTTTTTATTTATTTAAGTATACTGAGTCACTTTCTTTCATTCCAAAAAATTAATCTAATTTCTATTTGAAAAAATAAAATAAAAGTTTAGAGATAGTTATATATGACAAAAAGATATAATTATGTTTAATAAAAAAATGGCATATTAACGAATTGGTCTATAAAAATACAACTTCAAAAATTCAAAGTTTTGAGAATACAACAAAAGGTGAAGAGATTTTTTTTCTAAAAAAAAGATGCCGCTATGTTGATTCACTTTAAAGTTTGGAATTCGTTTTACTCTTCAAAAAAATGAGTAAAAGAATTAAAAAAGAAAGATGAGAAACATTGTGCATCTAAGGGTTATCTAAGTTTATATTTTCTTGAAATTTTCAATTATAGTAATCATGCGTTTTTGAACTTGGAAAGAGATTTTTCAGTAACCTGTACAAACACCATGTGCTTGGAACCAAAAAAAAAAAAATGAAATTTCAATGGGAGAATTTCACTATGACACGCATACATAACCCAACCAAAATTTAGATAACAATATAAATATAATAAACTCATCATCTTAAAATAGCAATAGAATAAACTAATTAGTAGTCAACACAACATTATCTTCTAAATATTGAATGTGTATCTAAATTATTTAAAATAATAACATTGTCATCTTTATTTAAAACTGGTCTGCATGTTACTGAAATTGGTGAATTTGATTTATGTTACACTTTTTTTTCAGCTATGTGCAGTACTTTTAAGAAGCATAGTTGATAAGTTTGCAAATACAAATTCTCATAAAGAATGAATAACATTTATTGATTAAAATTATCCAAAGAATGTATCAACTAAAACAAATTAAGTACATGTTCTGAAAACTAAAGTTTCTGACTAATGATTCCTTGAATTGATCCCACTAGACCCACAACTGTGACAGTGAAGCAAAGAAAGCTAAAGATCCTAAGAAGAATCCATTGTTTGGTCCAAGCTCCAATTTCCCTCTGTTGCAAGTAGATTTCCACTGGAAAATATATAGCCAATGGCCAGAAATTTATGGCTCCTAACACTCCCAGAACTTGGTTGAAGTAAGGAAACAAAATTGCAATCCCAGTGGTTGAAATCACATACACTGTTCTAAAACACAACCTAAACAGATTCAGCTCATAACCAGGGATTAAAGGCAACTTTATTTTGTAACTCTTGTTTGCAAAGTCACTCTCAGGGAATCTTCTTGAACACCATCTATCAGCATAAGTATATATTGGTTGACTGTACATCTGATCAAACATCACAAACATCAACAAAAAGTGTGGATGGTTAGTTAACATGTAAAGACAGTAAAAGAATGAATTTGGATTCTCTGCTGAGTTTTTTTTGTACTGTTCATCTGCTATGTCTTCAAAATAAGGAAAATCAACAATGGAAGGTTATAGTAATAGTAGTACCTGATATCCTCCCACCAAATGAAGAATGATGCAAGCATTGGCAAAGGCAACAAGCCAATAAGGCTCATAAAACCCAAACCCTGTCAAGATGTTCCCTGGTGTACCATCTCCAAAAGCTCCATATCCAAAGCATCCACAAGACAGGTAGAAGAATGTTGTCACAATGATTGCAACCATGGAAGCCTTTTTCATGGTTTGATTTTCTGGTGGAGTAGACTTCAGAGTGTCCTGTGTTCACAAAAATTCAATGCTTTGTTTTAGACACAAGATTTGTTTATTTCCAACCTTTTTTATCATCAAATAGGAAGATGAAAATATAAAGTTACCTGTATCTCAAGAAGGAGCAAGGCATATGGATAAGCAAAAGCTATGTCACCAAGTGCTTGGAACACTAACCATAACTTGTTAGCAGTGTTAGTAGCTGGTATCCCTGTTATGCTACCCATAATTCTTCCATTTCCTGCCAGTACAAAATTTTAGAGTTCAGATTCTCTACTGAATTTTTGTGTTACTGTGTAACTAAAGACATAACATAATGGAATTGTAGGAGTTTGTGTGGACAAGAAATATCAGTGATGTTTGCAGTGTATATTCATGTGATGCTAAACATAAGAGTTTTAGAATGATATTATTTTTCTTTCTTCACCTTGTTGGTTTAATCATCAGAAAGCTTGAAATTGAAAAATAAGCTAAATATTAAACCAACAATAAATGCATTGCAAGAGAAATTACCTATAACCTTTGCCATGCCAAGTCCTAGTCCAATGAAAGAGTATGTAAAGGACATAACTGCTGCAAGAACTGAGACCCATAACATGTTATGGAGGTCTGGTATGAATGACATTACGATTTGAACAGCTCCAAACATCACCATATAAATATTGCCCCCATAAACACAAGGAGCTTCATGCCCTTCCTTGTGATAACAATTTGCTCTCAGAATTGCTCTGCATGGCAGAATAAACAAGTTTCATTATGACAGATACTTGGATATTACAAGATGATTAAGATTATCTGAAATTCTTAGCAAAGTGTTTAAATGAGTAAGAAAAAACTAAAAACTCAGCACTTTCTCTCTACTATCATGTTCACAGAAATACTGAGTAGTGATTTCCTCATTTAACATGGGAAGTACCTTAAACTATTTGCTGTAGTAAGTACATAAGCACAACTAGTCCCATACAAGGTCAAAAATTGAAGAAATCCAGCCAACCATGTTCTTCTTTTACCTGAACCAAAAAAAGAATGCAATTGTAAGTTATCATAACGGTCAGAAGTGGACTTTAAGCCTAACTCAACCTCACAAAACCAGTTTATAAGGTAAGGTATGCACTCCACTTATATATGTGAATTGGTTTTATCTCTAGTCGACATGGAACTTCCGATGATAAAGAGCCTAAAAACAATGATTGCATGAGAGAATAAAGGAGAGTTCACTACCAAGATTGACTCTAACAGCATCCATGTATGAGTAGTTTCTTTTCCCAGTGACAGGATCAGGAGTTCTATAACAATCAGAGAGAAGGGATGAAGAAACATAGGTGATGATTGCAAAGCAAAGCAATGCAAGTGGCCCTCCAATCCATCCCAATTGGGCAGTGCTCCATGCAAGAGATAGAACACCAGATCCAATAACAGCAGTGATGATGTGAGCCACAGCACTCCATAAATTTCCTGTAAAAATTGATGGCAGAATCAAGATCTGTTATTCAAATTCATGCAAATGAAAATGGGGTGGTTATGTTGCTATGAACTCTTACCAGTCCTTTTAACATGGCCATCTTCATCATAAGCAACAAGTGCAGTTGTAGTACTCGGCAAAGAGTTTTTCACCTCCATCTTTGTCCAAGGTTCAAACTCAAATACTCAATAGAAGCTGGTGGAGGAGTTTACTGCATGTTAACACCATAGAAAAATCTTAAATGGCAGCATTGAAGATCAATTTTTTTATTGCTACAGTCACATTCAAGTCTATGCGTATGATATGAATATGTTGATATAAAATTTCAAGAGTGTACATATATAAAAAAAAAATGTATTATAATTTATAAACCTTAGAAAAATTTTGTAAATATAGCAAAAACACAACATAAGCTTTGTGTAGTACCAAGTAATGATGATAGTAACAGTAAACCAGAAAACACAGACTCTGATTGTTGTGTCTTTATGATTTTTGACAGAAAATGCATCAAGACAATAATGGAGAAAAGGGGTCCTACTCAAATTTGATAAAACTAATGATTAATAATAATAAACTACAAAAACTCAGAGATGTAACCTTGTAGACTCAACAAAGATGCAGATTTGAAAATTTGAAAATTTGAAAAAGAAGTTAAAGTTTCTCACTCATGTACTGTGAGATTAAATACTGATATAAAGGATACGGCATACAAAACAAGAATTGCATGAAATTGAATTATTACGCGAGTGAAATTTAATAAAGACAAAGACATGCGTGAAATAAAAATTTATTGAGACCTTTATCATTCCATGGATGAAAAGGCAAGAAGAACAAAAAAAATAATATTTTTGTTCAAAAAGTTATGTGAACAGAACCCTTAGCAGTTTCAAGTAAATAGTTGAGAAACACATATTTTTATGCAGCAAATATGTCATATTAATTTCACACATATAATCACAATTTCAACCATTCTTGATCCTGGCTTAGGGCTCTTGTATGAAGATTTTTTTTCTATTTCAATGAACATGAAGAAAAGTTTTGCATTGACATAACAAAAACATGGAATAATTGACTGAAACAGAAAATTATGAGAGAAATACCTGTAATTGACTGAACTAGATACCAAGATCTCACTGTGCATGTATGTGTGTGTAACAATGGCGATATTTGGAGTGAGGATAGTTATGAATGAGTTTTTCATCAATCAAATAAATAGAGGGAGATCACACTGGTAGAAAGATAACTTTAATGTATAAGAGATAGCAAAAGATAACTTAAATAAGAGATAGCAAAATCTTAATCTTCTCTCACAGTAATGTATCTCTTAAATCTATCTTAAATTTCTATATATAGGTGCCTAGGATTGAGGAGAAATAGCAAAATATCTTTATTTTTATATAACAATAAAATATAATTAAATGTTATAATTTTATTATAGATAATTTTTATTTATTCTATAGATATTATATTATCAGTTATTTTAATTTTTAAAAATGCTTAAATTTAAAAAAAATGTCAAATAAAGAAAAGGTTGAAGTAAAGAAAAAAAAGATTACTTAATAATAAAATTAGTAAAATTAATTTAAAAAATATATTACTACTACGAAATAAAATATGGATAACAAAATAGATAACACGAGTGTCTCTTATCATTTATAACAAACTAACTACATGTCTCTTATCACAATGTGTTTGTAACCTATTTTTTTATTTTTGATACATTTCACACGCTTGGTGTGATCTCATTGGACTCAGTCTAATAGATAACGGGCATTTTACTTGTTTTAGATATTGTAACATATTATACGCTTAATTATTTGACAACTCTTTTAATCTTTATCAAAACTTTAACTTTTTAATATATTAAAATCTTATAATTCAATAAAATTAAGTATCAATAAATCTAACCTAGAGAATAAGATATTACCCTATAACAAAAATCAGTTTAGCTATCAATATACAATAATTTTATAGACCGATTTTCGACACACTTATATAATTATTAATAAAAATTATATTTTCAAAAAATAACAATAAACAATAGTTATAAATTTCAAAGGTAAAATGAAATAGTTTATATTGATAAGGGTGAGATAGATAATGAAATATGTATAATAAGAAAACAATTATCTACTAATTATGGAAGAATTCCTTTATTAATATTTATAGGAAAAATATAAAAAAGGAAGTATTGCAGTAATTATTAAAAATAATTTCCATTTATTAATGGTTATAGAAATATAAAAAAGAAAGGATTGTAGCGTAAGATATGTTGATACTTCAAGTTGAGTTACTTATTTATATAAGATATTTTATTAAGTCGTAGTACAGTAGAAGAAGATATTTAAATAATGACTAATTTTAGTGATAAAAACTAATTAGTCACTGTACAATGACCAATCTAGTTACCAATACAAATTATTGGCAAATAAAATAGTTACAACCAGTTATAATTGGTCTCTAAATTGATAATTAAAATAGTATTTATTATGAATTAATTTTTTAAATTAGTTACTAATACTAGCTACCAAGATGTGGTGTTGATTATCCAAATAATTGATTTCTAAATTGCTCACTAACAACAGCCCAACATAATTAGTCTTTAAATTCGTCTCAAACATATTTTGGTTACTAAAATTTGTCATTATTTAAAAGTAGAGATTTCTTGTAGTGGTAGTTTTATGATGAGAATAATCTATATTTTGTATATTGACAACTTTAATACATATAATTTTAATTTGGATTCACACAATAACAATCATATATTTATTAAGTTTTTAAGAATTTATTTATTTTTAAATTTTTAAATATTCATATATCATGTATCTATCATGTATCATGTATCTTATTATTCTATTATTTCTAAAATAAGTGTATCATATATGTGTCTTATATCATATATGTACATCATAGATTGTAGTGATTATTAAAACTCATAAAAAGACCATGTTCACTTTTTTATTGTTATTATTAAAAAATATAAATAGACATTATATTTTTATTATGAGTGAATTTTATTGATTTCATAAAAAAGAAAGTATAGATAATTATTTTAGACTAAAAAATTAATTTAATTAAAAAATATATATCAAATCTAAGAAAAAATAATTAAATTTTAAAAAAGTGTCAATTTCAGATAAATTAGTAAAATAATTAATTTAATTTAAAAAACATTATCTAAGAGATAAAATACAAAACTAAATGTGAACATAAATAATGTATCTAGAAAAATAAGTCAATTTTATTAATTTTTATAACTTATATGTATAATTTTCGTCTTAACAGTAAAACTAATAAAGTTAGATTTGATTTAAAAGGATAAAAAAAAACTTAAAAATGCATATAAAAAACAGTTAGAAAAGGCAAAATTGCAAGGAATTGAACATAAAGAACAATTATAAATGGAATTGGTATAGATATAAATTTTATGAAAGAGTAACTATATAAATGAAATACAATTTTGTTAATATTATTTCATATAATAATATATATCATAATATATGTATATATTATCTTATGCAATATTTATATTATTAATTATTTTTATAATTAAATTTAAATTATAATATTTATTAGAGTATTAAATCAATAAATAATCATTTAGATAATTTAAGATATTAATTATCATTGTAAAATCTTAAATAGTTTTTATGATATAAAAACTGTTATATAAATGAAATATACGTTTACAATTTAATTTTCATAATTTATGATTTCATATTAAAAGTTTTTTTTTTAAATGTTACCTTTGTTACAAAGAAATTAACCATTACTGGTATTATTTTTTCAATGTGAACAAATTATTCTTTATTAAATTAAAACGTTTTTATTCTGTGATAAATTAGAGAATTTATAACAATATATAAAGATATTTATCTTGTGTCTATCTCATAATATCAGTTTTATCCTTCATTACTTTAAAAATTAATTATTTTATAAATAATTTACTTTTAACCGTTATTCTAAAAATCTTTTTTATCTTAAACCATTATTTAATTTTTTTTTCACATATCTTTTTTTTTAATTTTACATTTAACAACTATATTAAAAATTGATTACATATTTGTTATTCATCTTAACTTAAATTTCTTAAAAATTAAAAATCAAATATAAACGTTGTTACGCTTATGTGTTATCTAGTGATACATCTAAAAATAATTGCATAACTAAAATATAATTTTCTAATTCTCACATACATTTCTTTTGTATAAAACTAATTATTTTTCATATTTTTAAAATTTTATTACTTTTATGAAAACTACCCGTATTACATTGGCAGTGTACTTTTATAAATATATTTGTTTATCCCTTATAATCCTTTTGAATTTTCTTAAAAATTTGAATTAATTTGTCTTTGAAACTTTAACTCAATTTAGTTTTTCAATTTAAAATAAAATGTGAATCTAGTTTTTTTAAACAAAGTGTAAACAACTCAACTAGTATAAGAGTTGGTTTAAAGATAAGATAAGTAAAACACTCATTTTAGACCTCTAATAAAGAAGGCCTTAACAAAAATTTATTACTAATATTGCTCTATTAAATTAACTATAGAATTATATTTAAGAAAAAAGGTCTCAAACATTTTTCTAGTACTATTATAAGAGTATTAAATTAATTATAAAAATATGTGTAAGAAAAAAAAAACTCAATTTTTTTTATTACTAATATAGCTCTATTAATTAACTATAAGTTTATGTTGGAGAATAAGATTTAGTTAAATTATTCTTATATGTCAATTTTTATTGGTATTAAAATTGATAATTAATGAGTTAAAACTTTTTTTAGTAAATTATGATTTGTTTACGAAAAAGAGAATGATTAAATATATTTACTCTCTTATAATTCATTTACATTCTATTTTTATTTTCTTATTTTATTTATATGTGATTTGTCTAACCTCTCTTTACTTTCCTCTTTCCTACAAGTCATTCTCGTAGGGATTTAACATATTACATTTCTTAATCTCACATTAAATATCATATTGTTTTTGAATTTCATGTTGTATGTGTGTACTAATGCTTTCATCCTCATTTCTGGTTATTATGTTTTTTCTTTTTCTTTTTATTTGTGTTGCTGTTAATTTTATTTTGTTTTGGATTTGTATTAGAATTAAAAATTTGTTTCTTTTGTCCAGTTTTATTTTTCGGTAATTTTCAATTTACAAATTTCGAGTTTTTTTTTGCATATATCTTGTCCATTTACTATAGTGTTGAGAAAAACATAATTTTGTTTAATTATTTTTATTAATGATTAATTTTAAAATAATCTTTATATATTTGTGAAAAAGTTGAGACTTGAAAAAGAGACTTGAGACTTCAAGATATTACAACTTTACTATCAAGTTTACTTTTTTGACAACCAAAATCATATTTTATTGTTTTAATTCATTTGTTTTATATACTTATCTTTAATTGTTAGTATTTTATATATTATAATTATTTATTTTTTACCACACCTAGCCGGCCTCGCTAGAATATCAACACACATCACCCTTGACCGACATATCTATATCGGCAAAGGTTGGGAGACTGGTGTACCACACCGAGCCAACTTAGTAAAATAACAATAAACGATCACCATGTTTACACGCAGAATCATTCAAGTAACCGGCCTGAGCTAACCTAAGCCTAGTCGGCCTGCACCGGTAACATAAGACGCTAAGAGGAATAACCCACCTAAGACAGCATATGCGGACCGTTAAAGAGAGTAGTCGATTCAGGCCGACAACCTTAAGACACTTAGCTAAATCAAATCCCTCTGATATCCAATAAGCCCACAATAATCGAACTAAGGGCATGGGCTAGGGCCTAGGCCCACTTACAGCCCAAACTAGAGCCCAACCCATGACATGGCCAGACATAATTAATACTCTATAAATACGCATGGACCCCAGTAATTAAAGGTACGCATTCATTACTCCATTAATCACCTGAGTTGACTTTTTGAGAGCTTTGGTTGACTTAAGCTTCAGAGTCCCTTCTGCAGGTAATCCCTCCCGGTCCAAGCTGACATATGCCAACCGGGAAAGAGGCATGAGGAGATAACGGACTATGTGAATAAGGTGACACTTCTGCCTAACTTATCTTGTTTGTTCTTTGCAGAAACAATTTCATTTAAAAATATATACATATGTCAACTAGAAAATTTGGATCAGACTATTCAACAATTCAAAGGAGAAGAATTGATGCTTTAACTGCATCACATATAGGAACTATAAATAAATTTATCAAAATAGATAAGGAAAATGAATTAGAAAAATGCTTAAACCTTAACAAATCTTTAAAACATCTTAAGGAAAATTATAGATTTGAAAAATGATAAACCAATTGACATTCTTCATTATATAAAAATAATTGATTATTTTTCATATGCATATATAACTTATAGAATAATGTTAACAATTCCACTATCAATCACTTCAGCCGAAAGAGATTTTTCAACGCTAAAAATAATAAAAACTTATTTAAAATCAACAATTTTTCAAGATAGATTAAACGAATTAAACCTATTATCTATGAAAAAATACATGTTAAATGAAATTATGACAATTTAATAAATAATTTTGCATAAGAAAACTCAAAAAAAAAATTAAAATAAAAGACATCATTCTTTAAGTTTATTTTAAGCCTCTCAAACTCTTGAACCGCCCCTGCCCCTGTTTAGTATGTATTTGAAACATCATATAAATATATCAAATTTGATTATAAGACCTTAATCCACACATTCACTAAGTTAATTCAAAATTTTGAAAAGATACTAATTTTAATTTTCACTAAAAGTTAGAAGATAAAAAACATACTTAATGTTTATTTTGTTATTATAATTATAAAATTAAATATGAATAATTTGGATAACTTTGTTAAAAATAGTTTATTTATTTTGTAGGTAGTTTTATAATTAAAAAATGATTAAATTAAAAAAAACAATCAAATTGAAAAACAGTTAAATTTTAAAAAGAAATCTCTTAAAGAATAAAATTGATAAAATAATTATTTTAGTTTAAAAAAAATTATATTTAAAAAATAAATGTGAAAAAAAATACACCTCATAAGTATAAATGTGGACACCCATATGTAAATGTGTGTGTTTGTAAACAATTTCTGTGAAAATCATTATTTAAATATAATTTACATTGTATCCTAACATTATTCATATATAATACATTTATTTTATTATTATATTATATTTTTTCTTGTCATACCATATTCTTATTGTTATTATTTAAATTATTATTCTTAACTACTGTTCCTTTCTAATGGTGAAAGGAAAATTGAATGGTAAGTGAATTTAAAATGAGTGACATGGGGAACTTTGTTTTGTTTCCTATGAGAGTTCAATACTACTGAACTTGAAACAGTCATGCCCAGAGGAAATATGCTTATTTAGTTTCATCACCATTTTCATAAATAAAACTATACTTCACCATTCAAATCCTCGTATGCCTTAAAAAATGGCTAGATCTTGTGAACACCATAACCTGCCTCCTCTGATTTCAAATCCTCGTTCCAACTCTCAAATTCTGCTCCACCAAACATTACTTGCTTGATCCCAACAAAACTATCAAAAACAAAAACAAACAACACCTTATCTCATTAACAAGAACGAATCAAAACTGTTCATTCCTAAATAAATAGTTGAGTTAAATATGTTTGTAATCCCTAAACTTGGACACAAAACTGAATTTCATCTATTTTTCAAATTTTGATATATATTTTTATTTATAAACTTGTAAACTAAATGAATATAGTCATTTTAAACCAACGACATTAAACCTCTTTTACATGTTAAACAACATTATATAGGCTTGCATCGAAACAGGAACATGTCAAACGTTGGGCCAGCCTGAAATGTCGTTTGACACACCAAGTTTCATTCGATTTAGTTAAGAGAACTATATCTATTCATTTTTAAAATTTGGTAACCAAACAGTATCAAAGTTTGGAACATGAATGAATTCTAACTTCGTGTTAAAGTTTAGGTACTAAAAACATATTGAACCCTAAATAGTTTTGGTTAGTGGCTTCTTGTGATAGGGTAATTTTGAGGAAATAACTGAACCAAAGTGATTAATTGATAGAATAAGGAAAGTGGAGATCATACTCGGAGCTTATCTGTGTCAAAGCATTTACCAAAACATCCAGAAGCAAAGGTTCAACAGTTCCAATATCCACCCTATTATAATACAAGAAGAAATTATCAGCATTTGCAGTTCACCATTACAGTAACATGTACAAGGAAAATGCAATTGACACTTCACCATATTCGAGCCAAGTTGTCTTGCACCTCAAGATTCCCAATGTTGTAAAATGTGGTTGGTTCAACATTTGCTCCTTGAATGTAATCATAACTTGGTCGTGCATCCAATGGAGACTGTGAAAGCTAAACGTACAAATGCTAGTTCTATAAGCAACAATGTTTAAAAAGTTCACAAAAAGTTAAACTACAAAGGGAAAAGGAGAATGAAAATTTTTGTATCAGCCGCAGAAGAGAAAAACTTACTTGCATATTCATGGAATTGCATCCACCAAGACGGCCAATAATGTGCCATGATCGAATTGTCTGCAAAGACCCAATTCAACACAAATTTCACTAAAGCATTTGTACGTGCCTATCATGGAGAATGAACAACAAACTAATCACAGAAAAGTTCCTTACATCACAAATTAAGGAGATGTCTTTGGCCAATGGAACATTGTAGAATTCAAACCATATGAATGAGTTTGAAAAATCAAATCTGGAAATACCATCATTAACTGTAGATAAATAAAATACTTTTTCGATAAAGAAGAAAAACACAGAATATATCATTTTTGCATCATGTGTTTTTGACTCGATTGTTACACCAATTACAATTTTAGTCAGATCTTCATTCCTTTACGAAACCATACAAATTCATCATAATTTAACTAACAGGCTAAACAGTAGACACTTCCCTGAAGAGTGTTATAAAAATTGAGTTTAACAATGTATTGCAAAATATCTCCCAACTGCACAGTGTCATTGTTGCACATATCATTGGAGCTTCAACTGCAAGTTACGGTTCTGTTTCCACAATTTGTGGGTTGTTTTAAGTCACTAACCACCTATAAATAGGTGCTCTTTCTCACCTCTAAAGACACACAACTCTCACGTATATCTTAGGGTTTACGGTTTAGAGTTTAGGAATTAGAAAATCCTGAGTTCATATTTACTCTTTAAAAGAGTTCTTTCTTGTTAGTTCTGAATCTTTAAAGAGATCCAATATGTTGTATATTGTAGGATTTGCGCATATATCACAGATAAATCCTTAAAGACAGTGATCTTTTACGTCTCCGGAATTTTCTTTTTCGTGTTCTCATCAGTTATTTTCTAACAAAGAGTCTGGTGCACAATTCTTTAGTTTAGGAACATCTCAAAACAAAACTAACAGTTAAGTCCCTGTTTTTGGATAAACTTCTCTATAACCACTTATAGGAGAAGAAGGAAAAAAGGTAAAGTGAATTGTGTTTTCTCCTATCAACTAAAATCAACTAGCGCGTTTCAGCTTTTGGAAAAGTTAAATGAGAAACCTTCTATAAAAGTTAAGTACATAAGCTAATTTTAACTCATTATAGTGCCACTTACATGCTAATCATAAGAATAAACATACATCTAACTAGTAAATGCCTAAAGGCTACAATTACCAGTAGAACACAAGAGAGCAAATATAGCAACACTAGGCTACAATTAATAATTCATATATCCAAAGTAGGAATTAGAAAATCCCGGTAACATCATCATCTTAAATAATCCTTTTTTTCCTTACAGACATCAAATTGACTCAAGTCATTCTACTAAGCCTTTTTATCTAACCTTAAATAGACTTAACCCAGCATTTTCAGGTTTCTGTCAAAGATTTAACTTGAATCTGAGCTAGTTCAGTGGCAACTAACTCAAATATTTAACTAATCAGTCCACGTCCATAACAATTTAATGCAAATCTCTCAAACCACTAACTAAATATAAATAAATAAAACTACCATACCCCAGTGATAAGGCTTTTTAGCATATGCAAAGAGGTTGGTTTCAAATTCAAACCCATGTTCAATTAGTCACCAAGAAACAACTATAACTTTGCATCAAGGTTTGCCCTCTACCCAAACCACTGCACTTCAGTTTTTTTCTAAAGTTGTTTGACTTAAGGTATTTGCATAATACAACCAGAACCAAAATTTTGAGCATAATCTTCTTAGAATTTGAGTTTCTCTTCAGACCATGCCCTGGGCAAGTGCATAATCTGAAACTAATTTGAAAACTTATTCCTATTCCACCCTAAAAGTCTTGAAAATATCCATGTAAAGCATATCGTATCACTTTGATCAACAAAGAGACTACATCAATGTCCTATACATGCTAGTTGGAAAGACAATATGAAAGAGAAAGTATATATTGACAAATCTCAACCACCGTACCATACACTAACAATAACAACAACTATCATTCCTCAACTGTACATTTCTACCACTTCACAAAGATACTACACCAGTAAATAAATATGAGAGGCTATTACACCAGTAAATTCTGGCACACCAAACTGAGGAGAAATTTGAACGTCAGAATAAGAAAAACACAACTACACAAGCAAAATTGCACGAAGAACAGAAAACTGCAAGATATAATCACACATATATGCATGGTTGAGCTTACTTGTTAAATGACACTTTCATTGGTTTACCAGATCCAGTCTTTGTGTGCAGTACTTTGTGCCTCTTCTTTCTTAATCTATCTTCCAACTGCAAATATATCAAGCTCAGTCGATTAATTTAAGCACAAATAATATCCCTCGGTATTAGAATTCAAAGTAGCACACAGATGCTATTCTTTAATTTTTCAACAACAACAAATGTAACAAACATCACACATAGAAAAAAAATACCCCTCCTCCCCACCACCACCACAAGAAGATAAAGTCTACAATGCAAGGCTGAAGTTGTCAAACCATTAATACAGTGATGCTTACTTGGGATTGTGCCTCTTGGGGATTCTCCAGAAAACTCCCCAGAATTGTACCGAGTTCTGGATCTTTATCATAATCCTTCTCTGGCCTACCTGTATATGATCCTCGATCTGAATATCCAGCATCATCATCTTCACCATCTTGTGCTGCTTCTTCAACAATGTTCTTTTCATCACTTGTTGCATTCAAACCTTGACCCAAAAACGCACCTTCGCCATCACCCCGGAGCTCCAAATCTTCCTTAATGACGTCTAGATTGAAGTCCATACCATTCAAATCTTTCGGCTGACTACTAGCACTACATAAGAATGTTCTTTTCCTGGCATTGTTCGGGACTATCCGGAGAGCCATTGGAGATGGCACAAAGTGATTGTCATGAGAAAAAGGTTTCGAGCATGTAATGGTGGTGCAAGAAGGAATGAAAGCAAAAGGGTGCAAGACAATCATGGATTGTGTGAGAAATTTGTAAGGGACGAGTGTACTGTTGTCTTTCAGCTCTATTAACCTGCTGCACCATAATGTTACCACAAGTGAATATATAACACAAATTCCAAGTAGCCCCAATTTTCCCAGCCCTATATAATCAATAACAAATTTTCAATTAGGACCTCTAATAACAAAATTCTTATCCCAGTAAGTGAGGTCAAGTACACGGATCACACAACATTGTTCCGCACACACTTAAAAAGACCGGATCTTCAGAGAGATTATTTAATTTGAAATCCTTGTTATCAGCTGCAACACAAATTTCAAGTACTTCCAATTTGCCTAGCTCGGTATGAACACCAATAAGTTTTCAATCTAAACAAGAAAATGCTTGAATTCAAAGGAAATGGTTTTTGTTTGGTCCATTCGAATTAACCCAACAGCATAGCTTTCAATTTTGCACCAGGAAACTAAAATGTTAGAATAACTACATGTACCCAAAATAAAAATCAGAAATAACCACCAATAAAGTTGTGAAATTTAAAATAAAGAGGAACAATAGAAACAGTGCTCCAGAATCTCTCGAAGAAGTTTTGCTAACATTAGCTAACAAAACCTCGTCTTTGCAGATTATAAACCCCACAATCTAGAAGATACAAAAAAGAGAAATGGTGGTGAAAAATACAAGCTTTTTGAGGAAACATCAAGATTGAGTAAAAGGGTGAAAGATAAAGGATGGGTAAAACAAACGAAGGTCTTATCCAGAGAGAACTCACCAAGTTGGTAGGTTTGTACACTCACTGTGTGCTCGGTGCAGCAAAAGAAGCCAGGAGAAGGTGGCTACTTCCTACACATGAATAAGAAACAGAAACTTTGCTAAGAGATAACACAAAGTTCTTTCTAAAAAACTTTAAAAAAATCAAATTTTTTTAGCGTTCTTTGATAAAAACTCGTTGGTGCGAGTTTCTGAAAACATCACGAAGTTTGAAACATCTTGTTTTTCATTAGATTGGTTTTGTACGGGAATTTTAAAATCTATAAAATTTTATTTTTACTCGATGTTAATTAATAGTAAAAGTGTTAAAGATAGAAAAAGTGTTATAATATATATATATATATATATATTTATTGGCACATGTGAATGATAGAAAAAGTGTTCTCACCTATGATGTGATGTACAGATATGATATGTGTGTCAGACACGACAGTTATCTGACACGTGGATATATTTATTTTGAAAAATAATAGGATATAATATTTGATAGATACGCTATATATGAATATTGAAAATTGTATATTAATTCTTACAAACATAATAAATATATGATTGTTATTGTGTGAATCCAAATTAAAACTACATGTACTAAAGTTGTCAACATAAAAAATATATTAATTATTGTCATCGTAGAAGTACTACTATAACAAAACTCTCAAATAATGACCAATTTCAATTACAAAAAATATGTTAGAGACCAATTTCCTACTTAAAAACCAATTATTTTTGTACTCAAAACATTGGTAGCTAATTGTAGTGACCAATTTATAAATCAATTCATAATAAAAACAAATTTAATTATCTATTTAGAGACAAATTACAATTTTTTGGAACTATTTTAGTTAATAATTTTTAATTTTTAAATTGGTCACTATATAATGACTAATTATTTTTTGTCACTAAAATTAATCATTATTCAAATATTTTATTGTACTGTACTACGACTTTATAAATTAAATACTTCACTGATAAGTATCGATAAAGTATCCTAAAGTATTGGACATGGACACAGACACGTGTTGGATACGGATACGTAATCTAAGTTGAAATATCAATGCATCATAAGTTCTTACCTATTAACATTTCTTCAAGAATTAAAAAACTTATCTTGTAATATTTTTTTTAAATAATTATGACTTCTGAATAAATCTTGTCAAAAACTCATTTCAATTTTTTACCATTGTTATTAGCCATTTTTATCAGGGGCGATCCGTTTTAACTCACTTCTCTTTAGTCTGTCAAAAATAAGTTAGGGTGGGTTGGTTTTTTACCGAAAAATGGATCAGAAATTACAACTCGTCTCGCCGAGACGAATTAGTGGATTGGCCCACCACTTTTTTTTAAAAGAAAAATAAATTTTATTTATAAAATTTATTTATATATATACACTTATAAATAAATCTTTAAAGCATATTTAATCATATAAATATTTTCTAAGCTTTTAATTGATCAATTAATATCTTTAGTTGGATAAATTAAAATAATTATTATATTTACATATTAAATTACTCGATCATAACTAATAACTGGAACTTAATTTGTAAGTGTCAATGATTTAAATTATAATAGTATTACATATTTACATTTATACAAAAATATAATATAAAAAATTTACTTTTTTAATTATTTTTAATTTAAAAAAATAAAAAATAAATAAAAATGAGTCAGCGAGTCAGGGGCGTGTTGGCCATCCTTTGGTCGATCAGTTTGACGAGTAGGCAAATTGGGCCAAACCAGGTTAGTAGGTTGAAAAGTATAACTCATTCCACCCTTTTCTTGATGGGTTAGGCCCGCTTTCGACACCTCTAATTTTTATGACATATCTTCTTTTATTTATCTTCACTCCTTTTATATATATATATATATATATATATATTATATATATATATATTGTCTATTTTAAATTAAGTGTAATTACCATAAACAAATTGTTCATATGATATTATGATATGAAGTTAGAAAAAAATAATGATTTATAAAGATTAAATATAAGGATCTAGATAATGGTTTGAGAGTTGTAGCAATTTTAAAAATGATACTAGATTCTTTTATTCATACAAAATTCAAATAGAAATAGATTTAATGTTAATTGAGATTCACTTTATAAATGTTGTCATTCTTAGAAACTTTTTTTAAGGTTTCTTCTGCCTTCTCTTTAACTTTCTAACTCATCTTTCATGCTATCAGTCGATTCACGACAGAGAGATTTATACTTCTGATCGATTGGAATATAAAACATTGTAAGTTCACTTTTTGCTTTATTCTTGAGTTAGTTTAGCATATTTTTTTTAGACATACATGGTTCTAGGGTCTATCTTATGACTCAAAATAGCTCAAAGTGGATTTTTGTTTAGTTATGATCGTTATGATATGCTTATACCTATGATATGATGTTTGTATAAGTAGTTAGAACATCTTGTGAGAACTAAAATTTTAGGGACAGTCTTGAGTAAGGGTTTTTCTACACTAGACAAGGGAAGTTAGAAATAATTACCTTTGGTTGTGCTTGTCTTTAATCCAAATGTGTATCTATGATAAGCTTGTATGATGATTTGGTGTGATGTTGTTTTGATAGAAGTTCAATTACGAAGAACCTTGCTCGATGAACTTTGGATTGTGACATTATGATAAAATATGTTAAATTGAATGTTGATTTGTGGAATAATTGAGAATGGGCAAATTGGTTTGAACAATTAACTTTTAATGGATATTTCAATTTGATTTGGTATCAACTATGATTTATAAAAGAGATAAAACACTAATTAGATTTAATTGAGCAAACTAACGTGTTTGTTTTTTCTTTAATTTTTGATATAGTGTCGAGCGGTGTTAAGGGAGCATTGGGCACAACACTGAAAAAAAAAATGAAGTTGATGAGCTCCTATGGTATATGGCACTATCTGTGTGTGAAAAGTCACAAGAGCCTTTATATGTATGATATTCTTTAAACATTGATGTTTTATTTGTAAAAAGGTGTATGTTTATTAAAATTTAGTGTTTAAAATTTGTGAAAAGCCACAAGGGTCTTTATATGTATGATATTCTTTAAACATTGATGTTTTATTTGTAAAAAGGTGCCTGTTTATTAAAATTTAGTATTTAAAATTAGTGGTAAGTTTTAATTTATTTTAGCTCGCCCTATTGTGTGTTGTGTTGTGGTTTGTCCACATGTTATTATCATATATTATACGTGAGTAGAGGATAATGCATGTAAGAGTGATAAGTAGTGTTGAGACTACTGAAAGTTGATAAGAAGTAGTTGTTGCTTAGGTATATAAATTATTCATAATATATAGATTTTCCTAATTAATAAAAGATTTACTATATTTTGAAAGTTTCACTCTTTTTTGTTTAATGAAGAATAGTAAATTTAACTTATATACTTAAATTTGTTTGTGTTTGTTTTATCAATTGTGTAATGTTATAATTAGTAAGATAATCCTATTAAATTAGAGTGTTACACTAAAACAAGAACTAAAATAAAAATATATAAGAGTTAAATTAGAGTGTTACACTAAAACAAAAACTAGAATAAAAATCTATAAGTTACTATAAGAAAATTGATAGGTGAAAAATATATCAAGCTATTAAGGCATTGCAAAATTATAGTATTGTTTTCCTTAATAAAGATTTTATAACAAGTACTTTTTTCAACTGTAGTTTAACTTACGAATATTATTAGTGTAAAATATATTTTCTTTTATTATCTATAAATGAATTTATATTATCATTTCATTACATTGGTTAACACTGGAATAAAAGCGTAGTTTTATTAATTGATTGTGATCGAACCTCCGATGTAGAGATGGCAACGGGGCGGGGCGGGGACGGGTTTCACTATCCCATATCCATCTCCGTTAAAAAAATTCATCCCCATCCTCATACCCAAACCTAACGAATATCAAACTTTTGTCTCATCCCCATCCCCACCGGGTATCGGGTATAATCTCGTACCCATACCCATACCCATTTTCTTACTACTTTAATATTAATTTTAATTAATTTTTATAAAAAATTACAGTAAAGGAAACATAATATTATTAAATATTCAATATTAGGAGTATGGTTGTTTCTTCGATATCAAATACTTTGAAATAAATTATAATTGTTTACATTTTAGATTATAATACCAAATAAAATTTGATGA